>ENA-ORCL01000612-ORCL01000612.1-human-gut-metagenome-genome-assembly--contig:-NODE-612-length-13739-cov-10.212634_pt1 | contig 13739 bp, 6 predicted proteins | sample MGYA00242987_ERZ507988 | MGnify/ENA primary metagenome ERZ507988 (study PRJEB26167, sample SAMN06115466) | human gut metagenome | host: Homo sapiens | place: China:Hubei | collected 2016-05-19 | study... | reverse complement strand
TATGCATTTTTTATCAACTATAATACTCGATGTAGTTCGATATTAGAAGTAATAGAATGAATATATTCAATACGCTTCGAAAGCTGCTCATTTAAATCATTAAAGAAATAAATAAGAAATATGCATTGTTATCCATGAAATTTCTTGAGTAGGCCTATTTTTTAGTATATAATACATGTATAAAAGTACATGACTTAAATGAATGATGCAAATGATGCACATAATTATCATTATTCATAGAAAATAAATCATATAGGAAACTTCTGATTTTCAAAATGTTATCAATTCTTTGCTGAAGGGGAATACGTTATCATGAACAGAAAGAAAGAGAGAATGCTTCTTGTCCTGGCCGCCCTGGCTGCCATGCCGGCTGTGTCGCTGGCTGCAGAACCGCCGGTGATTCCGGACTCTGCCCGCACTGCCATGGAGGCCGGGAGAAACCAGGCAGAGGCTATGATGCGGCGGAATGAATGGAAGGACCGGCAGCGTCAGATTTCCCAAACCCGGACCGGCGTGTCAAAGGTGGAAACACCGGAAGAGGAAACGCCTTCCCTGAACATTCCTGAATCGGAAAAGGTTTTGGTGAAGGATTTCATCATTGATGGACAGGATGTGTACCCGGAAGACAGGCTGAAGGCCCTTCTGGCCGACAAGAAAGGGAAAAAACTCTCCTTCAAAGATATCCAGGACGGAGCGGACCGGATTACCCGCTATTTCCGTGAGAAAGGATATATCGTAGCAAAGACCTATATCCCGCCCCAGGATGTGACAGCCGGCGTCGTCCACTACCGCGTGGAAATCGGCCGCTTTGACAGGCCAGCCATTACGAACAAGACGAATATCCGGGACAGCGCCATCGAGAAACAGGCCCAGGCGGTGAAGGAAGGGGAATACGTGACCCGGGACAAGCTGGAAAGAGCGGTGTGGCTCGTTTCCGACATGGCCGGCGCCGACGCCCGCGTGGCGTTGAGCAAAGGCAGCCAGCCGGGCACGGTGAAACTGGACATGACTGTGGAGCCCTATGTAGGCAAACACGGCCTCATTTCCGCCGATAACTACGGCAGCCGGGCCATGGGCTACAACGAATACTCTCTGGACTATGATTTCTGGAACCCCGCCAGAAACGGGGACCACCTCATGGCATCCATTTCCACCACCGGCCGCCACATGTTCAACTGGGGCGCCAACTACATTATGCCCCTTGCCAAGGACGGCCTGAAGCTCACCGTGGGCTACAACGTTTTCAGCTACGACATGGGCGACGAATGGGCCATGTATAAAGGCGTAGGCACCTCCCGGGTCACCTCCCTGGGCCTGGACTACGCCATCCGGAGAAGCCGGCGCCATAACCTGTACACCGGCATCCGCTTCGAACACAGTGAAATCAAGGACGAATACAGAGCCTTCGATGCCACCTACGGTGACAAGAACGGAAACGCCCTGATATTCTCCCTTTACGGCGACGACCAGGACACCGCCGGCATGACGGACTGGAGGGTGGACTGGAAACTGGGCCACATCAATAATAAAGCCTTCCACTCCGATAACCTCTACGCCCGCTGGATGGCCGGCGACCCTGACACCAACGGTGATTACTCCAAGATTCGCGGACGCATCGAAAGACACCAGAACATTAACAACCGTTCCTACCTCCTCCTCTCCGCCTATGGCCAGTACGCCTTCACGCCCCTGGACTCCTCGGAACACTTCTCCCTGGGCGGTCCCTACGGCGTGAAAGCCTACCCCACCAGTGAAGGCTCCGGCGACAGCGGCTACATTACCAGAGCCGAATACCGCTGGCTCATCCCCGTAGAAGCCCACGACCAGCAGCTCCAGCTCGCCTTCTACGCAGAACACGGCGGCGTGTGGATCGATAGAAACGGAGGAAACTCCGGCAGTAAAAACCACAGAAACCTCCAGGGACTAGGCGTAGGCATCATCTGGCAGCGCTGGCAGGACTGGTTTATCCGCGCCGACTACGCATGGAAACTGGGCGGAGAAGACCCCGTTAGCGACACCAGCCACAACAACGGACGCTTTTGGATCCGCGGCGGATTCTATTTCTAAAGGACAGGGAAGCGGAGCTTCCCTGAAGGTTCAGAGGGTTCAAAAGGTTCACAAGGTTCAAAGGGTGGTGGTAGGCGTCCTTTGAAATAAGGGACGCCAGTTTGGATAAAACCTTAACAACCGCCCTTGCGGGCGTGGGAAAACAAGCCAACCGCCCTAGCGGGCGTTGGAAATGCACCCCTTCTGCCGCCTGCGGCGGCACCTTCCCCGGAGGGGGAGGTTTCAGCGGCGCTTTCTCTTAGAGACATGTGACACGTTGCCTGGCATCCATAGTGCCCCCGTCAGGGGGAAAGGTGGTGCCGTAAGGCACCAAAGGGGGGAAAGCCACCGGAGGTGGCTAATCTCCGAAATGCTGTCCACGACATATGAGATAAAAGTTAAGCGTAGAGCAAACCTCCCCCTCCGGGGGAGGTGCCGTAGGCAGAAGGGGTGCATTTCCACGGGCGCAGCCCGGTTGTTTGGTTTTCCATTTCGCGAAGCGAAATTTTAAAACTCATCGCCAGCAGGGCGATACCACAACCCTCTGAACCTTCTGAACCCTCTGACCCCTTTGAACCCGGGCCGCAGAGCGGCTCCAATGCTGCCCCCTGAGCGAAGCGAACACAACCTTTCTATACAACCTGCGCCGTCAGGCGCGCCCCTTTATTAAAATAAAAACGGCCTCATGGCCTTACTATAAACCAATTCATCATACAAGGAGAAAACGAAAATGCACAACTATGGACATTGGAAAAAGACACTGGCTCTTCTGGTCATGTCTGCCCTTTCTCTGGGTGCCTCCAGCGTAGACGCCATGCCGGAAGGCGGTGTCATCCGCTCCGGTGAAGGCGCTGTCTCCCAGAACGGCAGGGAAATGACCATCCGCCAGGACTCCGGACACCTGGCCATGGACTGGACCAATTTCAACGTAGGAAAAGATGAAACCGTCCGTTTCCAGCAGCCCGGAAAGGATGCACTGGCCCTGAACCGCGTTACCGGCAATCAGCAGTCCGTCATCGACGGAAGTCTCCTCTCCAATGGCCATGTGCTCCTGGTGAATCCTAACGGCGTAGTCATCGGCAAAAATGCCTCCATCGACGTAGGAGGCCTCGTGGCTTCCACGGCCCATGTGAAGGATAATTTCATGAAAGAATTCGGAAACAGCACAGGCGCCTTCACCCTGGGCGGCGTTTCCGATGGAAAAATTATCAACGAAGGCACCATCAACGCCGAAGGCGGCCTGGTGGCCCTTCATGCTGCCAAAGTAGAAAACAGCGGCACCATTAAGAGTAACGGCGGCTCCGTCCTCATGGCGGCAACGGACACCCTCACCCTCACCCCTGACACCGACGGCAAACTGAACTTCACCGTAGACGGCAAAGTGGCCGAAGCCAGCGCCCTCAACAAAGGCGCCATCACCGCCGACGGCGGCACCATCGTCATGACCGCCGACAGCGCCTCCGACGTCATGGGCACCGTGGTCAACAACGAAGGCACCCTCCAGGCCAGGACCCTCCGCAAAAACGAAAAAGGTCAGATTCTCCTCGAAGGAAACGATAAAGGCCAGGTAGAAGTCAGCGGCACCTTCGACGCCTCCGGCGAAGGTGTTGGCCAGGATGCAGGAAATATCAAAGTCATCGGACAGAAAACCATCGTCCACGACGGCACAAACCTCCTCGCAAAGGGTGATGTAAACGGCGGCAAAATCGAAACCTCCGGTGACGTACTGGACCTGGGAGATAACCTGAACATCGACGCCAAAGGCGTAAACGGCAAAGCCGGCGAATGGCTCCTGGACCCGCTGGACGTGATTATTGCGGATGAGGACCCGACAACGACTTATGATTCAACGAAATATGATATAAAAAAATATGAGACAGATGGCAGCTTATCCAGCAATACAACGATTGGATATTACGATCCAGTTTCTAAGGAAACTGCTGATGCATCGGCTACAAGCACTGGTATTACATGGATTAAGACGAAGACAATCAAAGACCTGCTCGATAATAGAACAGATGTAACCATTCAGGCGGCAGCGACCAACGGGGTGGCAAATATTACAGTCAACTCTCCCATTACTAAAGAATCAGGGACTGATGCTACTTTAACCATGGATGCCATGCGTAATATTACTATTAATAAGGATATTACATCGAAGAGCGGTAAATTGAATGTATTTTTGAATTCCGATACCAATGGCAATAAAGTCGGTGCTGTTATTATTAATGCCAATATTAATACGAATGGTGGTAATTTCACATCTACCAGTGGTGGAAATATTGTGTATACGCCTAAGGCTACCAGCACGACAAAAGGCTATGATTTAGGAACACTTGGTAAAGATTCCAATGTTGATTCAAGCAAGGTTACTGTGGGTACATATTTTGGTAATGTTAATGATAAGTTTGTGGCAGATGGATCTAAGGCTGATCGTTCTATCACAACCAAAGGCGGTAGTATTACTTTAAATGGTGAAGTGGCCATCGGTCTTGCTGGTGGTACATTGAATCTGGATTCTACTGAGAAAGGTGCAGATGGAAATACTGTAAAAGATGCTGATGGTCATTCTATAGGTGGCAGTGTTACAGTTACAGGAATTATTAACTCCGGTAACAGCTATGCTACATATATTTATGGAACAGATGCATGGAACGACCTGATTAAGGAATCTGGTCTTGTTGACAAATACTTAGCAGCAGGTACAGTTCCGTCGTATCATTATAAGGCTGTCAATTATGTGACAAACCCGGATGGAACGTACAAGGTCGATGCAAATGGTAACTATGAAACGACTACAGAGGCTAAAGTGATTGATGGCCCGCATTATACCTATAGTGAAGCTAATACAGAAGATCCCCGTTGGACTGGAAATGGACAAGGGTATTCACCTACCAAAGGTACCGGTTGGACATCTGTGGAAGTGACTGGGACAAGTGTTGAAGACAGCATGACAGTCAAAGAATTCCTTACGTATTATAAGATAGCAGCGCCAGATAATTTTAAAGCAAAATACGGCAGTGTCGATCCGACAAAGGATGATAATGCAACAATTGTGGCAGCAATCAAGTCGAATCCGACTTTGCTGGCTAATTTGACAGCAGATATTAATGATTTGCTATCTGTCAACTGGTTTGTTGCTAAGAACTTGGCACAGGGAGGTACGAAAGGCGGCTCTACTGTTGGTGATACCTATTTGGCCACCCTCACCACGATACTGGAAAATTCTTTGTCTGCTCCTGAATCATCAACCGCGCTCTTCGTTGGCGCCAGGGGGTCTGGCGTTCTTAACAAGAAAGGGAGTACAATCGAAGATAGGGAATTGCCCTATTCCTACTATGGTTTACCGGATGATCCACTGTATTCAAATGGTATGTACTGGGTAACTGGTCCTGAAGGGAAAGCTAATGATGGTAAAGGCACACAGTTCTATAGCAATGTTGGCTCTGATTGGTCGAAAACTTACAAAGATTCTAAGGGAAATACTACTTATAACAGCGGAACCGATGTATACGGATTCGTCAACTGGTCAACTTGGCCTGCAGGTGGAGTTACAAGAACACAGCCGGATAACAGCGGCCCCTTCCTGACTGTAGGATATGGTGCAAATAGCCAGTGGGATGATTCTTCTATGGCTGGCGGCTATGGTGGTGCTGAGAGTGCTTGGGCTAAAGGTTTTGTTCAGGAAAAGAACCTGGTCAATTCCAGCTTGAATATCAAAGCCGGAAACGGTGAAGTCAAACTTCAGGGAGATATTGGTAAAGCTAAGGCTCTCGATACAGTAAATATCGAAAGCACCGGCGCAGTGACTATAGGAACAGACAATAACAACGTTACTAATTATTATCATGGTACTGTATATGTGGACCATGGGCTGTACATTTCCGGAAATGGCGTCACCGTAGGCGGAGAAATCCATTCTGGTGAAAGTCCTAAAACGGATACTTCTACTACCCTGGATGATAAATACAAGGATAGCGTAACTATTGAATCTGCCGGTAATATCGAAGTGCACGGTATTACGTCCAATACCTATAATGTCTCTAAGACTGATGGTACAGCGACTACCCGCGGCGGCAAAATCAGCCTTACTTCTACCGGAGACAAAGGCAAAATTACTCTGGGAGCTGGCGTTGACTATGACGGTAATGCTACGGCAGGCACCCTGGCTGCTGCCAGCACTGAGAAGGGAGCTGTCGTTATCGATGCCCAGGGAAGCCAGGGCTCTTTGGTCAACTCTACGGATCCGAAATACTCTGCTATTACTACCGGTACCGACGGTACCTGGCAGGTCTATGTGAATTCCCCCAGCGACTACGGTACTAGCCTGGGCAGCAATCTGATCAGCGGTACCAATGCCCAGTGGACGGCCAAATCCACTGCCAATACCACCGTGACTACCAATAGTTCTAATAAAATGCTGACGAACTATACCGATACCTATAACAGCAGCAACAAGTTCATCTTCCAGGTGACTCCGGTGATCACCATTTCCGGTGGCTATGCTTCCAAGACCTATGGAGATTCCCTGTCTGAAAAAGCAATGGCGGACACGCTGACCTCTAAGGCAACTTACAAGTATTCCCAAAAGAATGACATTGATGTTACCAGCTTCAAAAACTTTAATGAATCCGATTATCTGACCTATGTGACCAGTTCAGGCGGCACGAAGAAAGGCCTCTCTACGGTCAGCGTATCCAGTGACGGAGCTAAAGAAACGGCCACTCGTACCAAAGGAAATGAAAAAGTAAAAGGTACAGATGGAAAAGAAACGAATGAATACAAGAAGGCTGACGATGACAACCGAGCCTTCTATGTGATGGATGTGACCTATCAGGATGGAGTCAAGACACTGAACGGGTACGACAAGGCTGCCAATGATGGGGAAGTAGAAATCAAGCGGAAAACATTGAATATCAGCACCGATGGCACCCAGACCTATGGCAATACTGCGGTGACCAATGGGAAGCCTTCTTACGACAAAACCCAGCTGGTGAACGGAGATACACTGGGCGATATCCAATATACCATTGCCACCGACGGTAGCTATGCTGCCAGCAAAGGCAGCAACGATACGGCTCACGCAGGCAGCTATGAAAAACAGTACCTGACTTCCAGCGCAGAAATAAAGGCCAGCGATGACAGCGATGCTTCCGCTAACTACGAAGTTACTGGCAGTGGTACCATCACGGTGAAGCCGGCAGATTTGGTTCTTCAGTTAAAAGATGTCTCTACCACCTATGGTCAGAAGTTTGATGAGAAGACCTATGGGTATAATCAGGATACTGATTATCTGAAAGGTCTCCTGAAAAATGGCGATGATGTTTCTGTAATAACAGATAACATCAAAAACGATGCAATCCACTACAATAACACCGGTGCTGTGACAGACGCCGATAAAAATACAAAAGGTATTTACACGGCTAATGCAGGTGCGAATTACGCGATTTCTAGTAGTGATACGATTTCTCTGCAGGATTACAAGGTGACATTTACATCTGGTAAATCAACCGTAAACAAGGCTGTCCTGGTGGTTGATACAACGGGAAAGACCCGTACGTACGGTGATGTGACCAACGTGGCCAATGATATTAATGTGGACAATGCAGCTAGCTTCCATGTGGCAGGCGGCACAGCGCAGACGGTCAATGGCGATAGCTATGATGATATCCTGAAAGAAATGAATCTGTCCACAAAATCTGATGCTTTGGTTACCGGTGACGACGGTAAGGTTAAAACCGGTAATGCGAATACAGATCCAGGCTATGACATCAAAGCTGCATTTAAGACTGACCTGACGAATTATACGGTAACGGAAGGTGTTGTAGGTAAAGAAAAGATTGAAAAGGCAGACTTGACCTTGACATTGAAAGATGTCTCTACCACCTATGGTCAGAAGTTTGATGAGAAGACCTATGGGTATAAAAAGGACAAGTCTGATCTCCAGGGGTTGACTAATGGTGATGACGCAAAGGCCATCACCGATGTCCTCCAAGACAGCGACTTCACCTATGTGAACGGTGGGGCAAAATCCGATCCCAATAACGAAAATGTCAAGACTCAGGATGCAGGCAGCAGCTACAAGATCACAGGTACTACCTCCAAGACGCTGGACAACTACAACATCAAAGTGGTGAATCCAGGCAACTCTATTGTTTCCAAAAAAGCCATTACTGTTAAAAATGAAATGAACCAGATTTATGGTGAAAAGGATAGTACAACTTTTAGCGAAATCGTTCGCCCGGACCTTGCAAATGGAGATAAGCTTGATATTTCTAAAGACTCTAAGTTTACTATTTCCCTGAGTGAAGATCCAAACACACCATATAATGAAAAACGTAAAAATCGCGATACAGCCGATGTGGGAGAATATGCGGACTCTTTGAAATACAGCGGTGGTGGAATTGTCCACAGTGATGGAACGGATGCTTACGAGAACTATGATGTAACTATCAAAGGAATAGCCAAAGTTCATCCAAAAGATATCTACACTGAGGTAATCGGTAAAGGTTCTACTCTGAACGATTTGACCTGGACAATCCTGAAAGATCCGAAAGACCAGATGGCTAATGGTGATAGTGTAAACTTCACTTATAAGCCGGGAAATCTGATTTCCTATGATGATCAGATCTTCGATGTGAACAGTTTCATTAATGGCACACAGACCTATGGTTCTACCACCGATGTAGACCCCTATGGAAAGAACTACATCTTCCATTCCACCGGTATCGTCCAGCTCACCTTCAACCCCATTGTAAAGCCTGATGTATGGGCTCACAGCGGCGGTTACCGTCCGCGGAACAAGATCGAAACGTCCCTTCCTGTATTCCGCGTGGAAGATGCAAAGGTTGGCCAGTACGGAACCTATGGCGTGGAACACAGGGAAGACGAGGACAAGCTCGTCCTCTCCGCCACCGGCATGAGACTGCCGGAACCGGACCAGGTGCCTGATGAAGAAAGAACCTTCACCACCACCCTGTCCACCGAGGAAGGCAGCGGCACCTTCAAGCTGGAATACAACGGCGTTTCCCTCAAGGTTCATCCGCAGGACAAGGAAGCAGAAGAAGTGGTCCGCGCAGGCGATAAGACCAAAAACGTGTCCCTCTCTGAAAAAGCTCTCTACGTGGGCTACACAGAAATGGGCCTGGACCTCATCGACCTCAAGGGTGTGTACATCTACTTCAACTGATTGTTTCAAGGCAATCAAAAACTCCTCTCTTTTCAGGGAGGAGTTTTTTTAATGACACGCCCTTGAAGGCGAGAGGTTTGGGGGCCCTTCGGGCCGAGGCCGGGATTGGGACGGCTGTATTCCCGTAGGGGCCTGCGCCTTCGGCGCAGAGGGGCATATGGCCTTGTGCTAACGCACGGGCCAAGAGTTGTGGCCGCTGACACGGCGGGGGCAAAAGCCGTGGAGGGCGCTCTCAAAAAAAGGGGCGCCCTTATGATAAAACCAAACAACCGCCCTGGCGGGCGTGGGAAATGCACCCCTTTTGGTGCTTCGCACCACTTCCCCCGGAGGGGGAAGTTTTAGCGGCGCTTGCTCTTTGAGACATGTGGCACGCTGCCTGGCATCCATAGTGCCCCGTCAGGGGTGGCAAAGGAACTGGAGTTACACCAGCGAACTGGATTCGTAGGGGAGGGAAGCGACCTGAGAATCCAGTGACATGCTTTCCTGTGGAGAAGTACCGCCGCAGGCGGGGATAGGGGTGCATTTCTAACGGGCCGTGGGCCCGGTTATACGGTTTTTGCTGCCGCCCTTGGCGGCATATATATTCATCGCCCGAAGGGCGATACCACAACCCTCGGCCCAAAGGGCCGTCGCCCCCTGAGCGAGAGCGAACACAACCTTTTGCCCGAAGGGCAAAGCCCCTTCAGCCGCGGAGCGGCTGTCCACCTTCCCCTCTGAACCCGGGCCTCAAAGCGGTCCCTTTATTTCCCAACCTCATAGGGCCAGTCCAGAATGCCGCCCATGTCTCTCACGTCGGTGTAGCCCAGTTCCACCAGTTTCATGGCCGCTTTTTTGCTGCGGACGCCGGAGCGGCAGTAGACGATGAGGGGCTTTTTCTTGTCCGGCAGTTTGGCGGTGACGGTGTCGTCGATGGTGCCAAGGGGAATGAGGCGGGCGCCGGGAATGTGGCCCTGCTGGTATTCCGCTGGTTCTCTTACGTCGATTAAGGTGATGTTTTCTTTTTTCATCATTTCATGGCCTGCCTGGGGTGTGATTTTGTGGTAGGCGTCAGATGCGGACGGAGCGCAGCCGCCCAGGAAGACCAGGGGGATGAGAAGTGCGAAGCACAGGAAGATGGCGTGGTGCATGGTATTTCCTCCTTTGGAAATAAACCTTTATGAATGATGGCCGAAGGAGAAGAAGTTTTTCACCTTCTGCCAGAAGGACTGGATCTTTGAAATTTTCACCGGCGCCTTGGGCGCCCGGGCAGTGCTGGCCTGGCGGACGAGCTGCATGTTCCGGTGGGCGGTGCGGGTGACGATACGGGGCGGCGGGGTAAAGGTCTTTTCTGCCGTTTTCGCTTCGTTTTTCATGGACGGCAGGGCGGAGTGGGCGGCGCGGATGGTGCGTTTCTGGTGACTCCGGTCCACCACTTTGAAGGTAATGCCATCCTTTTCCGGTCGAAGTTTGGGGGCAGCAGGCTCTTTCGGATTGTCTCCCACAATCTGCCCCGTTTTCAGGTCAAATTTCGCAAAGCCCGCTTTGGCGCTGAAGGGGTTCTCGTCGAAATCGTGGACCCGGGAGGGGCTTGTATCCATGGAAATCACATCCGGTGCGTCTTTCCCCTCGGCCTTCGCCTTCCGTGCTTCCTCCCGCTTCAGCTGGTTCACCAGCCGATTCTTCGCCCGGCTGTCAAAGGCCGGTTCCTCGGCAGCCCAGAAACCGGACTGCTGGATATTTCTTTTATCTAAATCATAGGAAATCCGCGCGCCGCAGCGTGTGCAGCGGACCGTGCCTTTCCGTTTCTTCACGTCCAAATCAAATAAAGTCAGCTTCTGCCCGCAGGCGTGGCAGATTAAAGTAAAAGCCATATGAAAGACCTCCTCTTATAGGTAAGTATAATGGAGAAGAGGGGAATGGTAAAGGGGCTTTGGGACACGCCCTTGCGGGCGTGAGGGTTGACGGCCCTTCGGGCCGAAGGTTCTTAAGGGGCTTAAGTTTGACGCGCCTTTGGCGCGAGGGTTCTGGTGGGCGCCTTTTATGGACACGCCCTTGAGGGCGTGAAGGTTCAGAGGGTTCAAAAGGTTCACAAGGTTCAGAGGGGAAGGTGGGCGGCTGCGCCGTCAGTTACTAGAAAACCATACAACCGCCCTGTGGGCGTAGAGAAAACAAGCCAACCGCGCCTGCGGGCGCCGGAAATGCACCCCTTCTGCCGCCTTCGGCGGCGTCTTCCCCGGAGGGGCAGATTTGCTCTACGCTCAGCTTATTACCTCATAAGTAGCACAAAGCATATAGCTGTTATAACTTCCCCCTCCGGGGGAAGTACCGCCGCAGGCGGGGATAGGGGTGCATTTCCATCGGGCGCAGCCCGGTTGTATGGTTTTCTATTCTGCGAAGCAGAATTATAAAACTTCATCGCCGAAGGCGATACCACCCCCTCTGACCCCTCTGAACCTTCTGAACCCTCTGAACCCTCACGCCGACAGGCGTGTCAAAAGGCCGGTTAATCCTAAGAACCGTCCGGCACCCCAAGGGGCCGGACAAGGACGCGCTCCGCGCGTCCTTCAAATCCCATTTCCTTTCTCTTCCTATTCATGCTACAATAAAAACATTAAATATATGAATCATGTGACCGCTGATGCGGCTTGCTATAAAGGAGAATGCCTATGTTTCTCACGCAGATACAGGGATTGTTTATGACTATGAGGCTCTGGGATATTCTGGATATCCTGGTGGTTGCCTTTTTTCTATATCGTATTTACATTTTAATCCGCGACACCCGGGCTACGGCTCTTTTGAAGGGGCTGGTGTTTCTTGGAATTTTTACGGTGATTGCCGGGTGGCTGCAGCTTCATGTGGTCAGCTGGATTCTGGACAAGCTGATGACGGTGCTCATCGTGGCGCTGCCGGTGGTGTTCCAGCCGGAGCTTCGCCGGGCGCTGGAGCAGATCGGCCGGGGAAAGTTCTATGTTTCTTCCCGTGTCATGAATGAGGTGGAGTGGGACCATGTCATCGATGATGTGGTGGCTGCCACCATGACCATGTCCGCCAATAAAATCGGCGCTCTTATCGTGTTTGAACGGAGCGTGGGGCTGGATGATCGCATTGACACGGGCATCCGCATTGAGGGTCTCGTTTCCAAAGAGCTTCTTGGAAATATTTTCATCGTGAATACGCCTCTCCACGACGGCGCCGTGATTATCCGCGAGAACCGGGTCATGGCGGCGGGCTGTCTCCTGCCGCTGACTCGTGACCATAACCTGTCCACAGAGCTGGGCACCCGTCACCGTGCGGCTATCGGCATGTCCGAGCAGGCGGACTGTGTCATCGTGGTGGTCAGTGAGGAAACGGGCATCGTTTCCTACACCTACGGCGGCCATATTTACCGCGGTCAGGATGCGGAAAGTCTGAAGAATATCCTTCGGAACTATCTGGTCACCAGTAAACCGAAGGGCGTCAGCGATGTACTGCAGAAATGGAGGCCCCTGAAATGAAATACACAAGATTTGAATGGTGGCTTCCGAAACTCCTCTGCCTCATCGCAGCCTGCGCCCTGTGGGTGTATGTGATGAACGAGCAGAATCCCCAGGTGGAAAATACGTACACCGTACCGGTGGAAACAAGAAATCTGGACCGCTCCCTGGTGGCAACCAATGTACCCTCTACGGTGAAGGTGAAGGTTCGTATGTCCCGAAGTGACATGATTTACATGCGCTCCGACAATATCAAGGCCTATGTGGATTTAGCGGGCCTCACCGACGGCGATTATCCCAATACCCCCATCCTGGTATCCGTACCGGGTGATGAGTCTGTGGTATCCGTCACGCCGAAAACCTTCGACCTGAATGTGGATACCTATGCTGTGAAGACACTCCCTGCCAATGTGCAGATTTTCGGAACGCCGGAAACGAATTTCTCCGTAGAAAGCAATAAGGTCACTCCCGATACCATAACCATCGCCGGCAGCTCCACCATGATTGCCAAGGCCGACAGGGCCGTGGTATCTGTCAACATTGCGGGCAAGGAAAAGAGCTTCTCCGAATTTGACAGCGTCAACATTCTGGATGCCGATGGAAATACGGTGACCGGACTGGATGTCATGCCCAGCCAGGTGAAGGTGACAGTGAAGATGAAGGAGGCCACCAAACTGGGCAACCTCCCCATCAAGATAGAAACCAAAGGGGACCCTGCCAAGGGCTACAAAGTAGGTAAAATCACAGTCACCCCGCCGGTGGCTACCCTGACGGCTCCCTTCTCCTTCTTCGCTAATAACAGGACATTTGACCTTGATCCCATCGACGTCACCGGCGCCAGCGCCGACATCCACCGCCTTGTCTCCGTCACCCCTCCGCCCGGCGGCAGTGTGGCAGTACCCAGGGTGAATGTGACAGTGGAAATCGATGAAGACTAAAGGGCCGCCGGAGGCGGCCCAGGTTCAAAGGGTTCAAAAGGTGTGCGCCAGTTCGGCGTGTATAGTATAGTCCGGTGAAAGCCCGGGCCCGGCAAAGCCTAGCAAGCAGCCGGT
>ENA-ORCL01000597-ORCL01000597.1-human-gut-metagenome-genome-assembly--contig:-NODE-597-length-13984-cov-6.755375_pt1 | contig 13984 bp, 10 predicted proteins | sample MGYA00242987_ERZ507988 | MGnify/ENA primary metagenome ERZ507988 (study PRJEB26167, sample SAMN06115466) | human gut metagenome | host: Homo sapiens | place: China:Hubei | collected 2016-05-19 | study... | reverse complement strand
AGTCGCTGACCAGTTTGGCAATCATGGTTGTATCGAGATAAGAGAGTTCGGTTGGTTTTTCGGAATCAAAAGGAGAGAATTTTTTATTCTCTAGTGAATCCGGGGATATATTTAATATCCGTTCATTCACCCTGTCCCGTATGTTGATATTGTGTCCTGTGCATTGTTTTTCCAGGTCTTTCCATATAATTTTATCCAGAAAAGTACCTCCTTTAATAACGTGGATACATACTTTTCCCATAATCCGTTCAATCATCTGGCAAGTCTTGAGGTAATCGGGTCTGTCGATGTATCCGGTTACATTGGGATATTGTTGCAGTAGTTCTGTATTGGGGTAGTTCACTCCGCTGAAAACGACAGGTATTTCTCTGACTTTCGGATGATTGCATGACATCAGGGAATAAGTGGCCTGGTCGTCAAGGACTGCTATTAAATCGGCTCCCCATATATTCGAATCGTCAATGAACCCGGAAATGCGACGTTCTTCATCTGTGCTGCCGTATTTTTCGCAGTTGAGATAATAACTTTTAATTTCACATTGTAGCCCGTTTTTCTTCAGTTCATCGGCAAAGAGTCTGTTAATTCGCTCGGCGTTGTTATAACCTCTCTGGTAAGAATGGATAAGTGCTATTTTATGTTGGGATGAACAAGGGGAATGAGTACACCCGGCAAGGCATACCAATAGCAGCATCACAATAAATCCATAACCCAACACTTTCATATCATTAAAGAGTAATTTTAAAGATAATTACTCTGCAAATATAGGAATGTTTTCTTGAATAGGAAGAATGAAAGGAAAGAAATATAGGCGGGAAAAGAAAAAGAGAGTGTTCAAAGTCAATTTTTATTTTGATGCACTCTCTTTTCCAAGATAAAAGTATGGGAGACAGCTTATTTTGTTTCTCCGGTTGTTGGGGCATCTGTCGGGGCAGCTTGTTCTTCCCAGTGGAAAGGTTCGAACTGTGTGTTCTTATCTACCCATGATGGCTTACGAGATGCATAGATAATGAACGGAGCAGAGACAACAACGATACATCCTATAACTAATACGGCAAACCATACGGTGTTACTGCCGATTGATATTTGACTGGGCGGGATGAAGCTGAGCACAAATGCCAGTAATGAACCGCAGAAACCGAGTCCGGCAATGAACCACATCAAACCGTTGCCTTTACTGCCGATACGGAAAGGACGTGGAGCCTTTTTCATGTTATAGCGCAAATAAATGGCACCGCTAAACATTAACAGGTACATGATGAGATACAATAACACGGTGAGCTGTGACAGGATTTGATAGAAGCTCTGTACGGATGGCATCACTACGAACAACAAGCTGAGCAATGTCACGGCCAAACCTTGGATTAACAAGATATTCTTCTGCACACCGTTGTTGTTGGTTTTTTGGAAGAACGGGGGCAGATAACCGGCTTTACCTACGGCAAAGATACCTTTGGACGGACCGGCTACCCAAGTCAATACGCCTGCCAACACACCGAATGCCAATGCAACGGCAATGATAGGAGATAACCAGGAAGCATGTACATACTTAAAGTAGTTGTCGAAGCCGACCAGCAGGCTCTGAGTCAGGTTGATATCCTTTTCCGGGATAATGATACCCAATGCGAAAGTACCCAGTACGAAGATGGCAACTGTGATGGCTGCACCGATAAATACAGCCTTCGGATAATTCTTGGCAGGATTCTCCATATCCTTCACATGGATACCGCCCATTTCCATACCGGCATAGAAAAGGAAAATACTGGATGCAAGTACCAGATTGTCGAAATTACTGAAATCGGGGAAGAAGTTACCGTCAAAGTTCATTTGACTTTGTCCGCCCGATGCCAGATAGATAACTGCCAGCACCATCAATAGGCCTGCCGGGATGATGGTGCCTACCATACCGCCGACTTTGGCAACTTTTCCTACCCAGCCCATCCCTTTCAGTGAAATGAAAGTGGCAAGCCAGTAAATGATAAGCACCACAGCCAATGAGTAATAGCGGTTGGAGGCCAGTGACATATCGTGAGCGTCGTTTGTGCCGATAAATGCCAATGCCACCGCTCCGAAAGTTAATACCGTAGGATACCAGATTGTACTTTCCACCCATTGAAGGAATATAGCCAGAAAACCCCACTTCTTTCCGTATGCCTCACCAACCCAGCGGAATACACCGCCTTGCTTGTCCTGAAACATTGCTGCCAATTCTGCTGCTACCAATGAAGTCGGTATCAGGAAGACGATGGCTGCAAAAAGATAATAAAATGCCGAACTCAGTCCATATTCGGCTTCTGCAGGTAGCCCACGCAGGGAAACAACCGCAGTTACATTCATAATTGCGAGGGTAAATACCCCGAGCTTGACTGATTTGCTAATGTTTGCCATAAAGTTTAGGTTTAAAAAATATATTTGTTTTTGTTACGTGTCTATAACAACCTCCCCGAATTGATGTTTATCCGTTTAGGTTTATTAACCCCGGTTGTGCCGAATAAACAAAGTACAGTTTTAAGGTGTTTTAGGGGAAACAATAATAAATAGGTATAGTTTATGAAAACAGCATTTTCTTCTTTTATCTATTCCCGAAAAGGAATTTATGGGATTCTGCATGTCTTAATCCTCTGTCTGTCTCTTTTCTTAATCATAAGTATTTCGATGGATACTTTCCATAATATTCCTTTTATTAATCAGGGGAGTTATCTCAGAATACAGTTTTGGATATGTATGTTTTTCCTTTTTGATTTTCTGCTTGAATTCTTTCTGGCACCCGATAAATGGAGATATTTGAGCAGTCACTTTGTTTTTTTGCTGGTTTCTATTCCATATCTGAATATCATTGATTATTATCACATCACTTTTTCTCCGGAGGTAAGTTATTTTCTTCGTTTTATACCTCTTCTAAGAGGAGGGTATGCGCTGGCCATTGTGGTGGGATGGCTCTCGGGAAGCAAAGCTTCGGGTTTGTTCACTTCCTATATCACTATGTTGATGGCGACAGTTTATTTTGCCAGTCTGATATTTTTTGTGCTGGAGCATAAGGTGAACCCGATGGTGACAGATTATTGGAGTGCATTATGGTGGGCATTTATGGATGTGACCACCGTGGGTAGCAATATTTATGCCGTGACTCCGACCGGCAAGATACTTTCTGTGGTACTGGCTGCGCTTGGAATGATGATGTTTCCTATCTTTACCGTATATGTAACCAGTCTGGTGCAGCAGGCAAATAAGCGGAAACAAGAGTATTATGAAAAGCAAAATGCGAATGCCGATACTTCCCGGCACAATGTTTCTGCAGATAAATAGCTTTTAGGACACTTAAAAATATTTATTTTCGCATTCCTGCTAAAAAGTTTTATCTTTGTAGCCAATAATAATTGCTAACTTAATTAATTAACAACATGAAGTTATTGGCTCTATGTGCCACGGGGCTTAGTTTAATGCTGAGTTTTACCTCGTGCACCAACAACAAACATTTGATAAGTGATGCTGCCGAACGGAATGCCGTTCAGCAAGACTTTGAAACCCGACGTTCAAAGTTGTCGCACGGAGACCTGTTTCAGGTGTTCGAACAACCGATGAGTGACGAACAGCGGGAAGCTCTGACCTTCCTATATGCTTATATGCCATTGGGGGATATTACGGACTATTCCGGTGAGTATTATCTGGAAAATATTGATTATTCATTGAAAGCCCGTGAGGAAATGCCGTGGGGCAAGACAATTCCGGAGCGTGAGTTCCGTCATTTCGTTCTGCCTGTGCGGGTGAATAACGAGAATTTGGATGACAGCCGTAAGGTGTTCTATGAAGAGCTGAAGGATCGGGTAAAGGGACTTTCATTACACGATGCTGTGTTGGAAGTAAATCACTGGTGTCATGAAAAGGTAATCTATACACCATCCGATGCGCGAACCAGTTCTCCACTCGCTTCTGTAAAGACAGCCTACGGGCGTTGTGGTGAGGAATCGACTTTCACGGTAGCTGCACTCCGTTCGGTAGGTATTCCTGCCCGTCAGGTTTATACGCCCCGTTGGGCACATACAGATGATAATCATGCTTGGGTGGAAGCGTGGGTAGATGGAAAATGGCATTTCTTTGGTGCGTGTGAACCTGAACCGGTTCTGGATTTAGGTTGGTTTAACGCTCCGGCTTCACGTGGAATGTTGATGCATACGAAAGTCTTCGGACGATACAACGGTCCGGAAGAAGTAATGTATGAAACTCCCAATTATACAGAGATCAATGTAATTGATAATTATGCCCCGACAGCTAAAGCTGAGGTAACCGTGGTGGATGCCGAAGGCAATCCGGTGACTGACGCAAAGGTGGAATTTAAAGTATACAATTATGCTGAATTTTATACTGTAGCCCGTAAACAGACAGATACCCGGGGAAAAACATTCCTTACTGCCGGTAAAGGCGATATGTTGGTATGGGCTTCTAAGGATGGTAAGTTCGGATATTCCAAACTTTCATTTGGGAAGGATAATAATCTGACAGTGAAGCTGGATAAAACAGCAGGAGATAATTACATGGTGGAAGTGGATATTATTCCTCCTGCCGAAGGTGTCAATATGCCTGAAGTTACTCCCGAACAGCGTGCCGGAAATAATCGCCGGATGGCACAGGAAGATTCCATTCGCAATGCGTATGTAGCTACGTTTATGAGTGATGAATCGGCTCGTAACTTTGCGAAGGAGTATAAATTGGATGAAGAAGCCGTGGCTAAGATTTTGGTTGCGTCACGCGGTAATCATCTGGTGATCCGTGATTTCCTTGCCCGCTTGCGTTCCGATAAATCAAAAAAGGGGGGAATAGACCTTCTGCAGAGAATTTCCTCTAAAGACTTGCGCGATGTCAGTCTTGAAGTATTGGTAGACCACATGCAGTCTCGCCTTTGCGAAAATGCAGAGTATTTCCGCCGTTTTGTCCGTAATCCGCGTGTAAGCAATGAAATGCTGACACCGTATAAGTCTTTCTTCGGTAAGGTTGTTTCAAAACAAGATATGGAAGCGTTCCGTGCCGATCCGATGAAGCTGGCTTCCTGGGTGGCCGATAGCATTCAGGTGGACAACAACTGCAATTTGGGCGGTGCACCGATCTCACCTGCCGGAGTATGGCGTGCTCGTGTGGCAGATGCGCATAGCCGTGATATATTCTTTGTATCCATGGCGCGAAGCATGGGGATTCCGGCACGTATTGACGAGGTGACGGGTAAGGTGCAATTGATTATAGGTGATGAGAGACCGGTTGATGTAGACTTTGAGGCTGTTTCTCCGTCAGCTGCACAGACAGGTAAATTGATTGCAAAATATACTCCAATCAAATCATTGGAAGATCCCAAATATTATTCTCACTTCACTATTTCAAAGGTGACTCCCGAAGGGACTTTGCAGTTACTGAATTATGACGAAGGTGATATCGATATGGGAGGTGGTGCCACCTGGAGCAATTTGCTGAAGAATGGAACGGCACTTGATGAAGGAAATTATATATTGGTGACAGGGACTCGTCTGGCAAATGGCGGTGTGCTTTCTGATATTACTTTCTTTACCATCAAGCCGGGAGAAACGACAACTGTTGATTTGGTGATGCGCGAAAGCAAGGATGATGTTCAGGTTATCGGCAATTTCAATTCCGAGTCTCTTTATAAGCCGATTGATAGTGATGAGTTGAAATCCATCCTTTCTACCACCGGGCGTGGTTATTATATTGTGGCTGTATTGGGAGCCGGTCAGGAACCTACAAATCATGCATTGCGTGATATTGCAGCATTGAGCAAAGATTTTGAGCAGTGGGGAAGAAGTATTGTATTATTATTCCCCAATGAAGAACAGTTCAAGAAGTTCCGGCCTGAAGAATTTCCGGGATTGCCCTCTACTATTACATATGGTATAGATGCGGACGGGGCTATCCAAAAACAGATAGCTGAAGGCATGAAGCTGCCTAACAAGACTATTTTGCCTATGTTTATTATTGGGGATACCTTTAATCGTGTAGTATTTGTCTCACAAGGTTATACCATCGGCTTAGGCGAGCAACTGATGAAAGTAATCCATAAGCTTTAAACTTTTGTAGGCAGATATAAAAGAAATGAGGCTGTTCCGTTTTTTTTTCGGGATAGCCTCATTCTTTTTATTATTGATTGTCTTTCGGATTATTTATCATCTTCCAAATCATCATCTTCATCATCCCACTCATCATCTCTTTTAACCCTCTTCAACTTTTTGGATTCTTTGGTTTTCTTTTCCAAAGCCTTATCATTTTCGTCTTTCAAGGCTAGTTCGGCTAAGGCGGCTTTAACGATATCCGGGTCGGTTACATCCTTTTTATATTCTTCGATTTTCACAGTGCCACCCATTGATACTTTGGGGTTGCGGTATAGCATATCGCTTTCACAGGTGGTGCGTCCAGAGAAATGAAACTCGCAGGCACCGGTTTCCTCGGCAATTTTACGAATATTTTTAGGATTTACTCCACATCCCGGCATGATGATAATGCGTTCGTCGGCCAGTTCTACCAATTCTTTAAGGAGGGGAATACCTTTTTCGGCAGTGGCTTCCTGACCTGAAGTAAGGATACGGTGGCAACCGAGTTCAATAATTTGTTCTAATGCTTCTTGCGGATTACGGCACATATCAAAAGCGCGATGGAAAGTGACACTCATGTCGCCTACGGCATTCATCAATTTTTCCATGGCTTCCACGTCTACTTTGCCATCAGCTGTCAGGCAACCGAATACTACTCCATCTGCTCCTAATTGGCGTGCTACTTTAATATCATGCAACATGATTTCTTGTTCCAATGGAGAATATAGAAAATCTCCGCCACGGGGACGGATAATAATGTGCAATTTGGTCTGTTGTAAGAGTTGGCGTGCCATGCGTATTTCGCCAAACGACGGAGTGGTACCTCCTTCGGGAATACCTGCGCATAACTCCACACGATAAGCTCCGCCCTGTTGTGCTTTTACTGCACTTTCAACAGAATTGGCGCAGATTTCAATTTTTGATTTGTTGCTCATAAAGGTTATTTAATAATTAATTCTATCACGTAATCTATATCGTCGGGTGCTTTGGGTAACTTCAACAATATACCGTCTTTGTCCTGTTTGAAGGAAAGAGAAGCCTTATCGGTGAATTGCATTGCTTTTTTTACTTTTGCCTTCAGAGGTATGTAAAGCGTATTATCCTTTAAATCTAATACATGGATAAACAAACGGTCGCCTTTACGGGTTGATACACCCCATGGATGGGGAGCTACATCTCCACCACGTGTTCCATAAATAGTTTCTCCGTATTGGTCCATCCATTCGCCCACTTTTTTCAGGCGGTCTACAGCTGTGGCGGGAAGTTCTCCATTGGGTTGCGGACCGATATTCATTAACAGGTTTGCGTTCTTTCCGGCTGCTTTAACCAAATAGTGTATTAACGCTTTGGGCGACTTATAATTTTGGTCTTCAATTTTATATCCCCACATTCCATTCATGGTTTCACAGGTTTCCAAAGGAAGTGAGCTGACGCTCTGTCCTGAAAGTCCTGCTTTATTCTCACCGGGCAGATCGCGTTCAAACATCTGGAAGTCTTCACCGGCATACGGAGTGCGGTGATGGTTGTTACCTACCAGGCAGGCGGGCTGTAGTTTGTGGATTAATGCGTATTGTTCTTCCAGTTGCCAATCGAAATCTTTGGGCTGATCCCAAACTCCATCGAACCAGATGGCACCTACCGGTCCGTAATTGGTTAGTAGTTCGGTCAACTGGTTGTTCATGAATTTATAATAACTTTTCCAGTCTCCGTGTCCTTTGGGACGTCCTGTCCCGCGTCCGGTGCCTCCTCCTTCAGGATAATCATCGCGACGCCAGTCTAAGTGTGAATAATAGAAATGGAGTTTAATGCCTTGTTTGTGGCATTCGTCTGCCAATTCTTTCAGCACATCCCGTTTGAACGGAGTGGCGTCTACAATATCAAAATCTGATTCTTTGGTATCGAACATCGAGAAACTGTCGTGGTGGCGGCTGGTAATACAGATATATTTGGCACCTGAGGCTTTGATGGCCGATACCCATTCAGCGGCATTGAAACGTGAAGGATAAAAACCCGATGCTAATTTGGCATATTCATCGCGGTGGATATTGTGGGTGGTCATATACCATTCACCTTGTGCGGTCATGCTGTAGATACCCCAATGAAGGAAGATTCCAAATTTGTTATCTTGAAATTCCTGACGTGCTTTCATGTTCTCGGGGGTTGGTGTGTAACTTTGCTCGGGAGCTTGTGCAAAGGTGGTATTGCTTGTAAGTAGCAATAGTGCGGCGCCTAGACTGATTTTCTGTATAAACTTGTTTTTCATAATATAAATAATTATCTTTCTTTGCAAAGATAGATATAATGTCAGAATGCTAAAAATGTTTTGAGGAAAATATTTTAAAAGGAAAAGCCGGTCATCTCCTGAACGGGTAGGAAAAAGACCGGCTTTTTGATTGAAAAAAGGCAGATTTAACTGATACTGATACGATGTCCGTTAAAGATATTCATACCTAGTTTGTTCATGATATATTTAATGGCAAGTTGTGCCTTTACAGAGTTTCCCGCCTCATCCAAAGGAGGTGCGAAAGCTGCGATACCCATAATTCCGGGCATCACTCCCAGTACTCCGCCACCTACACCTGTTTTAGCGGGAATACCGGAGGTGTAAAGCCAATCGCCTGTGTGCTGGTAGAAACCTACAGTAGCTATCAGAGAAGTTATTTTCGGAGCAAGTTCTTTATCGAATACCTGTTTCTTGGTGTCAGGATTGAGGCCGTCATTGGCGATTGTAGCTGCGCAGACTGACAATTGGTCGGTTGTGATGCCCATGGAACACTGACGGGTATAGAGGTCGAGGGACATATCAGGATCATCGTAGATGCGGTTATAGTTTTTCAGTAACCAGGCAATAGAACGATTGTTGAAGTTAGTGGCCGATTCCGATTTATAAAGTTCGTCAATCAATTGGGGAGCACTGCCACATAGTTCAGTCATATTGTCGACAATAGCTTTCCATTTGGCGTCACTGTTGCCAATGGGTTGCACCATGCTATCTGCACTGATGGCTCCTGCATTTACCAATGGAGTAGAGGGATGGTCATTCTCCAGCAAGATAGCCATGATGGAGTTAAACGGCAGTCCTGTTGCATCTGCACCAATCATTTCGAGTACTTTCTGTGCGCCATATTGACGAAGAATCAGTATAGCTGTCAATACTTTAGACACAGATTCAATGCCGAATTGGTATTGATAGTCACCCAATTGAATCTTTTCGCCATTCATCAGGCAAATACTGATACCGAATAGTTTCGGATTGATATTAGCCAAATAAGGAATGTAATCGGCATTTTTACCTTCTGTATTGTCTTTATACAGATTGTAAGCCTCCTGTGCAACATCTTTTATCTGTTGGATAGTTATAGTTCTTTCCATAAATTAATTCGATTGAAGGGAGTGTGTCAAAACTAAACCGGGCTATCCAATTGTCAGTTGTAGGGGCAGGGTTTGCCTGCCCGAAGACACAAAGCAAACAGTTTTCGGGCGAGCGAATCTCGCCCCTACGAGCTAAAACGACAGCATTATCCACGTTTTGACACAACTCCATTATTGTTATCTACGCTTATTTTTTAGCAGCGTTGCTATGTGCATTATGGGTAAACACAGTACCTTTTACAGTGATATTCTTGTCTTGGGCAATGCGGGTCTGAGTAGGATACTCCAGTTTTTCGAACTCGCTGATGGCATTCTTGATATCGTTCAACAACATATCCGCCATGTCACGGCTGAATCCCTGACGTACTACCACACGCATAACTACGTAATTCTGGATGTTCTCCGGCAAAGTATAGGCAGGAACCATCCAGCCGCTTTGCTGTAATTTAGCCTGCAAATCGTACAGAGTCCATTTGGCGTTCTTTGCATATTCGGGTTTCATGTACCAGATGAACAAAGGATTCACCACATTGTCGCTGTAATTTACGAACGGAGTCATCTTGGCTATTTCGCTGTGGATGTACTTGGTGATTTCCATGGAATTGTATTGGATGGCTTTGTACCCTTCGAATCCCAGGCGGATAAACTGATAGTACTGTCCCAGAATCTGTGCGGCGGGGCGGCTGAAGTTCAAACCAACCTGAGTGATATTTGCCCCCAGATAGTTTACGCTGAATGACATGGCATCCGGAAGGTATTTCTTGTCTTTCCATACCACCCATCCCAGTCCCGGATAAACCAGTCCGAACTTGTGACCGGAAGTGCTGATAGAGAGAACCCATTTCAAGCGGAAGTCCCACTTTGTTTCGGGGCTGAGGAACGGCAGGATGAAACCACCGGTTGCAGCATCTACATGGATAGGAATATCATAACCGGTCTTGGCGTTATAGGCATCCAGTGCTTTGTCCAGTGCTTCTACATCATCGTTCAAACCTGTCCATGTCACACCTTGGATGGGGACGATGCAGATGGTGTTCTCGTCACACATTTTCAGTGCTTCTTCGGGGTCCAGAGTGGTTTTGTCCAAGGTGAGAGGTACTTGGCGCATTTCAATCTGCCACAGTTGGGCGAACTTTTCCCAAACAACCTGAAAACCGCTTGAAATGACAAAGTTAGGCTTGTCAGTCGGTTTCCCCTGAGCTTTACGTTTGTCTTTCCAGCGTAACCAGGCGGCTACTCCTCCCAGCATACAAGCCTCGCTGGAGCCGATAGCCAGTGCTCCGGTTTTCCATTTTGCCTGTTCGGGCGAATTCCACAAATTAGCCATGATATTGATACATTTGGCATTCATCACTGCGATACGAGGATATTCTGTTTCATCAATGTAGTTGATGCTGATGGCTTCGTTCATCAGTTTGGTGGCATAGTCGTCCATATAGGTAGTAACGAAAGTAGCCAGATTAAGACGTGGCTGGGTCTGAGCAAATGTTTCGTCTTTTACCATTTGATAGGCAATCTGCGGAGTGGTAGGGTTCATCGGAATAGTGTCTACCGGGGCAGGCTGTAGCATTTCATTTGAGCCAAACACAGATGTCTTTGCATCACCTTCTCTCAAATCACAATTACAATCTTTCATTTTACTTAAAGTTTAGGTTAGTAATACAATAATGAAGAACGTGGGAGTTTCCCGCGTTTTTCTCCCTCAACATAAGGGGTAATGAAAAGTTCCTTGATTTTATGTTTTTTAATTTATGGTAACTTGCAGGGAGTTTATTATTGAACCAATTCTTTTACATTTTGTTTTTATCATAATATAAACCAATTTCATTATGAAAATACAAACAGGGCAGGGGACAATTCCCCTTATTACATTAATAGGTATATTTTCTATTTCGGCATTAAATGCATTGCCGGGATTGGCAGTTTCTCCCATCTTGGGGGATTTGAACAAAATTTTTCCGTCTGCCACGGATTTGGAAATCCAGATGCTTTCCTCGTTACCTTCACTTCTTATTATCCCTTTTATTTTGTTATCGGGTAAGTTGACCGAGAAGGTGAACAATCTGTTGTTGTTGCAAGTGGGATTGACTATTTTCGGAGTAAGCGGCATACTCTACCTGTTGTCCGGTAAAATGTGGCAACTGATAGCTATCAGTGCCATGCTGGGCATTGGTTCGGGATTGATTGTTCCTTTGTCCACCGGGTTGATATCCAGATATTTTGTCGGTGGTTATCGTACCAGACAATTTGGTTATAGTTCTGCTATTACCAATATTACATTAGTACTTGCCACTACACTGACCGGCTATCTGGCAGAAGAGAACTGGCACTTGCCCTTTCTAGTGTATCTTTTTCCGTTTATATCCATCTTTCTTACTTATTATTTAAAGAAAGATTTGTCCGGCTATCATCCCAAAGATGACGTACCTGTCTCTACTGCAAAAGAGATGGGTAAGCGGGGCATTGATGTGAAGGCACTGGTTAAACTTATGGCATTTTACGGACTGGCTACTTATTTGGTGATAATCGTCAGTTTTAATCTTCCTTTTTTGATGGAAGAATATGGATTGTCCAGTGGGCGGGCGGGCATCCTGATTTCGTTATTCTTTCTTGCTATCATGGCGCCGGGCTTTGTATTGAACAAGATTGTGCAGATGCTGGGACGGCGTATCTATATGATTTGCTTGTTGCTGATAGCTTGCGGTATGGGAATTATTTTGGTAAGTCGTTCTGAGATACTTATTGCTTTGGGGTGTATTTTGAACGGATTGGCTTATGGTATTATTCAGCCATTGATTTATGATAAAACTTCTGATGTGGCTGTACCCCATAAGGTGACATTGGCACTTGCCTTTGTGATGGCGATGAATTATGTGGCTATTCTTCTTTGTCCGTTTATTGTGAATATAGCCCAGAATCTGTTTCATTCCCATTCGTATACCTTTGCTTTCTGGTTGAACCTGATGATTGCGTTAATGGCAATGTTTATTGTGATGAAACAGGAAAAATTGGAATTCTGAGTACTTATGAGTCGTTTTAATATAAATCGGGGGAGCAGTTGTCTCCCCTTTCCTTGTTATTTCGTTTTGCTGTAATGGAACGTAGTTAGTTATAAGGAATGAAAAGTTTATTCTTAAAGAGAGGAGTGCTTAATGTCAGGCAAGAGAAGATATAACAAAAAAGATGGCAGTATGAAGTATTGTAGTTTCTGCGTGTGAATTTATCAGAGGTGCTTTGAACCAAAGGGTTGCTTATATGGTTATACCCATGTAAAAAAACTTATTATGAACAAACAAGTTGAAGCAAACCTTAGCATGATAGTCTCCAAAGCATTGGGAGGCTTTAATATGAATGCGTTGAAATATCTTTTGCCTTTATGGATTGCTCCGGTCACAGGAGTAACATTCCGCCTGGTATTTGGGGCGGCAGCATTTTGGCTTATCGATATTTTCTGTAAACCGGAAGATTCTACCACCCGTCAGAGATGGCAGCTCTTTTTGTTAGGAGCATTAGGAATGTACGGATATATGTTTTTTTACCTTTTAGGTATCAGTATGACTACACCGGTATCCAGTTCTATATTTGTCAGTCTGGAACCCATTTGGGTATTTGTTATCACTGTCTTATTCTACAAAGAGAAAGTAACATGGATGAAACTTCTTGGTATCGGTTTGGGATTGGGAGGAGCTATTCTTTGTATTGCTACACAGCCCGGTGACGATTTGGCATCCAATGCCATGGCGGGAAACCTGATATGCTTGGTCAGTTCGATAGTTTATGCTATATATTTAGTTGTCAGCAATCGCTTGCTTAAAGGAGTGGGAGATATGACCTTGTTGAAATATACATTTTTGGGAGCAGCGGTAATGTCGCTTATTGTCAATTCAATCTATGGATTTGAAGCACCTATAATGAGCATGTCGCTTTTTTCCACCCCGATGTTGGTATTGCTGTTTGTACTCATATTTCCGACAACTATCAGCTATTTGCTTCTTCCCATCGGATTGAAATACCTGAAAACGACATTAGTGGCTATTTATGGATATCTGATATTGATAGTAGCAACCGTTACTTCATTTTTGTTGGGACAAGACCGTTTTTCATGGACGCAACTGGGAGCGATTGTTATGATTTGCATCAGTGTTTATCTGGTGGAGGTGGCAGAAAGTAAGAGTAAGGTCTAGAGAGAAAAAGGCATATCAAGAGTGCTAGGGGACTTTTGATATACCTTTTTGCTTATTATTTCGATCTCTTCCATTTTCTTAACGCCTTCCATAGCCTGAGCCATGATCTCGTCGTTGATCTTACGTCCATCTTCATAATACTGTGTACAAGCCTCTGTTGTGATTGTGAATCCCTGTGGTACAGGAAGTCCGATGCTTGTCATTTCTGCAAGGTTGGCACCTTTACCGCCAAGCAGGTTACGCATGGTCATGTCGCCTTCGCTAAACATATAAACCCATTTGTTTGCCATTGGTAAATACCTCCAATTTTAATATTCGATTCTATGGCCGGCTGCGTGATTG
>ENA-ORCL01000594-ORCL01000594.1-human-gut-metagenome-genome-assembly--contig:-NODE-594-length-14031-cov-620.590010_pt1 | contig 14031 bp, 9 predicted proteins | sample MGYA00242987_ERZ507988 | MGnify/ENA primary metagenome ERZ507988 (study PRJEB26167, sample SAMN06115466) | human gut metagenome | host: Homo sapiens | place: China:Hubei | collected 2016-05-19... | reverse complement strand
ATCATCAAGCGTGGCGATGTGGTGAGCGTAAAGAAAGCCCCTATCACCTACTCTTTCGAGGTTCTCGACTGCATAGAGCAGCGCGTAGGCGCCAAGATGCTGTATGGTGTCTATAAAAACGTAACCGACCCTAAGCAATACGAGCTCCTGGAGATGAGCCGCATCAGCGGTTTCGTAGACAGAGCCCGAGGCACTGGTCGCCCAACCAAAAAGGAACGCCGAGCCCTGGACGCCTTCGTAGATCCCGCCATGTTTGGATTTGACGAAGAAGACTGGGACGAGGATGAAGAATAAAATAAAACTCCCCCTACACTTCAAAGAGTATAGGGGGAGTTTTCTTGTGTAGTCATAATTATTTTCCTTTCTTTTTTACTTTACAAATATACAACATTTTAAGATACGATGCAAGAAAATTGGGATAATTATTGCTAAAAATATACGAAATAGAAACTTATATGTGATATTTGGCTACTTATTTTAAAATAAAGGTTAAAATATTTGGAGCGAATAGAGAAAAAACATACCTTTGACCCAATAAAAATGATGGAATCAGCATACACACTGATAGTCAATCGTACTCTATATGAGCATTATATACTTAATTTAAAATATTAGAGATTATGAAAAAATTATTCGTTATGGCAGCTATGGTGCTGTCTTCAGTAGGTGCTTTCGCACAGCAGGCTGCAGGTACAACAACTATTCAGCCTAAGGTAGGTTTGAACGTTTCTACAATCGGTGACAACGATTGGAAAGCAGGTTTCGCTGCTGGTGCAGAATTGCAGTATCAGGCTACAGATAATTTAGGTGTTGCTGTAGGTGCTCTCTACTCTGTACAGGGCTTCAAGGCTAAGGATGTAAAAGTTGCCGGTATGACTTTTGAAGGTGGCAAGTGGAATCCAGGCTACATCAATGTGCCTATCACTTTGAACTACTACCCAGTAGCTGGTCTTGCTCTCAAGGCAGGTTTGCAGCCAGGTTTCCTGGTAAACAAGGATGATGCAGAAGACGTTAAGACCGTAGACCTCTCTATCCCTGTAGGTCTCTCTTACGAGTACCAGAACATCGTCTTCGATGCTCGTTACAACATCGGTGTAACTAAGATTGCAGATAACGTTGATCACTACAACAACGTAATCCAGATTACTGTAGGTTACAAGTTCGCTCTCTAATCAAGACTTCTTGACAAGACAAAATAACAATCCCCGTTCTTCATTACGAAGAGCGGGGATTTCTTTTTTTCTCGTCATACCTATTTGAAATGAGCCTCACGTAAACATGGAGTGAGGCTTACTATCGTTTAAAATGAAGCTTACTTCATTTTCTTTTCTAGAACATTCTGCCGCCTGGACGACCACCGCCAAAACCGCCATTGAAAGGACGGCCATGGAAGTTTGGACGGCCACCAGGACCACCAGGACCTTCAGGTCCACCCCTACGGGCATCCTTGCCTCCGAAGAGATTCAGGCGGTAAATCACGTGCAGCATCGCATAGCTGTTGATGGCATTATACTCCGTATCCGTACGGGATGTAGCAGAAATGGCACGAGAGAAGGTGCTCTGCTGGCGGAGAATATCGTAGAACTGCAGCATGATGGTAAGAGGCTTGCCCTTCAGGAAGCCCTGAGAAAGCTGCGCATTCCATACAAACTCATCCGTATTCATGCTGTTGTCGCTATAACCGCGGCGGCTGCTGATAGAGAGGCTTGAGTTCAGACTGGTGCCCCAAGGCGCTGTAAGCGTCATGCTTGGTCCATAAGAGAACTGCCAGGTATCAAGGTTGCTGTTTGGCTGCAACTTGTTCTTGGCATGGTTATAATTCAATGTTCCATCGAGCGAGAGCTCCAACCAGTTGTTGCGATAACTGAAAGAGAGGCGTTCTCTCCAAGTGGTACTGCGGGTGGTATTCTTCTGGGAATCAGACTGCTTGTCGAGACTCAGATAACTCACGTAGTTGTTGTAACCCAAGTAGGTATCGGTATTCAAGTTCCATACACCAGCACTATCGATAGAGCAGTTGAACATAAAGGCTCCCATCACATTCCAGTTGCCATTGATATTCTCAGGTCGGGTGATTCTTCCACCAGTCTTCTCATCATAGGTCACCTTATTGCTGATGCTATTATTGGTGGTTGAGAAGTTGATGAATGTCATGACACCCTTGTTGTGGTTCTGCACGAAGTTGTTGTAGAACAACCGGAAGTTCTGGGTGAACGATGGCTTCAAGCCAGGGTTACCCTTCGAGATGTTCAGCGGGTCGCTGTTATCTGTGATATCAAGCAACTGAGAGATGCTTGGCTGAGAGGTGGTACCACGGTAGTTCACACGCAGGTTGCTCATCTTGGAGAAGCGATAACGGAAATCGAGGGTTGGACTGATATTCGTTACGTTGCGAACGGTATCTACATGCACTCCCTGATAATCCTGGATATACTTCGACTGCTGTGGCTGAACCATCACACCGAAGTTCAGGTTATACTTCTGACGGACGAATCGCATCATCACCTGGATATCGTGATTGTAGTTGCGATACTCAGAGAAACGGCTCTGATCATCATCCTTGTAATCTTCGAGATGACCGGCAAACGGATTCAGGTAACTATCCCAACCACGGTACTCCTGATCACCACTCATAGCATACTTGCTGAAATCGTAGGTGCTGCGGTCGCTCTTGGAGTAGCTGTAAGTAAACTTATAGCTGAACTGCAGGAAGGTAGCCTTCCAGAGCGGCTCACTATAGGTCAACTGGGCCGCATAACTGTAATTCTTCGAAGGAGTCAGGTTATAGCGGTTGGTCTGATAAGTAGAGTCCTTACCCTCCGCTGTCTGTACGAGATAGAGCTTGGCATTGTTGAGCGAGATGCTCTTGCTGTCATTATCCGTATATTTGGCATCCACACGGAAGGTGATGTTACGTCCCTTGTTGCCCAACTTGCGGTTCACCTGCAGCATACCCCTGATATTGTTATTATCAGAATAGGTGATTCCGTTAGTCAACTGACTGTTCACCATAGCCTCAGCCTTGTCCAACTCCTCAATACCTTCTTCAGAAAGAGGGTCTTTGGTGGTGATGGTATAAGGATCCTTGTTGTAAGAAGCCGACTGGCTGCCACTCAATCCATCGCTGGTACTCCAGGAGATGGAAGGACGGAAGAGGATATTGGTCATGGAATCAGGCATCCACTCCAATCGGATGTTGCCATTCCAACTGTTGCTGCGAGAGAAATTCTGAGTCAAGCTGTTGCTGAACGAAGAACTGCTACCCATGAAGTTCTCGCTGGAACGACGGCTCCAAATATCGCCATCGCTGTGATTCCAGCGAAGTGAAGTATTGAACTTGAATTTATCCTTCAGTTCGTAATTGTAGTTGGCGGCAATCATCTTGCTGGCATTCAAACCGTTAGCACCTCCGAAACCTCTGCCCGGTCCACCGCCTCCGAAACCACGGTCGCTGGTGTTATTGGCATTGGCAAAGAGCATGAATCGGTTGTTATCATTGAAATAACCGCCCATGCCACGCATATTGTAGCGGCTCTTGTTGCCCACACCCAGGTCGATATTGGAAATCAAACCCTTGTTCATACCCTTCTTCACACCGAAGTCGAGCACGGTCTGCTCCTCACCATCATCAATACCGGTTACCTTAGAGAGATCACTCTTCTCATCGTATGCCTTGATTTTCTCGATGATGCTGGTAGGCAGGTTTTTCAGGGCAGTCTTGGTATCGCCCGTCATAAACTCCTTACCGTCTACGAGAATCTTCTTTACCTCCTTACCATTGATTTTGATGGTACCGTCATCGCTCACCTCTGCACCCGGCAGACGCTTTACGAGTTCCTCTACTACCGAGCCTTCCGGTGTGCGATAGGCAGAAGAATTGTACACGAAAGTATCCTCCTTCAGGGTTACCTTCTGAGCCATGGCTGTTACCACTGCTCCTTTCAGCATGATAGCCTCAGCACCCAGCACAATCTTACCCATAGCCAGATCCTTGTTATCAGAAATTTGGATACGCTTCACGGTAGACTTGTATCCTACGCTCGAAATCTTGAGCAGATACTTGCCATTAGCCGGAGCGGTGACATGAAAGAGTCCGTTCTCATTACTGATGGCACCAGCTACATACGTGCTGTCGCTCTTAAGCAATTGAACAGTTACCTGCTCAATGGCCTCCTTGGTATCGCGGTCGGTAATCTGACCGGATATCAGTCGCTGTTGAGCAAAGGATGCTATTGCCATCAACAGCAGCAGCATCGTCAGAATCGATTTTTTCATTCTATTTTTAATTTGTTATTATATTCACTTGTTCGTTATTTCCACCTGACCATTATTTTCACTTAACCGTTATGATATTTTAATAACCATTTTTGTTAATCTGGTAGTTTTGACGCGTTAAATACACCAAGGTTTAATGCATTCTGAGATAAAAAACGCAAATTTAGCAACTTTTTTTTTGTATTGTCTCCATTTTAGTGTATCTTTGCACAAAAATTAATACGTTAGAATGTTATGGAACAAAGAGTAATCATATCAACCCAACTGGAAAGCGAACTGGTAAGTGCACTTTCTGAGTGTGAGCACGACAAGCTTTTTGTGCTTACAGATACTACGACATTGGAACTATGCATGCCTGTATTGCAGAATTTTTACTGCATGAAGGAAGCCCATATCATCACTATTCCGGCTACCGACAGCCATAAAGACATCGAAAGTCTGATGATGGTATGGAAAGGACTGCAGGAGGGAGGTGCTTCTCGCCACTCCTGTATGATTAATCTGGGCGGCGGTATGGTAACCGACCTGGGTGGCTTTGCTGCCAGCACTTTTAAGAGAGGTATCAACTTTATCAATATTCCTACCACCCTGCTGGCTATGGTAGACGCATCGGTAGGTGGAAAGACAGGCATCAACTTCGGCGGACTGAAGAACGAAGTAGGCGTGTTCAACGATTCTAAGTTCGTTATTCTCGATACAGAATTCTTAAAGACGCTCGATGCAGAAAACATCTGTTCGGGCTATGCAGAGATGCTGAAACACGGTCTGATTTCTACAGAAGCAATGTGGGAAGAACTGGTCAGCTTCGACCTCGACAAGCCTGATTTGAAGCAGTTGCAGCGCATGGTAGGCGACAGCGTGAAGGTAAAGGAGCGCATTGTAGAGCAGGATCCTCACGAGCAGGGCATCCGCAAGGCGCTGAACCTGGGGCATACTTTCGGTCATGCGTTTGAGAGCTGGGCTTTGAAGCGCAAGCCTATCCTGCATGGTTACGCGGTGGCATTCGGTCTCATCCCTGAACTCTATCTGAGTGTTGCCAAGACCGGATTCCCTACAGAGAAGATGCGCCAGACCGTAAACTTCATCAAGGAATTCTATGGTACACTGGATATTACCTGCGATGACTATGATGAGCTCATCGAGCTGATGCACCATGACAAGAAGAACCAGAATGGCATCATCAACTTCACGATGCTGGGCGGCATAGGCGATATCCGTATCAACCAGACAGCTACGACAGAAGAGATCAAGGAAGCACTCGACTTCTTCAGAGAAGGATAATTCAGCTAAAGAATATTTCTTCAGAGAATCCCTTTAAAGAAAGATAGAGCGCTTCGGCTTTCCGGTTTCGGTAAGCGGGAGCTGGTTTACATGAAGGTATTCTCTAGGAATCCAATATTTATGATCAGATAAGAGGCGGCGAACAGTCGCCTCTATTTTTTCTATCTCCTCATCTTCCGTCAGGAGGACTGCAATCTCTCCAAACTTCCCGTCTTTCTTCTTGACAATCATGAAAGGTTTTTCAAGATAAGGCTTCAACAGAGCCTCAACCTCTTCTATCTGAATCTTGATGCCTCCGCTGCAAATCACATTGTCTTTTCTGCCTTTGATGCGAAAACGGAGTTTTTCCACCTTATTATATATATAGGATTCTATTTCCACAATATCGTTCGTTACCAGGGGCTCAGCACAGATCTGCGGAGCATCTATCACCAGACAACCTTCATCGGTCTGACTGATTCTGACACTATCGAAAGGCTGGTACCATTCGCTGGCCTCATCACCATTAATTCTTCTCAGGGCAATATGCGAGAGCGTTTCGGTCATTCCGTAGGTACTCCAGATGGCAATATCTCCGGGAAGAGCCTTCAGTTTCTGTTCGAGAGCCTCATCTATGGCTCCGCCACCGATAATAAGATGCCTGATGCGGCAGAGACGAGCCCGCTCTTCAGGAACCTGCAGGGTATTATAAACCTGCATCGGGACCATTGCAGCGAAGGTAATCTCTTCATTTACATCTTTCAAAGGATGACCACTTGGGCAAACAGAAATAAGATGGAGATGGCGCTCTATACTCCGCACCACCACCATCTTACCTGCAATATAATCGAGCGACATACAGAGCAAAGCGCTATCACCAGGCTTCAAACCCAAGAAATCACAAGTGATGCGGGCCGAGTTGAGCATTCGCTTCTTCTCTACCATCATCGGCTTGGGCTTTCCCGTGGAGCCACTGGTATGCACCAGCACCCGGTCACTACCGTTATTCCATTCTGAAAGGAAATCTTCTAAAGTCATTTTACTACAAACAGTTTGTCACCACGAATTTCCAAAGGCATCGGTATATTATCAGTAAAGAGCTGTCCGGTACCCAAGCCTTGCGGCATCTTGACATTAGGACCATATACTTTAGCTGCATAATGAGCAATAGCATTCAGACCGATATTACTCTCAAGAGCAGAAGTAATCCAGCTGCCGATACCACGCTGGTTAGCCAGTTCTATCCACTCGTTGCATCCATAGATTCCACCATGAAGTGAAGGCTTGAGGATGATATACTGAGGACGGACCGTATCGAGTAAGGCCTGCTTCATACTCCGGACATTCACACCAATCAACTCCTCGTCTAGGGCGATAGGAAGCGGTGTTTCGCGACAAAGCTGAGCCATCTTAGGCCACTGATGCTGCTTGATAGGCTGCTCTATAGAATGAATGTCATATTTAGCCAAAGCCTCCAACTGGCTCATGGCATTCTCTGGCAGAAAACCGCCATTGGCATCCACTCGCAACTCAACCTGCTCCTTGGTATAAACATCACGGATGCGCTTGATGAGATCGAGTTCCTTGAAGAAATCGATGGCACCGATCTTCAGTTTCACGCAATGAAAACCCGCCTGAAGCTTTTCCTCCAGTCGTGCCAGCATTTCCTCATAGGTTCCCATCCACACCAATCCGTTGATTGTGATACCTTCTTCACCTCTTCCGAAAGGAGAATCGAAGAGATTGACAAGATTCTCCATTCCCATAGGAACAGAGACTCCCGCCTCCTTCAGTATTTCGACAGAAGTCTTTCCCTCAGACAGATTCATTGCCCCCAGCTTCTTCTTTGCTGCATCAAAGAACGAAGCAAAGGCTGTTTCCAAACCGAAGGTGATGCTAGGGTAAGCACGAATCATATCGTATGGAATGCGTCCCATCTGCTCCACCATCTGACAAACCTGTCGCAGGGTCATCTCATATTCCGGTTTGGCATCGCAACTGAGATCAGGGAGCGTAGCACACTCTCCCACTCCCTCTACTCCCGGCATTTCGTCAGAGGTGAGAGAGAGATAATAACTGTGTCTCGTGGTATAAACCCCACGAGACGTGCCTGCCGGCTGCTTGAAGTGGAGCATACGCTCCGAGATTTCTATCTTATACATTCTTTATATATATATCAATACAATTGAATTCTTCACTCTTCGTTCTTCACTCTTCACTAAAAAGAAGTGCTCTTCACTTAACCTACTTCTTCTGCTTCAATTCGTAGAGATCCTTGCGGCGGTCGCGAAGATTTCTTACAGCACCGTAGGTATGAAGCTCATTCAAGAGATTCAGGTCAACATCTGATACGAGAATCATCTCGGTATTAGGTGTTGCCTCTGAACGCTTGCCATCGTTAGGGAAAGCAAAGTCGCAAGGAGTGAACACAGCGCTCTGAGCATACTGGATATCCATGTTGTGAACACGAGGCAGGTTGCCTACACTACCCGCAATGGCTACATAGCACTCGTTCTCGATGGCACGCGCCTGTGCACAGACTCTTACTCGGGAGTAAGCATTCTGGGTATCAGTCATGAATGGAACGAAGAGAATCTGCATGCCATCCTCAGCCATTAATCTTGACAACTCAGGGAACTCCACATCATAGCAGATGACGATACCAATCTTACCGCAATCGGTATCGAAGGTCTGGATATGGCTACCACCACTCAATCCCCAGCACTTCTGCTCATCTGGTGTAACATGAATCTTCTCGTACATATCCACGCTACCATCTCTGCGGCAGAGGAAGCCCACGTTATAGAGGGAATCGTCCTTAAGATAAGGCATACTACCCGTGATGATATTGATGTTGTAACTGATGGCCAACTCGCGGAAACGGTCACGGATTTCTTCGGTATACTGCGCCATCTTTCGGATGCTCTGCGCCTCACCCAAGTCGTTGAAACGAGCCATCAAAGGCGCATTGAAATACTCAGGGAAGAGAATGAAATCGCTCTTGTAATCGCTCACGGAATCAACGAAGAACTCAACCTGCTCAAAGAGGTCATCCACCGAAGCGTATGGGCGCATCTGCCACTGTACCAATCCGATTCGCACGGTTGGCTTTCTATCTACATAAGAATCCGTAGGTGGCTGATAATAGATGTTATCCCACTGCAAGAGGGTGGCGCAGTGTTCGCTCTCCTCATCGCTAGGAAGATAGTTGCGAATTACGCGGCGCACGTGGAAATCATTGGAAAGCTGGAAGGTAAGAACCGGGTCATAGATTTCACGGTTTCTTACATGCTCGATATACTCCTTAGGGCGCATCTTATCGGCATACTTGTGATAGTTTGGTATACGACCGCCAAACATGATAGCCTTCAAGTTGAGCTTCTCGCAGAGTTCCTTGCGATACTCATACATACGGCGAGCCAGGCGCAAACCACGATAATCAGGGTGGATAAATACCTCGATACCGTAAAGAATGTTTCCATTAGGATCGTGGGTATTGAAGGTTTCATTACCCGTAACCTGAGCATAGGTATGATCACCCTTCACCATATTATAGTTAACGATGATAGAGAGCGCACAGCCCACAATCTTATCATCAACGATAATAACCACCTGTCCCTCAGGGAAGATAGTAATGAGTTTCTTAATCTGTTCTTTTGTCCAGAATACATCTGAGTCTGCGTAAATACGCCTAAATGACTTGGCAAGCTGATCATAATCCTCCATGCGGAGGTTGCGCATGCCTACCTTTTCGATTTTTCGAGTTGGTTCCATAACAACTGTATTTTTATTATTATCTAAATCCGGGTGCAAAGATACAGCAAATTATAGATACGACAAAGAGTTTTCGCAAATAATTGACATTTACGAAAACTCTTTTCATGTATTTTACAGCAAGAAAGCCTTTTGGCTTATAAATTAACACTAAAACTTGGCATCTTCCTGCGGTATTGCCTCATCATGATCATCGAGATAGAGCAATTCCGTTGGATGATATTTACCACTTGCCACCGAGTATTCATCCAGACGATAACGGGTCTGAATGCCACCGATGCCCAACATAGTATGAAAAGCCGAAAGACTACTCTGCACCTGTTTTGACCGATTTTCTCCCAATGCCTTCAATATATCCGGATATTGTTTACTGAATCCATCAGAAGTCCAGATGATGAAAGGCACATGCAGTTCGTAATCCGAAGCCTTCGGTGCTGCATGAAGGAAGAGCTTTCGATTGTCATCAAAGATATTCTCTCCATGATCACTGGTATAGAGCATCGCTGAGGTTGGCTGACAATATACTCCATCCGTCTTAGCCTGTACACCCTCCCATTTCTGCAGACGTTCAATGATACCATGCAGGATATAATCGGTATATCGGATGGTATTATCGTAAGCATTCAACAAATCACGCCTATTCTCCGATTTTGCCTCACTCCTGCTATCAGGCTTGAAGTAAGCGAAACTACGAGGATAACGCTCCTGATAATTGAAGTGAGAACCATAGGAATGAAGAACCACGAAGAGTTTGCGATAACGGTAATGGTAATGGGCAGACGAGGAAGCATCAGCCAATGGCAATATCTCATCCAGTTTCTGCAACAGATCCTCATCATAATGGTTGCCTTGCGAAGCATCCTCTTTCTTCAGAAAATAATGCTCATCAGCCTGTTCTCCCAGAAAATCGATAAACGAATGATTGGGCAACTGGTTGCTGATAAACACAGTATGGAATCCGGCTTCCTTAAAGGCCGCCAAGATGCCTTTCTCATGAAAAAGTCGCTCAAAATCCTCGGCTGATGCAGCAGACAAGAGCATCGGAACACTCTTATGAGTGGTATTGCTCTGCGTTGTCACATTCGGGAAAGCTTTGATACCCGGTGTCTTGGAAAGCAGAGGATTGGTATTCCGAGGATAGCCGTAAAGACTGAAATTATGAGCTCGTGCCGTCTCTCCTACTACCATCACATACACCTCGGGAGCCGTGGCAGAATGCTCACTCCTGGCATCAAACTTAAAATCCCGGCTTGCTTCCCTGTAATTCTCTGAAGCCGCATTGCGTTCGAAAGCCAAATAGAGATTATAGCAGATATTGACAGGATAAAGCTGATTGCGCATACGGTAATCATCCACCACCAGATAGCTTGCCAGCAGACAGAACAGTCCTATAGCCCCAATCTGCATTGCCCAATGGCGAACTCTCTGCTGGAAAGAAACCGACAACCGGCTATCTCTTCTGATATTGACACCCCCCAGGATAAGCAAAGGCAAATAAACCACAAACACACCTACCACGGCTGGTGCCAGATTATCGAGCAGCTCCATCGCTTCACCGGGATTGGTAGTTACGAGATTCAGAAACATATCTACTGCTATCACTCCCGTTCCGAAAAGATAAAGCAATACCAGCTGGAACGCAGCGAAAAAGACAAAGATAAATGCCCACCATATCATCTTACCAGGACGCTTAGCCACAGAAAAGAACAACATATATAGCGACAAAGGCAGCAACACGTTGACACCACATGCCCACGGAGCCAAGCACTCGGTATAACACAAGGCTATATTAGGCAACAGCAATGCCACCACAGCATAAACATACAGGAATTGCCCCGATGACACCTTATTATATATATAGGATAAACGATTCATTCTTCTCTTGTATTAAAACGCTTCATTGATATTAAACAGGAAACCAGACTGCCCCGACTTACCGAATCCATAATCCAGACGTACATTCACATTCTTCTTAAATTCCCAGCGATAACCTACACCAGCATTCGGCAAAATCTGTTTAGAGCGCAATGCCGAGAATTTCGGGAAGATGGTTCCTGCTCCAACCCACACTACGATGCCATTACGCTTCCATACATGTTGGCGCAACTCAACCGTAGCTTCCAGAGAATGTTTATCGCGATAACGGCCTTCATAATAGCCACGCATGGAATGAGTACCACCCAATTCTGCCATCATTCCCCACGAAGGATTACCAAAGTTGAGGTTAGCCCCAATGTCCTCGGCAAGAACCGTTCCCTTACCCAGTCGCTGATAGGCATCAAAACGAAATGCCGTCGTACTGAAGGCATAATCATTTCCCATAAATCTAGGTCTGAACATCTGATTGATATTCAGACAGATACCACGATGTGGATTCGTAAGATTATCTCTGTTATCATATACCAGAGAAACACCAGATCCAACATTCCAAGTATGCTGATCCATGCCTTGCAGTAATTCCGGACGCTCAATATGTTTACCTATTACATAGTCATAACTCGCCATCGGTCCGATATAGAAATTATCTGCTACACGAAACAGGAAGCTAACTTCAGCCTGAGCCTGCCAACGCTTCATGTCACTCTTATTGGCATCGTTATCGCCCATCTCATAGCCTATTCCCCAAAAATCAGAGGGAAAAGAATAGAAATAAAGGTGATAATCGATGCGATATCTTCCTTTAGGAGCAATATGGTTACCACGGACACCCAACATATAGAAACCTACAGAACTGACATCACCATAAAGCGAGACATTAGAAGGAGGAAGAATACTGTCATTCGGATCAGTACGGTATAGTCCTGCAGCCACCAATCCCAATCCAAACTTGGTATCAGAGGCATAATGAGGGCCACCTATCACACTAAAATCGAAACGCTTATGCTTCTTGTTTTTGTTGGAATCATTAAAGTAGTCAAGAATCCGGTTCACCCATGATTTCCCGGCATATAAAGTCGTCGTATCCATCTTCTCTGCAGATGAGATACTATCGGTTACAGAAGGCTCAGAGGCATAGCTGCCCAATGCCAACATCATAATAAGTATTGTCAGAATATGCTTCATTTTGTCGATTTTATTATTTTAATACACCAATGCTACATTATCAATCCACAAGGTATTGCCTGGAGTTCCGATATAGGCTCCACCATCGGATGAGGAGAACTGAAGAATCAGATGAGTAGGTGTTTCGTTAGCACTCGCCCATCCTACTTCTTTTACCGGCACGCTCTTACCCTTGCTGTTACGGGCATAGTCAGTGGATCGCAGTCCCATAGTAGCAGCCTGATAACCTGCCATGTGGCGGATATCGCCATAATGGATTGTATAGGTAGCATCTTCCACCCATCTATCGGTACTCTTTCCGAATCTGACTACCATCGTACCCACACGTTTAGCTGTTATATTTCCCTTAGCATCTTCATGACGTTTCTGCAGATAGAGCACAGCTATAGCATGATCTCGACCAGCAACCGTAGAGGCTCCGCTAAATCCATTCTGCTTGATACGATTGGCTGCATTAGGAAAAGAAGTCTTATAATCAAAGCGCAAAGCCTTAGGACGTGCGGTGAATGGTATACCCCAATTGATGGCTTTAGGACCATCCTTAGTACTTGTTATCGGCTCACGAACATCACCCAGAAAGAGAGAACCGGCAGCCAAGACCTTGATATTGATGAGTCCCAGCACTTTTACTTTCTCAATATGGGTTACCAGTTTGGCACAATATCCACTACCATGTTTATCACGAAACACAGAGTTATTCGTCTTATAGATGCCCGATACATGTGCCAGGACATTAGAGGAACCCCAAGGCGAACCACCCTTATTGGTATAAGGAATATTACCATTGATAGTCATATTAGGTCCAACGGCATAAACTTTTTTCTGATTTCCTCCAATAATGCCTGATTCTTTGATATTCCTGATTACCCAGTGGTCCATATTACCATATTTAAAAGGAACCACCTTTTCCTGTCCCTTAACGGGAAGGCACGACAAAGTAGCAACCGCCATAACGATGCCTGATTTTATTATTTTCTTCATATCTGTTTCTTTTATATATCATTAAGGCTGCAAAGATAGAAAAATATTTTCTAGTTTTCAGTTTTCTTCGACATAAAGCATAAAAAATTAAGAAATAATAATATATTTACTGCATTTTAATTGCCATAAAACCAAAAAAGTCCTGCATTTGCTGTTATAAACAAATACAGGACTCCTGATTCAATATACAAAACAGAATCTCTTGCACCGGTTACAATAGAGACATGCACCGGTTACAATAAAAACATGTTCCGATTACTCCAAAAGCTATTATCGGTTTGAATACATATTATCGTAATACTTCTGGTAATCACCCGATGTTACATTATCCATCCATTCCTGGTTCTCGAGATACCATTTTACGGTCTCCTCGATACCCTCCTCAAACTGCAGAGATGGCTCCCAACCCAATTCCTTCTGCAACTTTCTAGAGTCGATGGCGTAACGCATATCGTGACCCTTTCTGTCGGTTACGTAGGTGATGAGATCCATATCCTCGCCTTCCTTTCTACCGAGCAGACGGTCAACGGTCTTGATGACTACCTTGATGATATCAATATTCTTCCACTCGTTGAAACCACCGATGTTGTAAGTCTCTGCAATCTTACCCTTGTGGAAAATCATATCGATGGCACGGGCATGATCTACTACATACAACCAGTCGCGCACGTTCTCACC
>ENA-ORCL01000590-ORCL01000590.1-human-gut-metagenome-genome-assembly--contig:-NODE-590-length-14198-cov-13.316267_pt1 | contig 14198 bp, 9 predicted proteins | sample MGYA00242987_ERZ507988 | MGnify/ENA primary metagenome ERZ507988 (study PRJEB26167, sample SAMN06115466) | human gut metagenome | host: Homo sapiens | place: China:Hubei | collected 2016-05-19 | study... | reverse complement strand
TACCCTCCAGCACCCCTTCGCCACTTCGTGGCCCTCTTCCTCCACGGGAAAGCGTCTCACGTGATTTTCAGGTCGCTGTCGCTCCCCTACAAATCACGTTCGCTTGCCACCTAAAGGGGACGCAAGAGTTTGTGCCCATGAAGCGTTCGTATCATTTCTATTCTTACCATTCTGCTGAATTGGCCGCCTACCACGGTCAGCCGACTAAAAGGAAGGCCCTTTTATGGGCAGGCTAAGGGCCAACTTCGGCTGACTTGGAGGTCCTATACAGGACCTCCACAGCCACCCTTATCCGGCTGCGCCGGACTTTCCCCTATGCAGGGGACAGAATAAAACCGCAGAACAGCATTGACCCCACAAGCACCACAGGGTATAGCGCCGCTAAAATCTCCCCCTCCGGGGGAGACGCCGCCGAAGGCGGCAGAAGGGGTGCATTTCCACGGGCGAAGCCCGGTTGTATGGTTTTTCTTTCGCTGCTGCTCCACGCGCAAATTGACTAAAATGTCCAGCACCCATAGTGCCCCCTGAATAGGGGCAAAGGTGGTGGCGCCAGCCACCAAAGGGGGTGCCGCCGGAATGGTGTAAGAAAGAGTATGACGCATTATCTCCACTTGCCAGCCCCTTCCACCGCTTACGCGGTCCCCCTCCCCCATGGATGGGGGAGGCAAGTGGGTAATGCACGTGGTCCCCCTCTCCCTGCAAGCAGGGGGAGGCAAGTTTTAGTGCAGGCCGGCTCTGCCGCCCCATTATATTGGCGGCGAAGCCGCCCTCCTTCACCCTCTGAACCCTCTGCACCTTCTGAACCATCTGAACCTTCACGCCCAAAGGGCGTGTCCAAAAAAAAGCGCCCCTGTTTTCAGAGGGCGCCTCCTTCATTTACCATTTACCATTCACAATTTACCATTTTAACCATGACCGGCGGTAAGCGGACAGCGGACAGCCGTTTCACTGTTTCACTGTTTCACTGTTTCACTTTCCCACTGTCTCACTATCTCCTCGGATGTCTCTTATCCTCATACATTTTCTTATCCATTTCCATGATGAGTTCGTCGATATCGATAATGGGGGCGGTGCGGATGGCGATGCCCAGAGCCATGCTGAGGTTCTGAAGGTGCAGTTTGCCCTTCAGTTCCGCCGCCAGCTGCACTGCCCGGGCTTTGTCTGCTCCTTCCACGGCCAGGATGAATTCGTCGCCGCCCATGCGGAAGGCGTGATTCCGGCCCACCAGTTCGCCGGCAATGGCTGCCAGGGTTTGGAGGGCCCTGTCGCCGGCTTCATGGCCCTCTTTGTCGTTGATCTGCTTGAGGCCGTTCATATCGCCGAAGAGGAAGGCCGTCTTTGTACCCACGGGGAGGCTTTCCACATATTCCATGAAGGCCAGGCGGTTCCTAAGGCCTGTGAGCTGGTCTTCATGGCTCAGGGCCTGGAGACGGTCCATTACATTCCGGTTGCGGATGAGGCTTGCCGCAAAGCGGGTCAAGGTATCCAGCAGAGGGCTGGCTTCTTTCATGATTTTTTCCGATGGGTTCACCACTTCCGTGTAGCCGAGGGAAAGGCCGCCGATGACCAGATGGCCGGAGATGAGGCGCTTCAGTCCAGGCCGGTAGGTCTCACTGGAAATGCCGTACTCTTTCTGCACCGCTTCCACGTCGTCAATGATGGCTATCTGGTCGGGGCCGAAGCGGTCATAAAGGGGCCTTGCCAGCTCCATGGGTACATGCTGCATGGCGTCTTTGGAGGGCTCTATGCCGGGAGCGCACCATTCGTAGGTATTCTTCACGGTGCCGTCGCCCTGCTCTTCAAAAATGCATACCTTCTCGGCTTCCAGAATTTTTCCCGCCCGGGCCAGGAGCCGGCTGACGCCTTCATGGGGTGTGGGCGCGGAAATTCCTCCCACCAGGGCATCATTGACCGCCATTTCCTGGAAGAGCATGTATTTCTTCCGGTAGTCCCCTTCCGCGTAGCCGCCCAGATTCGTGGCCAGTTCAAAATGACCGTTCTTTCCATGCCAGGAAATCAGGGTATGCTGGATAAGGTAATCGCCGCCGGTATTCATGTTATGGAAGGTCTGGGTATAGAAACGGTCCCGCCTGAGGAATGCCAGGGGACAGACTTCACAGGGAGCAGACTCTCCACAGATAAGCTCATAGCACTTTCTTCCGGCATAGGGATAGTCCTCCGGCAGCCCCAGGTCCCGAAGACCCGCCTTGTTCACATAAAGGAGGCTGTAGGTGTCGGGGTCGGAAATCATGATCTGGTCACTGCTGTTGTCAAAGACGGCCCTGTCGAAAACGATGCGGTCTCCATAATACAGGGATTCTCCGTATTTCTCCCGTTCCGCTTCCACCAGACGGCGGGCCAGAAGGTGGAAGAGTTCGTCCACCGTGCGCACCTCCGATGCCATGACCAGGGCATACTGCAGGAAAAGGGTGACCTGCCGTCCCGCCTCTTCCCGGATGCCATGGATTTCATTGGACAGGTCCAGCATGCGGCGCCGGATATCCGCCGTGTCCTCTGCCTTCATGAGGACGCAGAACCGGCCGCCGCCCAGATGGGCTATGGCCGCGCCCTGACGGAAGAAATGGGAAATCAGCTTCGCCAGCCGGGCAAGCAGTTTCTTTCGCACCGCCATGCCATAGAGACGGCTCACATCGTCCAGAGCCGGAATGTCCATGAAGAGGGCGGCGCAGTTTTCCCCATAGGATTTGTAGTTATCAAAGTAATGGATGGCGGTGATGAACATGCCGCGGTAGTTTAGAAGTCCCGTTTCCATGTCCCGTATATCCAGCTCCTGGTTTTCCCGCCGGATTTTTCCGATGCTGTCCCGGTCGATGAAATACCCCGCCAGACCGGCGATTTCATTGCCCCGGTATATGGGGAACTTGGTGGCCTGTACATAGTGGATCTGTCCCTTGATGATGCACTGGCCCATGACATTTCTGGAAATCGCTCCTTTTTTGAGTACCTTTTCCTCTTCATTTCGGAAGCGGCGCCCGTTGACATGCCAGCCGATTTCATCATCCGTCTTTCCCAGAATGTCGGACAGGGTGAAGCCGTATTTTTCAAGGAATGCCCGGCTGGCCCCCAGGAACCGGTGCTCCCTGTCCTTCCAGAAGAAGCAGATATTTCCGCTCTCCGCCATGGCCTGCAGCACCGAAGAGCGCCGCTTCTCTTCCCGCTCTATTTCCGGCAGGGGCACCAAAGTGGCCAGATAGGAAGGAAGCATGGCTGTCTCCCTGGCGGCGGCAGAGGCGGTATCCTTAATGCCCAGGAGAATATCTCCATCCCAGGAGGAACCGAGGAGGGCGAAATTAAACTCCTTCCACCGGTAGCTGCCGTCATCCATTTTCATACGGTACAGACCGGTCACTGCGTTTCGTTTGGACCGATTCGCCTTCTTTTCCAGGGTCCCCGGTTTCATGATCCTGAGAAACCGCTCCCTGTCTTCGGGATGCATGAAATCGCCAAGCTTCAGGAACCGGCCCAGAGGCACCGTCTCCCCGGTACGTACAATGCGGTTCATGGACTCCGCCACCTCCACCAGGGCCTCTTTCTTCCGAATCACATAGAGACCGTCATAGACAATGAAGAGATGGCGCAGCAGCTTATCCATGCGATGGGTTTCTTTCCGGTCCTGACCGTCCGAAACCAGGTAGTATTCCATTTTTCCGGCAAAGCGGTGATCATCCTGGGCCAGCACCTGCAGAGTGCAGCGCATATACTGCCCATGGAAAATGTAATTCATGGACTCCTTCCTGCCGCTTTTGGCAGATGTGGACATCAGTTCATGGAACTGCTGCATCACCGGCAGGTCCAGCTTCACCAGCCTCAGCCCATTCTCATTGACACAGGCGGCATTCAGGGCCGCCGCTGCCCGGCGGCTGGCTTCATTTCCCAGAAGGATGGCTATATTCTCCCCGTCGTAGAGAAAAAGGGCTGCCGGCGTATCGCCGATGATATTGGCCAGTCCCAGTTTTTCATAGAAAGAATTCTCCAGCGGCGTTTCCACAGCCAGATGACGATGGAGGCAGTACCGGTAGCTTTCCTCATAGGGCAGTGCCTTCCCGTAGTACCAGCCCTGGATTTTCTCGCAGCCCATGCTCTTTAGAAACTCCGCCTGGGCCCTGGTCTCCACCCCTTCCGCCAGTGTATGGATGCCCAGCTTCTTGGCCATGTAAATGATGGAGCCCATGATTTTCCGGCCCCAGTCATTCTGGTTACGCTGGAACGCCATATCCAGCTTCAGCGTATCAAAGCGGTAGGTCTTCAGCACATTCAAAGACGAATAGCCGCTGCCGAAATCATCCAGCCAGCACTCATAGCCCGCCTTCCGGAACTTCTCGATTTCCTGCCTCAGCCGCATTTCATTCTTCTTCAAGGCGGACTCCGTGATTTCGATATGGAAGAAATTCCGGGGCACCTGGTACTTCTCCACCACATCCTCCACAAAGGAAAAGGGATCCATCACCTCAAAATCCACGGCCGATAGATTCACCGACACCGGCACAAAGGGCCGGTGATTTTCCATAATAAACCGGTACAGTTTGGCCACCGTCTCTATGACATAGCAGTCCAGTCGATGGATCAGACCGGCCTCCTCCAGCACCGGCACAAAAATGGAAGGCATAATCATGCCCCGCACCGGATCCTCCCACCGGGCCAGGGCCTCCGTGCCGCACACCTTTCCCGTAAGCGTGCGGATGACCGGCTGATAGTACACCTTGATATGCCCTTCCTTCAGGGCCCTGTCGAAATTGCCAAGCACATAGACCCGATCCGTAAGATGCTGCCCCATGGACTTATCATACACCGCAAAAGTCCTGCCGGCATCCCCCTTGATCCAGTCCGCCGCAATCTTGGCCCGGTCAAAGAGAAGATGAATACCGCTTTCGCTGATTTCCACCTCATCGGGATTGAAAATATTCACCCCCGCCTTCAGCTGCACCGCCGGATCGCCGGTAAAATTCCTGATATCCCGGGACACCGCCTCAATCCGCTCCGCCACATCATGATGAAGCGCCAGCACCGCAAAGGTATCCCCGGTCAGATGGGCGATGATAGAATAGGGAAAATGGGAAGCAATACTTTCAGCCATAAAGCGGATAAGCCTGTCCCCCGCCTCCGTGCCGTGGCGGGAATTGTAGACCTTGAAATTGGTGAGATTGAAATACAGCGGCGCCCGGCTACCGAAGATGCCCTTCTTCACATCCTCCCGGGCCTGCCTGGTAATGGCCGGATAAAAAGTCCTCCGGTCCATGAGCTGCAGATCCCGCGCCTTCCCTTCCCTGTCACGAATGCAGGATAGACACCAGGCCCTGCCCTTTTCTTCATCCTCATATACCCCGGCTGTCCCTTTCACCGGGACACTGCCGGAGGAAGCCCTCAGCTGAAAATAAAAAGACCCGCTCCTTTCCTCTGCTCCGCAGCGCTGGCCAAGGGGCACATACCCCTCAGCCACAAGCTCCTTAAAAGAGCTGCCCCGCTGCGAAAAAAGCTCCTCCATGGAAGAGAAGCCCATCAAATGGAGGAAAGAACGGTTTGCATACAGCACCTTTTCCTCATCATCCATAGACACCAGACAAATCCCGCAGGGAAGCCCGTCAAGTCCCGCTTTCCCCATACCGCTGCCATCTGCCATATCCATCATCCGCCTTATAATGCCCGGCTCCGTCAGGGTACATCCCTTTTCCCCGGGCCGAAAAGTTTCACAAAACCACCTTCACAAAGAACAGACTGTCATGTAATGAAAGTCTCATGTTACATTAGTCTCTCAAAAATATTATATCACATATTACGTGTGATAATACTATGTAGAAGATAAATTTCAGTGTCTACCCCCCCTTAAAAAATTATTAGATTACTTGTATTCAATTCAGAAAAAGAGGCGCCTGTGGACACGCCCTGCGGGTGTGAGGGTTCAGAGGGTTCAAAGGGAAATGTTGACGGGGCTCCGCCCCGAGGGTTGTGGTGGGCGCCTTCGGCGCCAGTTTTGATAAAACCGCGGTAGTGGGCTAGTGTACTAGTGAGCTGGTGGGCTAGTGGACTAGGAAAACCAGGGAGCCGCCCTGTCGGACGGGGAAAAACAGGCAAACCGGGCCTTCGGCCCGGTTGTTTGATTTTCTCTCCAGAATACTGTAAGAAGCGTATGACTCAAAAATCTCCTGCCTCAATCTCTCGTTTCCCCTTGAGGGGAACGCCACGTAGTGGCAAAGGGTGTACGAGGTCAAGCACCGATGTGACACTCCACCGTGGACGTGACCGCCGATAGGCGGCCTGCTCTACTTTGAGTTTCTTTCCGATTCTTACCCTCCAGCACCCCTTCGCCACTTCGTGGCCCTCTTCCCCTAAAGGGGACGCAAGAGTTTGTGCCCATGAAGCGTTCGTATCATTTCTATTCTTACCATTCTGCTGATTTGGTCGCCTGTGGCGGCCACCCCCTATCCCGCTCCGCGGGACTTCCCCCTATTCAGGGGGCAGAATAAAACCGCACAGCAGCGATTTCCCCATAAGTACCACAATGCATAGCGCCGCTAAAATCTCCGCCGCTGCTGCCATAAGCACCAGTTGCCCGAAATGCCCAGCACCCATAGTGCCCCCTGAATAGGGGGAAAGGTGGTGGCGCCAGCCACCAAAGGGGGGGCCGCCGGAACGGTACAAGAAGAGTATGACTCAAAGATTTCCTGCCTCCATTCCCAATTTTCCCATGAGGGACGCAAGGGTTTGAGCCGCTCCCCCTTTATTCATATTGGCGCCGGCAGGCGCCCACCTTCATTTACCATTTACCATTTACAATTTACAATTTACAATTTTCCCTATGTGTTCCCCGCCTCCCAAGACTCCACGGAAAGCGGCGCAAAAAAAGAAGCCCTCTTTCGAGAGCTTCTTCTTTGTTTATGAAACTATATTCTCTTTTCTTTTCAGAAATTAGAATTTGTAGTTCAGGGAAACGGTCCATGCATCATCCGGATCAGCTGCGCCGTCAGCGTCTGCACCGAATGCATATTCAGCGTGGAGGGAAACGTTCTTCTGGAGAGCTACGTCGCCGATAACGTTCCAGTACTTCAGGTTGGTTGCGTAGTTACCAGCTGCATCGGTATTGGTCCAGAATGCGTTGAGCAGATTGGTCTGGAGACCAGTGCCGCCGAAATAGGTAGCATTGCCAATATCATTGTACCAAACGCCGAGAGCGAAAGTACCCGGTTTCTTCCAGTTGAAATTGCTGTACTGGAGGCCTGCGTTCCAAGCATCATCATTCTTCAGTTCAGTAGTAGTATTCTTTACATATTCGCCCTGAACATTCCAAGCCTGGCCTACCGGAATAGTGAGGTCAACGCCGAAGATTTCGTCATCGAGCTTGTAATCTTTGTCTTTGCCCCAGTAACCATTGTCCAGATCGTTGTTGCCCTGGAATTTGGTGTAATCAGCAGTCAGTTTTGCAAAGCCGAAATCATAACCAGCCTTTGCATAGAAAGCATCTTCATCATCAATGATAGCTTTCTTGTAATCATTATAGGTGGTGTTGAACTGACCAAAACCTGCAGCTGCGTTGAATTTGCCATTGTTGTAAGACAGTTCAGCGCCGTCGAAATCATGGGAAACACCATAACGCCAGCTTCCCTGGTTGCCAAAGTTATTTGCATAACGGCCAAGAGTTACTGCGAAGTTGCCAAACTGATGTTTAGCGTTGAGTACATCCATGTATACGCCATTATTGGTATCATCAGCAGCAGATGCATTGTTGTTGTCATCGCCTTTGAAGTTCATGTTGTAGGTAAGGCGGCCATTGATGGTGGTGGAGTCATTAACCTGACCCTTAACATTGATTCTCATACGGCCATCCCAGCCATCAGCAGTCTTGTTGTACTTACCATCTTTCAAAGTACCGAGAGACTTATCGGAATAACGCATACGAGCATCGCCGGACCAATAAATGTTGCCGACTTTCTTTTCCAGGTTGGAAACGCGAACGCCCAGGTTAGCCAGTTCGTCAGCGTATTCGCCAGCCAGTTTGTCGAGAGTTGCACGCTGTTCAGCGTTCAGCTGATCTTCTTTAGCCATGAGGCGGGCAATGATCTGAGCCAGTTCATAACGGGTAATGTTTCTTTCGCCTTTGAAGGTGCCGTCCGGATAGCCTTCTACAACGCCCTGGTCGGAGAGGTCGGATACTGCCTGGTAAGCCCAGTCATCGGTGGAAACATCGGAAAATGGATTTGCTGCATAAGCGGAAACGCCTGCAGTGAGTGCTGCTACAGCAGCCAGTGCGAGAATTTTTTTCATAGTTCATCGCTCCCTTAGAAAAAATATATAGATAACCTGCCCTTTCTGAAGGAGTGAAAATATCTCTGCAAGAGTGTCCGTGTTTCCTCTGCTTACCCTCTCTCCTCCCATATCCCCCGGGCCGGAAATATGCTTTTTTCAGCATACTATAAATGTATGATTATGCGCAATAGGGAATATTCTTTCTTATGTAATTCTAATCATAGGCTCCATAATGGCTTTTAGAAAATCGAAAAAGGAGCCCATGATGGACTCCTCTTCGAATCTAAACCTTAACCTTTATGAACCTGTATGTATCATAAACTATGAAAAGAGAAAATGCAATAGATTTTTACAAAAAAGGGCCGCTTCGCGGCCCGGGTTCAGAGGGTTCGGCCCCCTCATTTTATTGTCCCCCCGCTTGCGGGTGGTGCTGTCTGGCACCAAAGGGGGCCGGTTCAAAGGGTTCAAAGGGTGGTGGTAGGCGCCTTCGGCGCCAGTTTTGATAAAACCTTAAAACCGCCCTGCCGGGCGAGGGGAAAACAAGCCGACCGGGCCTGCGGCCCGGTTGGCTTGTTTTTCTGCCGCTGCTGCCATGAGCACCAGTTGCCCAAAATGCCCAGCACCCATAGTGCCCCCAGCGGAGCTGGGGGAAAGGTGGTGGCGCCAGCCACCAAAGGGGGGTGCCTCCGGAATGGTACAGGAGATATATGGCGGTATTTTTTCCACACATTCTTGTTTTCCCTTGAGGGCAAAGTATGCTCTACGTTTAACCTTCTGCACTCATACTTTTTGAGCAGCATTACGATGATTAGCCGCCTACGGTGGCTTTTCCCCCTTTGGTGCCTTACGGCACCACCTTCCCCCCGCAAAAGCGGTGGGACAACAACCCGCAGGGCAGCATTGGCCTCATAAGTACCACAATGCATAGCGCCGCTAAAACTTTCCCCTCCGGAGTGCATGTCCACGGGCGCCAGCCCGGTTGTTTGCTTTTTCTGTCAATTGGCTGCATGAAGCATATGGCTCATTTGATTCCGGCATGAACAGAAATCTTACTCTGCCCTCTCCAGAAGGGCCACGGTTTCTATGTGCATGGTCTGGGGGAACACGTCTACGGGCTGGACCTTTTTGAGGGTATAGGAGAGGCCGGCAAGGATCTTTGCGTCTCTGGCGAAGGTGGCGGGGTTGCAGGAAACGTAGACCATGCGCTTCGGTTCCATGGCCGCAGCGGCTTTCAGGACGTCTTCGCTGCAGCCGGCGCGGACGGGGTCCATAACGATAACGTCAGGGCGGAGGCCTGCTTTATAGAGTTCCGGCATCAGTTTTCCGGCGTCGGCAGCGTGGAATTCCACATTTTCCACATGGTTGAATTCTGCATTTTTCCAGGCGTCGTCAATGGCGGCTTTCACGATTTCAATGCCGATCACCTTTTTTGCTTTTTTCGCGAGGCACAGGGAAATGGTGCCGGTGCCGCAGTAGGCGTCAATAACGGTCTCGCCGCCGGTGAGGGCTGCGTATTCCAGGGCTTTATCATAGAGTTTTTCCGCCTGGGAGCGGTGGACCTGGAAGAAGGAGAAGGGAGATACTTCAAAGGCAAGGCCTTCCAGGGTGGCGGTCAGGGTCTTTTTGCCCCAGAGGTGATGGAGGGTTTCTCCCAGAATTACATTTCCCGGACTTTTCTGTACGTTATGGTAAATGGAAACCACTTCCGGCAGGAGTTCTCTCATTTCCTTTACCCAGAGTTCTGCAAAGGGAAGGGCCGGTGTGGCGGTGACGATGACCACCATCACTTCGCCGTGGTCGCCGGTTCTTGCCATGATATGGCGCACAGAGCCTTTGCGGGATTTTTCGTTGTATCCCTGGATGCTGTGCCTTGCCATGAAGCCCTTGGCAAAACGGAGGACCCGGTTGTTTTCTTCTTCCTGGATGAGGCATCCATCAATGGGCACCACCTGGTGGCTGCCCTGGCGGTAGTAGCCAATCACCGGCCCTCCGGTGGCCTGGGCCACAGGCACGGCCATTTTATTCCGGTAGTTCCAGGGATTTTCCGCCGGAAGCACGGGGAGCACCAGGTCTTCGGAAAAGCCGCCCAGACGGCTTACCACGTCCTTCACCCGCTGCTCCTTCACCGCCAGCTGGCCTTCGTAGGTAAGGTGTGAAATCTGGCAGCCACCGCAGGCATGGTAGGCCGGGCATTCCGGCTTCGTGCGGAAGGGGGATGGTTTCTCTATGGAAATCAGCTTTCCCTGGGCATAGGATTTCTTGGCCGCCACAATCCGGGCGGTCACCGTCTCCCCCGGCAGGGCGCCGGGCACGAAGAGGGTAAAATCATCCACAGAGCCGATGCCTTCGCCGTGGATTCCCAGGTCGCGGATGGTGGCGGTATAGGTTTCGTTTAATTTGACAGGAATGTTTTTCTTAGTCATAGGAGGCTCCTTTTTGGGGAAAGGTTCTAAGGTTTGACGGCCCTATGGGCCGAAGGTTCTTAAGTTTGACAACCGCTTTGCGGCTGAGGGTTGAGGAAGCGGCTTCGCCGCAGTTTTTATATGGCCGCTTCGCGGCAGTTCTTAGCCTCCTTCCTCAGGAAGGAGGTGTCGCCGGAGGCGACGGAGGATAGGGGCGTGGATTAGACGATAGAAGTCAGAAATCGGACGTCAGAATTCGTTACGTGCCTGCCTTCCCGCCGGGCACTGTCGTTCGAGGTCGGTCAGCCGGCAAGTGGTGGCGCCGGAATGCTACAGGAAAGTATAGCTCGCTGCCTCCGCTTACTATTCTGCCGAATTGGCCACCTGCAGTGGCCACCCCCTATCCCGCTTCGCGGGACTTCCCCCTATTCAGGGGGCAGAATAGAACCTCCTGCGTTTGCCATCTATCACATACATAGAAGCAAAAGTTACCGCTTGATACCAAATACTTTTTCCGTGTTTTTGAGGGCGTACTGCCTTAGTTCTTCAGCTGTAACGTGCATGTAGGAGGCGAGGGTTTCTACTACGTATGTAATGTTCTGGGGGACGTTGGTCCGCTTCAAGTGGAAGCCTCTGGGAGTGAGGTAGGGGGCGTCGGTTTCTACCATGACCCGGTCCAAGGGGAGGATGGAGACGGCGTCACGGAGGGCGTCTCCTCTTCTTTCATCACAGATCCAGCCGGTGATGCCGATGTAGAAGCCCATGTCCAGGAGTTTTTGGAGGGTTTCTTTATTTCCTGTGAAGCAGTGAACCACGGAAATGGGGCAGATATCTTCGTGGCCTTTGAAGCAGTCCATGAAGTCTTCCTCTGCGTCCCGGAGGTGAAGGAACAGGGGTTTATGGAGTTCTTCTGCCAGGGCGATGAGTTCCTTGAAATAGTGGAGCTGGTTCTCTTTTCTGGCATACATGTGGTCATAGTCCAGGCCCGTTTCGCCCACCATCTTGATGGCGGGATTGGAGAGGATGATTTCACGGATGCGCTCCACGTCTTCTTCCCGTGCATCGTCGGTGCTGTGGGGATGGATGCCGGCGGTGCCGCAGAGGTTATGTGTCCTGGTGAAATCATTCACCAGTTCGTTATCCTTCCGGTCAGAGCCGGTCAATATACATCGGATGCCGGCGGCCTCTGCGTCTTCGATGATTTTTTCGGGATTAGGAAAGGATGGGGTGAAGAGGTTCAGCCCTATGTCGTAGTATCGTATGTTCATGGTTCCTTCTGTTCTTTTTCATAAAGGAAGACGTAGAATACGTCTCCGTAGTTGGTATTATGGTTCAGATGGCCCCTGATTTCCACGGGGCGGAGGTTTCCTTTTTTCGTCAGGATTTCGGTCTTTATGAAATAGCGGCGTCGCCGGTTGGCCGGGTCTTTCATCTGCCGGCCTATTTCTTCTTCCATCCTTCTCTTCAGGGAGTCCGGGAAAATCCTGTCCAGCGCCATGGCGGTATATTTCATGAAATCATCCAGGTTTTCACATTCCATGAGCTCCACCAGGGGGCTGCTGGCGTAGAGGATGTGTTTGTCTTCTGCCCTGTACACCGCCATGGCGCCGGGCATTTCATTTCCTATGTCCGTGAGGTTGAAGCCCAGCTGGGTGCGGGTGTCTTCCGGCGTCAGTTCCGGGTCGAATTCCTTCCACCTTGCCTTGCCGTTCAGCTTGGCGCCGTAGAGGGCGTAGTCCGCTTTGATGCAGAGGCCGCGGTAGTCCCTGTCCTGGTTCGTGTAGCGGGCAAAGCCCAGGGAGGAATAAAATTGAATTTTCTTTCCCTTATAGGTAATTTCATGGGGCTCCCCGGTAAAGCGGTCGATGGCCCGGGCAGCTTCACCGGTGAGACCGTCGCCGTAGAAGATGATAAATTCATCGCCGCCGTTCCGGGTAATGAAGGTGTGACGGCCGAAAATCTTTTTCATGTCCTTCGTGAACTGGCAGAGGGCCCTGTCTCCCGCTTCGTGGCCGTAGACGTCGTTAATGATTTTGAAATTGTCGATGTCCACTGCCATCACCAAAGCCGGATGGTCCTCGTGGGATTCCAGGTACCGTTTCACTGCCCAGTCGCCGCCGTTCCTGTTGTATACGCCGGTCAGGGCATCGGTGGTGCCCAGGCGGCGGAGCCTTGCATTGCGGCGGGCCAGCACTGCCAGGGCCAGGGCGGTCAGTATGCCTGCCCAGGTGGTGAGGACGATAATCCAGGGATTCACCCAGGGCCCTTCCGGACGGAGGTACACGGTCCACTGGTCCGCATAGATTTCACGGGATACGGCAAGAGCTTCTTTCCTGTAATCCCCGTTTTCATAAAGGGAAGAGACCGTGCCGTCCCCTTCGGTATGGGAAAGGCCACAGAGAATGCCCTGGTCCTTCATGTTTGATACATTGGCGTCGCCCAGAAAGATTCGGGTATCTATAATGGCAAGGATGTAGCCCCAGAAATGGGAATCCCCTTTCCCATCAGACAGGAACACCGGCCGCACCACCACGATATCCCGGAGTCCCTCCCCCACTTCCACGGCGGGAGTAATGCTCACATTGCCGGAGCGGCGGGCCTCTAAAGCCAGCTTTTTTAAAGAGCCGGTCTCGGGATTTGTGAAATTGCGAATGTCCGCGTCCTGGTTATACCCGGTAAAGGTGCCGTCTTCCTGGACGATCTGGATACTGCGAAGGGCATTATCCATTTTCACAAAATCCGCCAGCTTTGTCTGGTCGGGGACAGTGCGGCCCCCCGATTCCTTCACCCTTCCTTCCATAACGGTGGTAATGGTGACATACCGTTCCAGGGACTGCTTTATCCAGGCCAGCCGGGCTTCCCCTGTTTCGCGGATATTGGTTTCCATATTGGTACTCATGGACTGAAAAAGGGCGGCGTCCAATACGAGCACCGCCACAAAGATTACCGAAAATACGGGCATGGAAACGAAACGGATCAGTTCCGTCATCTTTTTCATACCCATCATCTCCCGTTTTAAGCGAATAACCGGATTTTGTATAGTTTCTATGAAAAATATTATATATCATTTCATATATGAAGGAAAGGGGACGCTTCGCGGCCCCGGGTTCAGAGGGTTCAAAGGGTTCAAAGGGTTGTGGATTGCCGCTCCGCGGCAATAAGTATATATGCCGCCTTACGGCGGCAGCGCTGCCATAGGCAGCATTTATAATGATGCCCACAGGCGCCTGCCTCGCCAGCGCAGCGATTCTTTAAAACTTCCTCTGAATCAGCCCGCTCTGTGGACGGCCCCCATCGTTCGGCGCGAAGCGCTCGAACGATAGAGCCCGGGTGCCGAAAGGCACCTGAACCTTCTTGCTTTCGGGAATACAGCCTTCTGAAGTCTGACCGTCTGACCTTCCCGCCGACTGGTATTTACCGGCTTTCCCTCACTTACGATTCTGACCGAGATCCTTCGCTGCGCTCAGTATTCTGGTCATATGTCAAGTCTTTTTTTTGAAGAAATTTATTGTTTTTTCTTAAAAAAGGGTAACCTTA
>ENA-ORCL01000587-ORCL01000587.1-human-gut-metagenome-genome-assembly--contig:-NODE-587-length-14246-cov-13.425083_pt1 | contig 14246 bp, 10 predicted proteins | sample MGYA00242987_ERZ507988 | MGnify/ENA primary metagenome ERZ507988 (study PRJEB26167, sample SAMN06115466) | human gut metagenome | host: Homo sapiens | place: China:Hubei | collected 2016-05-19... | reverse complement strand
AGCTCCGCTCGAGATGACAATTCGGAGAACAGCTTACTGTCATTTTGAGAATTTTTTTGAATCTATAGGCGAAGCAGGAAAAGGGGGCTGTGAAGAAATGATTTATATTTTTTCACAGCCCCCTACGTTACGTGCTTCCCCTACTGCTTCTTATATCACTCAATGCATTACGAAAACATCGCCCTTCAGGGCGGCTCTCAGGTGTTATCATAAGAGGGCACCGTTTATTTCAAAAGGCACCCTACATTCATTTACCATTTACAATTCACCATTTATCATTTCTAAGCGGTGCCCCTTATTCACATAGGTCTTAGACAACAAAAAAGCAGCCCCGAAGGACTGCTTTTTTCACTTGAAAAGCTCCTGATTCGTCCCATACTGCTGCACGGTAGGGCTCAGGCGTTCTGTTTCAATGAATCGGCCAGGGGTAGCCGCCGGGGCGGAATGTCTGTGTCGTCAAGGAAGAACAGGTATAGCCATGGTTGCCACCAGGATTTCTAGCAGGTTTTTCCTCAGGAGTTTTTCTGTTTTCGGTATACCGGAGAGCGCCGATTCATGAGAAGTTCTTTCCTTTTCCCCTGCCCCTTATAAGGAAAGCGCCTGGCAGGAGGAAATGGATGTCACTTCGGAGCTCCATCATTGCTCTCTGCACATATAGTCCGGAAGAGTAAGGGAAAGTATCAGGGGGCCGAGGAAGCGGCTCGGGTTCATGGGCACGCCCTTTGGGCGTGAGGGTTAAGAGGGTTCAGAGGGGAAGGTTCTTAGGATTGACCGGCCTTTGGCCGGAGGGTCCAATGTGCCACCGCTTGCGGGTGGAAAGGTGGTACGCAGTACCAAAGGGGGAGGGGTTATGGTGGCGGCTTTGCCGCAAATTTTATAAGCTGCTTCGCGGCGGTATTTATATTCATTGCCCGCAGGGCAATCCTTAGCCCTCAACCGCGAAGCGGTTGTCAATCCTAAGAACCTTCGGCCCATCGGGCCGTCAATCTTGAGAACCCTTTGAACAAAAAAAATCGCCTCATAGCGAGGCGATTTTTTGTTCACTATTTCCCAATTACCAGTTTCTGAATTTAGCTGGCGGGTTATAGAGGCCGCCGGACCAGTCTACCAGGTCTTTCATGTTCTTGGCAGCCAGAAGGTCTCTGGTGGCTTCTGCGGGGTTGATGCCCAGGTCTTCCGGAAGTTTTACGATGCCTTCTTTGCGGAGTTTCTTGGTGATTTCCGGATTTTCCAGTTTGCCTACGTCGGTGTTTCCTGCTACGGCGCGGATGGCGTCCATTCTTTCTTCCATGTTGTGGCATTTATGGAGGTAGGCGATACCTACTTCGGAGACGATGTGGGTGAGGTCGTCGGAGTAGATCATGATGGGTTCGAGGTCCAGGTTGGCGTTCTTTTTCAGTGCTACGGCGTCAAGCTGTTCTACGAAGCCCGGGAAGCCTTTGGCGGAAACGGTGGTAATCATCTGGACTACCAGTTTCTTGCCGCGGTTGGCGTCGCCCATGAGTTCGAAGCGGTTGGCCACTTCTTCGCCGGCTTTCTGCCATGCCGGGGTAACGTGACGGCGTCCTTTGGCGTCGCAGCCCATGTTCGGCGCGCCGCCGAAGCCTGCCACGTTGTTCTTGGTGGCGGTGGAGGAGTTGCCGTATTTATCGATCTGCATGGTGGAGCCGATGAACATGTCCGCTGCGTAGTGGCCTGCTGCCTGGCAGAAAGCTCTGTTGGAACGCATGGTACCGTCCGGTCCGATGGCGAAGATGTCGGGGCGGGCTTTGATGTATTCTTCCATGCCCACTTCGGAGCCGAAGGAGTAGACTGCCTGTACCCAGCCGGTTTCAATGGCCGGAATGAGGGTGGGGTGCGGATTCAGTACCCAGTGGGTGCAGATTTTGCCTTTGAGGCCCAGAGATTCGCCGAAGGTGGGGAGGAGGAGTTCTACGGCGGCGGTGTCGAAGCCTACGCCATGGTTCAGGACCTTGACGCCGTATTCAGCGTAAATGCCTTTGATGGCCATCATGGCTTTCATGATGCGGTCATCCGTAATCTTGGCGGGGTCTCTGGTGAAGAGAGGGTTCAGCAGGTAAGGGGTTGGGCTTTCGATGACGAAGTCTACCCAGTCCGCTGGAATGTCCACTCTGGGGATTTTATCTACAATCCTATTAACCTGGAAAATGACGATGCCCTGGTTGAATTTGGTCGCTTCTACGATGGCCGGTGTATCTTCTGTGGAGAAGCCGGTGTAGATATTTCCGTCTTTATCGGCAGCATCGGCGCAGACCAGGGATACTCTGGGCACCAGGTCGATGAAGTAGCGGGAGTACATTTCCAGATAGGTATGGATGGCGCCCAGTTCGATGCCGTCGTTCTGTACCATCTGGGCCAGCCGTTTGCCCTGGCTGCCGGCATAGGCGAAGTCCAGTTTACGGGCGATGCCTTTTTCAAACACATCCAGATGTTCCGGAATGGAAAGGGTGGACTGAATCATGTGGAGGTCGTGCACCTTGGCGGGATCCACTTCACACAGTTTCTTGGCCAGGAAATCGGCCTGTTTCTGGTTATCCCCTTCGATATTCACCTTGTCACCGGGGCGGAGGACTGCTTCCAGCAGCTTCACCGTATTGGCGGGGTCTACGATTTTACCATCGGCATAGGGAGCGGCGGCTGCAATGCGGGCAGCGGTGTCGTCTCCTCTGGTATGCCAGTTCTTATTGCACGGTTTGATTTCCAACATAATATCAATCCTTTCTTATGATATACGATAAGCAGTGTGATGACCTGCAGGACTTTCATAAGTCCGCAGGTTCTTTTTGATTATACAGGTTCTTTTATTATAAGTCCTTTACTTTTTCAGGTGCAGGGCACCGCCGGGGTGCCCTTTGCCCGAAAAGGAAGGGAATCATTCCGGATCCGCCTCCTGTGAGAGATGGGACCGCTTTGAATCCCGGAGCGCTTAGCCGGAATGGATAGTCATGACCGCCTCAGAAGAAGAGGGTGGTCAGGAAGTAGAATACAGAGGGGAACAGCAGGCAGCCCAGGCCGGTGTAGAAAGTGGCGGTCATGGCTGCGTAGGGAACCAGCTTCGGGTTCACTGCTGCCATGCCGGCTGCGGTGCCGGAAGTGGTGCCCATGATGCCGCCGAATGCCATAGCAGACTGGGGGTTGTTAATGGAGAGGGGCTTTGCCACGAAGGGGGTAACCACCATGACCAGTACGGATTTCACCACGCCTGCGGCGATGGAAATGGCGATGACTTCAGAAGAAGCACCCAAGGCTGCACCGGTGACCGGTCCTACCACGAAGGTAGCAACGCCGGCGCCGATGGTAACCAGGTCGATGGCGCTGGTGTATCCCAGAGGATAAGCCACTGCAATGCCTGCTACGAGGCAGATGAATTCACCGAAGAAAAGGGATGCTACGCCGCGCCAGCCGATTTTCTTGATTTCACGAAGGTCTGCACCGAAGGCGGTGGAAACGATGGCGAAATCTCTGAACATGGCGCCGCCTACCAGACCCATGCCTGCAAAAAGCGGAACGTCGGCAATACCCTTACTGCCGCCGGTGGTAACGCCGCCGATGTAAGCCAGTACCAGGCCCAGGAAAATGGCAATGGCGCTGCCATGTACCCGGCCCTTGGTGAGGCCGCCCAGTTTATAGGCCACAAACATGATAATGCCCAGAAGCATGAAGGCAAAAATCATGCCGTTTTTAACGAATAACTTTGTAATCATTGCTGCGATATCCATGATTTTCCCTCCTTATTTGTGATCCTTGGCCAGCGCTTTATCCGATACCGGCGCTTCCGCTTTCTTCTTTGCGAAGAAAGGAATCGCCAGGAATCCGATGACCACTGCCAGCACGCCGCCCAGAACAGCCACCACGCCGCCGGAAAGAGCAGCTGCCACGTTCTGGATGGAGCTCATGGCAACCACGATGGGAATGTACATGGCACTCCAGAATTTAATGCCCTGTTCCTCCGGCGCTTTCATGTATCCCTTCTGGATGGCCCAGGTGGAAATCAGGATGAGGAGAAGCATGGCGAAACCTACGCCGCCGATGTTTGCCTTCACTCCCAGAAGTGCCCCCAGCACATCACCGATAAAATTTCCTGCCATATAGCAGCCGGCTAAAAGTGCAACACCGTAAACAACCATAATAACACCCTTCCTTTCTTTTGAAAAACGGCCGTCCCGCTCCCAAGAAAAAGGGATCTTCGTTTTTCAAAAAACTTGGACCTTTGAGGTCACCTATTTGCTATAATAAAAGCAGATAGGACTTATCAAAAATCCTTTTAATTCCTTCGTTCATAGTATACCTGCTTCCTTTGATAAATTAAAAAATTATGAGGCGAGATGCAGGAAACAGGGGGTAAGATGCAAAGAAAATGCATTGATTTGGGGAATCATAAATCGCATGCTATAGACTAGTGAAAATAAGAAAAGTCTTGTTTATGATTCATAATCAAAAGCGCCACTTACCCTTGCGCCCCCTTGAGGGGGAGAGTGGAATGCAGCACTAATCCCTTGCGCCCCCTTGAGGGGTGGCAAGCGAACGAAATTTGCAGGGAGCCACAGGCGACTGAAAATTTCGTGAGACGCTTTCCCGTGGAGAGAGGGCCACGCAGTGGCGCAGGGGTGCTCTACGGTAAGAATCGTTAATGACTGCATCGGTAAGCAGGCCGCCGGTTGGCTGTCAGCATGGCAGTAGTGTATCACTACCATGCTCCACACCGTACACCCTTTGCCGCAACAGCAGCACTTCCCCTCAAGGGGAAACGAGGATTTCCGGTGCTTACCCTTGCGCCCCTTGAGGAGTGACAAAAGTAGAAAGCGGCACTAATACCTTGCGCCCCCTTGAGGGGGAGAGGGCCGCGGCAGCGGCGCGGGGGTGTACTGTGATAAGAATCGTTAATGACACGTTATGTTTAAAAAACTTTATCCCATGTTTCTTTAGGACAGGTGCTGCTATGACTATAGATAATCGCCATGCACAAATCATACGCTACGCCAAGGAGCTTCGTAAAAACATGACGGAGCATGAAAGAAAGCTCTGGTTCACATTTCTTAAAGACCATCCGCTTCGTTTTTCTCGTCAAAAGGTTATGGATACATATATTCTTGATTTTTACTGTCACAGAGCCAAACTTGCCATAGAAATAGACGGGAGTCAGCATTATGAAGAACGCCAGGAAAACTATGACTTTGAAAGAACTGCATATTTGAAAAAACTTGGCATTCTGGTTGTCCGCTATACAAATCGTGATATTTCGCTCCACTTCAATGAAGTAAAGGCAGATATAGACCGTATTCTGCGGGAGCGGATGGGATTTAACCCCTGAGAGAAACGTTAAAATTTCTCTTGCGCCTCCTTGAGCTGGAGATGACCGCGAAGTGGCGCGGGGGTGCTCTACGGTAAGAATCGCTTAATGACTGCATCGGTAGGCAGGCCGCCGGTTGGCGGTCAGGATGACGATAGAGTGTCATTGCGACGCTCCACCCCGTACACCCTTTTGCCGCAACAGCGGCACTTCCCCTCAAGGGGAAACGAGGATTTCCGGTGCTTACCCTTGCGCCCCTTTGGGGGGCAAAAGTAGAAAGCGGCACTAATATCTTGCGCCCCCTTGAGGGGGAGAGGGCCGCGGCAGCGGCGCGGGGGTGTTCTACAGTAAGAATCGTTAATGACTGCATCGGTAAGCAGGCCGCCGTTCACGGTCAGCCGATTCAAAGGAAGCCCTCTTATTGGGCAGGCTAGAGGCCAACTTCGGCTGACTTGCACATCCTATGCAGAATGTGCACAGTCACTACAGCAATAGAGTGTCATTTCGACGCTCTGCCCCGTACACCCTTTGCCGCAACAGCGGCGTTCCCCTCAAGGGGAAACGAGTTTTTTCGTCGCTAAATCTTTTGCGACCAATCCCCCATCTTTCCTATCGAAAGGATGATAGTATGAATTCCTCATGGATTATCGGTATCCAGCATGTATGGTTCGGCATTTCCATTTTCCTTCTTCTCCTTCTCCTCATATGCCGCACCACTTTTTTCCGTGAAGCCATTTCCGCCAAGCATTTCAGCCGGCGGCATATGGTATTTTTCATCCTGCTTTTTTCCATCCTTTCCATCTGCGGTACCTACTGGAATGTAGAGGCCGGCGGGGGTATCATCAATTTCCGTGCAGTAGGCATCATTCTGGCAGGCTTTATCGGCGGGCCGGTGGTGGGGACGGTGACCGGTGTCATCACCGGTTTCCACCGGGCTTTCTTTATTTCCACGGACGCCGCTTTTATCCACGGCGGGCTCACGATTATCCAGGGCATTGCGGCGGGGTTCCTTTCCAAGCGGCTGAAGAAGCATCATCATCAGCTCTGGATGTGGGCTTTTCTGGATGCCTTTATCCTGGAAATCCTTTTCTGGCTGTTTTTTGCATTTCTCACATTCCCCCAGACCATCAGCCATCCGGAGGATTTCTTTGCCCTGTCCCTGCCTATCATCGTGACGAATACCATCGCTGTGTCTCTTTTCTACATGGTGATTGAGTTCTTTATCCACCAGAGGGATTCGGAGAAGACCCAGACCACGAAGAATACCTTCGACGCCGTGGCGGCGCTGTTTGCCACGCTCCACGACGGGTTCAACGATGCCAATATCTCCAAAATTGCAGAGCTCATGACTTCTTCCCTGCCCAGTCTCATTTGGACGGCCATTTCCTACAGGAATCAGTTCTACACCCGTACCAATTACAAGACGGAAGCAGACGAGACCCAGGGGGATGCGGAAATCGCCATTCTGAAGCTGCAGAAGTCCCTGCCGGATATGCCCCATTTGATGACGCTGCCGGTGACATACCGGCATGAGACGGTGGGATGGATTATCGCCGCCAAGAGCAAGGGCGATACGTTCACGAAGCTGGGCGTCGAATTTCTTCACGGCATCTGCCATGTGATGGAGGCCATTTATGAGTATGACCGGATGAAGGAGGAGGAGAATCTCTTGGCGGAGGCAGAAATCCGGGCACTGCAGGCCCAGATTAATCCTCATTTTCTATATAATACATTAAATACTATCAGCTACTATGTGCGGAGCGATCCCGACACGGCGCGAAAGCTCATCCAGTACCTGTCCGACTATTTCCGCCACAGCCTGAACAATCCTTCCAAGCTCATTCCCCTTTCCGAGGAGCTTCATGTCATCGAATGTTACACAGAGCTGGAGCGGGCACGATTCGGCGACAGGCTGAAGATTACCTACGATTTCCCAAAGGATAAGCTGGACACCATCCAGGTGCCGCCGCTGCTCTTGCAGCCGCTGGTGGAAAATGCGGTGATCCACGGCATTTTCAAACGGCCGGAGGGTGGGAAAATCAAGGTAGGCCTCATCGAACACCCGAAGTATTTCAAAATTTATGTACTGGACACGGGGGTCGGCATTCCCGCCAGGAAACGGAAGAAGCTGCTCATCGACCACAAGCGGCGGGACCAGATCGGCCTCATCAATGTGCACCAGCGCCTCATGTCCCTCTTCGGCAGCGCCTGCGGCCTCCATATCGTAAGTAAGGAAAATAAGGGCACCCTGGTATTTGCCAATATTCCAAAGATTGAAAAGAAAGAATCCTCCCCGGACCAGGAGGAGGATTCCATTACGAAAACCATCGTACTGCCGGATAAGGCATAAGAAAGGAAAGTCATGGAAGAAATCAAAGCACTGGTGGCTGATGACGAGCTCCCGGCCAGAGGAGAATTGAAATATGAGCTCTCCGCCATTCCCGGCGTGAAAATCGTGGGCGAATGCACCAACGGCAGGGAGGTCCTGCAGTTTCTGAAGGCCCACCCTAATGTGGACATTCTTTTCCTGGACATTGAAATGCCCATGATGAACGGTCTGGAGTGCGCCAAAGAAATCCTCAAAATGGACCTGCCTTTGAAAATCGTCTTTGCCACGGGATACAGCCAGTTCGCCCTGCAGGCCTTCGACCTGGAAGCCTTCGACTATATCCTGAAGCCCTACTCCGAAATCCGCATCCGCCGCATTATCGAACGCCTCAACGACAGCCTGGCTTTAAGGCGGGGCCAAACAGTGCCCGGCGAAGTCCAGGTATCGTCCCAGAAAGTTTCCATCCAGACAAAAAATAAAACCCTCATGATTTCTCCTTCCGAGGAAATCGTACTGGTGTGTACGGAAAAATCGGACCGTTCCCTCTTCTACACCACCAGCGGCATCGTGGAATCCAGAATGACCCTCCGGGATATAGAAAGCCTCCTCACCCCGCTGGGCTTCTTCCGCACCCATAAGGGCTACATCGTGAACCTTTCCATGATTCACGAAATCCAGCCCCAGGACAACGGCACCCTCCTCCTCACCATGACCAGCTACGAAAAACAGAAGGTGCCGGTGTCAAGGCACTATATCAAAGCATTCAAGGATGTGCTGCATATATAGGGGCCGCTCCGCGGCCCCGGGTTCAGAGGGTTCAAAGGGTTCAGAAGGTTCAAAGGGGATGGCAGCGCCCTTCGGGCGCAGCTTATAACCGCCTTGCGGCGGCTTCAAAAACTCCCTCTGAACCAGCCCGCTCTGTGGGCGGAACCCATGGTTCGGCGCAAAGCGCACGAACCATAGAACCCGGGCGCCAAAGGCGCCTGAACCCTAACGGCACTTTCGGGAATCCGGCCAATCGCCTCCATTATCTCCAGTCCCTTATGCCTTCTGCCGGTATCCTTCCACCAGTTCTTCTTCCATTTCTTCTCCTTCTTCCTTCTTAAGAATCTTATACACTCCCACGGTGAGGAGGGGCAGGAGGAAGAGGGCCATAAAGGCGTAGGCCAGGGCCATGTAGCCTTTGGCAATGAGGTCGATGATGCCTACCTGGGCCAGGGCGATGGAGGCTGCCATGATGACCACGGTGGTTAAGCCCTTATTCCTGCGGGAGAGGGCGGTTCTTCCCTTTTCTTCCAGTCCCTTGTCCACCCTTGCCAGAAGGGCATGAATCATGCCGGTGGCTGTTTCCACCAGAGTCCATCCCATGATGAAGCTGAAGGCCACCATCATCCAAGAGGGCACGCCGCTTTCCTGCATCATCACCATCCAGGGCACCTGGGCGCCCAGGACGTCTTTGGACGGATAGAATCCCATGACGGAGAAATAAGTAAGGAACCAGGGAATGGTGGCCAGGAGACCGGCCAGAATGCCGCTTACCACCGATTCTCTCCGTTTCGTCTGTTTCTTGATGGTGAAGAAGGAAGCAGGAAATACCACCAGGTTGCAGGCCATGTAGAGGAGACCTGTCCAGAGCGCATGGCCCATGGTGGCATCGGGCACGTAGGAATGGTCCGTCGATGCCATGACGGATGCAATATTTTCGGTGTGGCCGGAAATCACAAGCACTGAAAAGGTGAGGTACCCTGCATAGAGAGCTACGGTACCGAAGGTTTCAAAGAAGGAAATCACCTTTTCACCGTAGAAATTGAGAAGTCCTGCCACCACCATGATGCCTACCACACCGAACCAGTGGGACACGCCGAACATCTGCTGCACCACGGCGCCTGTGGCTGAAGACATGACGGCCAGAATGATGACCATGAATACCGTGTATACCAGGTCAAACACCGGATACAGCGGTCCTGCAATGGACTGGATAAAAGATTTGTAATCATACACATGGTACAGGCGGATAAGTTCATAGCACAGCACCGCCACCAGCGCAAAGCCTGCCATAATGCCAAGTCCCGCATACCAGCCGTAGGCGCCGAATTTGGCACCGTACTCCACGATTTCCCGTCCCGTGGCATAGCCGCCGCCGATCATGACGGACTGGAGCACAATACCGGGGAGCAGGTATTTTCCCAGATTTCCATCAAACATAGATAACACTTTCATTGTAATCCCTCCTTAATTTCGGACAGGGCATGAAAAAAGCCTCTGTCCCCAAAAGACAGAGGCGGATTTCCCGCGGTACCACTCTGATTTATCACTCAGACACTCGTATAACAGATGGAATCAGGAATCAAAAAGCCCCTGTCCCACTCTGGGACAGGGGCGAAATCGCGGTACCACCCTGCATTATACTTATGTCATAGTCCTGTAACGGGCACCCCCGCTTCCCTTACTGTCATTTCAGGAAAGACGCTCTCCAGTGATTGTCCATGACCCGCCCGTACCGGCTTTCACCATCCGCCGGCTCTCTGCCACGTCAGTCCGCCATGTCCATCTGGTTCATCGCTTCGTTATGGACTATTATAGCATCATTTTCCCAGGTGTCAACTGCTGTCCTGATAAAAAAATGGAGACAGCTGAGGAAATGTAAAGCAAGTATTTCAGCATATTTTATGGTATGATAAATGAAATTATTATTTAATAAAAAGGTTCTGAGGGTTCAAAAGGTTCTGAGGGTTCAAAAGGTTCAGAGGGTTCAGAGGGTTCAGAGGGTTCAGAGGGTTCAGAGGGTTCAGAGGGTTCAGAGGGTTCAGAGGGTTCAGAGGGTTGTGGTGGCGGCTTCGCCGCAGTTTTATAGCTGCCTTGCGGCAGCCGGCTCGCTTCGCTCGCCTCCCCCCTTTGGTGCCTACGGCACCACCTTCCTCCACGGGAAAGCGTCTCACACGATTCTCAGGTCGCTGTCGCTCCCCTACAGCACAGCTATCACCGACTCACTGGATTCTCAGGTCACTTTGCTCCCCTACGAATCCAGTTCGCTGGTGTGACTCGTGTTCGCTTGCCACCCCGCTTCGCGGTGGGACTATGGACGCTATTCATTGTGCCATATGACATAAAAGCTAAGCGCAGAGCAAACTTCCCCCTCCGGGGGAAGTGGTGCGTTAGCACCAAAAGGGGTGCATTTCCACGGGCGAAGCCCGGTTATACGGTTTTCCCACCGAAAGGTGGCTTCAAAAACTCCCCTTTGAACCAGCCCGCTCTGTGGGCGGAACCCATCGGTCAGTGCGGCAGCACATGACCGATAGAACCCGGGCGCCAAAGGCGCCTGAACCCTCTTGCTTTCGGGAATCCCCCCCCGCCGTACTGCCTGCTGCCCCACTTAACCAAGGATGTGATGATTTGTCAGTTTCAACCGCCAAAAGTCCCTATACCTGTTTTACTCCCTCCCATCTGATTCTCATGATGGTTACTTTTTTCTATATCTTTATCAACCTCATGCGGCCGGAGTACAAGACCTTTTCCGTCGCCTTTATTGTATGCCTCTTTATCTTCTATACCTGGAGGCGCATCCTCACTATCCTGATAACGGCGGTCATTGCTTTTGCCCTGATTTCATTCTTCCCCTTTCTGGCTCCCGTGGCCTTTATCATTATGCTAGTCATTTTCTTTGCCCGGCTGGGCTACATTATGGACAACTGGCGGGCGGTGCTGGCGGGATTTTATATGTACGGCATGGCGGCCTTCTTTGGCCTCCATTGGTATATGGATCTGCCCTACCGCTTTTTCCTCCGTTATTTCTTTTCCATCAGTCCTGTTTATGCCGCAGCCATGGCCTTCATTGTCACCCTGGGTTTCCACCTTATCATGCTGTGGCTTTATCATAACCATTACACCCTGAAACGGGCCATGCCCATCATGGGTGTGGCACCGCTCCTCATCATCCTGCTCCTCATGCCCTTCGTGAAGGCCATCGACGGTTTCGATACCATGGACACCGTGGACACCACCGATGCTCCCATGGATACAGCAGACGCGCCGGCTGATGTGTACGACTACGCCCATCACAGCACACCGGACACACCAGCCCATGATGTGGTGGATGCCCCCGGCGTTCACCACACCAGCGACTACTTCCGCACCGGACCTGACGGCAGCCTGCAGCACGTGGACGGCTACGAAGCCACCAATCCCGACGGCATCGTGGAAAACAACTTCTCCTACCACGGCGCTGCTTCCCATGACAGCGCTGTAGACATCCCCGCCGACGCCCCGCCGGCAGATGGCATTTCCGCTGAAACCGTGGACCACGCCATGGACTCCGTGGAAACCGCTGTCGACAAAAAGCCCGCTTTCCTTCAGGCAAGAGAAGAAAATAAAAGAAAACAGCCCCTCACCGCCAAGGAAATGATAAAAATATATGGGCCTAAGAAAGAATGATGTAAAAAAGCCTTCCGGCAGTTAAGCCGGAGGGCTTTTTTGGTGTAAAGGTTCTCCCCCATATATAGTGCCCCCGCTTGCGGGGGAAAGGTGGTACGTAGTACCAAAGGGGGCGGATGAAGGTTGTGTAAAAGGGTTCAGAGGGTTGTGGTGGCGGCTTCGCCGCAGTTTTATAGCTGCCGAAAGGCAGCTTCAAAAACTCCCTCTGAACCGGCCCGCGCTGTGGGCGGAACCCATGGCTCGGCGCAAAGCGCACGGACCATAGAACCCGGGCGCCGAAGGCACCGGAACCCTCCTGCTTTCGGGAATACCGCTTCCCGCCGACCGGTATTTACTGGCAAATATCTCACTTACGGCATATACCGAGATCCTTCGCTTTGTGAAGACCCTGCAGAGGGTCTCCAAGTCAGCCGAAGTTGGCCCTCAGCCTGCCCATAAAAGGGCCTTCCTATTGTCGGCTGACCGACCCCGGATGACGGAGGAAGGCAGGAAGTCCGGCAGTCTGATGTCTGATGTCTAACGTCTGATATCTATCATCTATCATCTATCGTCTATCATCTATCGTCTAATATCTGACAGGCTCTACTCTCCCAGTACGGCATGCACCGCTTCGGTGCAGAGTTTCACCGCCTTATCCATATCCTTTCTTTCGATGGTGAGGGGCGGGTTGAAGTAGATAATGTCTCCCATGGGGCGAAGGACCAGTCCCAGGTCCATGGCTTTTCTGAAGATGTGCCAGCCGATGCGTTTGGCGGGGTCGAAGGCTTTCTTTGTCTTGGGGTCTTCCACCAGTTCGATGGCGTTGATAAGGCCGATGTGGCGGATTTCACCGACGTTCTTGTGATGGCCCAGGGCCTTCATGAGCTCTTCGTGGAGGTATTTTCCGTCTTCATTGACCTTTTCCAGGATGTGGTCCCGTTTCATGATTTTCAGTACGGTCAATGCAATGGCGCAGCCCATGGGATTTCCTGCATAGGTATGGCTGTGGACGAAGGCTTTGTGGGTGCCGTAGTCGTCGTAGAAGGCATCATATACCTTGTCGGTGGTAATGGTCATGGACATGGGCATGTAGCCGGCGGTGAGGCCTTTGGAGGTGCAGAGGATATCCGGGGAAACGCCGGCATGTTCGATGGCAAAGAGGGTGCCGGTGCGGCCGAAGCCGGCGGCGATTTCATCGTCGATAAGAAGGACGCCGTATTCATCGCAGAGTTTCCGGAGTTTCCTGAGATATTCCGCCGGATAAATCCGCATGCCCGCAGCCCCCTGAAGGATAGGCTCCACAATGCAGGCCACCGTTTCTTTTCCGTATTTCTTGAAGGCCTCCTCGGCGCTTTCAAAACATTCCACATTACAGTTTTCCCGGGTCTTGCCGTAGGGACAGCGGTAGCAGTCCAGGCCTTTGAAATGGATGTTGTTCATAAGCATGGGGTGGAATATTTTGGCATAAAGGTCCATGGAACCTACGGACAGGGCGCCGATGGTTTCACCGTGGTAGGATTCGGGAAGGCACATGAAACGGGTTCTTTCGGGATGGCCGGTCTGGTACTGGTACTGGAAGGCCATTTTCAGGGCTGCTTCCACGGAGGAGGAGCCGTTGTCGTGGAAGGTGAACTTTGTGAGTCCCTTGGGCAGGAGAGGCTCCAGTTCCCGGCACAGTTCAATGGCCGGTTTGTGGGTGAAATTGGTGAAAATCACGTGCTCCAGCTCATCCACCTGTTTCTTCAGGGCCTCATTGATTTCCGGGTTGCAGTGGCCCAGAAGGTTGCACCACCAGGAAGAAATAATGTCCAGATATTCCCTGCCATGGGTGTCGTAGAGGTATACACCCTTGCCGTGGTCCACCACCACCGGTGGAAATACTTCATTATCCTTCATCTGCATGGCCGGATGCCAGATGTACTTCTTGTCTTCCGCTTCCCAGTTAATGTCTGCCATTTTGTTTACTCCTTTGTGTTTATTGTCATTTGGTCTGGATGGATATGGTGTCAATCTCTGTGAAAAAGGGTTCAGAGGGTTCAAAAGGTTCAAAGGGTTCAGAGGGTGTGGTAGCGCCCTTCGGGCGCAGATATAGCCGCCTTACGGCGGCATTTATAACTCCCTTCTGAACCGGCCCGCTCTGTGGGCGGAACCCATGGTTCGGCGCAAAGCGCACGAACCATAGAACCCGGGCGCCAA
>ENA-ORCL01000578-ORCL01000578.1-human-gut-metagenome-genome-assembly--contig:-NODE-578-length-14414-cov-11.393736_pt1 | contig 14414 bp, 14 predicted proteins | sample MGYA00242987_ERZ507988 | MGnify/ENA primary metagenome ERZ507988 (study PRJEB26167, sample SAMN06115466) | human gut metagenome | host: Homo sapiens | place: China:Hubei | collected 2016-05-19... | reverse complement strand
ACACGCCGGAGGCGTGGTTGGCTTGTTTTCCCCCGGGCGAAGCCCGGTTGTAAAGGTTTTATACAAACTGGCGCCCCTTCTTTTTGAAGGGCGCCCACCACCACCCTCTGAACCCTCTGAACCTTTTGACCCCTCTGAACCCTCACGCCCTTCGGGCGTGTCCATAATCCCTTATTTTATTGCACCTATGATAAAATAATGATAAAATGTTGATACAAGGAGGTGCTTTCTGTGATGACTATCCGCCCTGTTTCTGACCTTAGAAACAAATTTCCCGAAATCGAAGAAGCTGTCCTGCAGGACAATGAGCCTGTCTTTCTCACGAAAAACGGCTATGGCACCATGGTTCTCATGAGTATTGAACAATACTCCGCCCTCACCGATGCCGTAGAGAAAAAACTGGACGAAGCTGATGCAGCAGCAGCGCAATCGACAGTCCGCTATTCCGCATCTGAAGTCTTCGGCCGTGCAAAGAGAAGGATTCATGAAGACAAAGACCTATAAGCTGCCTTACGCCCTCTGAGCGATGCGAACACAACCCATGGTACCGAGGGGCGAAGCCCCGACGGATACCATAAGCCCCTCTGCGCCGAAGGCGCAGGCCCCTGCGGGAATACAGCCGCCTGCTGTACGCAAAAAGGAACCTTGACCGGTTTCTGATGTAATTGACTGATGAGCTTCCTGTTCATCTTTATAAAGCCACGAAAAAAGCCCCTTGAAAGAGAGGCTTTTTTATAATAGAATAAACTTCTATCATCTTATTCCACCGTAATGCGTCCTGCACCATTGAGCAGTGAGATTTCTCCACTCCACTTTGCTGCGGTCGAAATGACAGCGGGGAGAGGACAAGCTGCCAGCCCCCGAACTCGATCCCGGTCCCGGCCGCGCCGTCAGGCGCTCCCCAGCCACCAGCTTGTTTAGTAGCTAGTATCTTGTGGCTTGGATCCAGGGACAAGGAACTAGCTACCAGCTACCAGCCACTAGCCACTAGCAACTATCTTCTACTGTCTACCATCTATCAGCTCCCCATTCCTCCGTGTTCGACTTTCGTGCTTATTTCATTTATAATATAAGCATTAAAGTAGGTGATTTCATGACTTTAGATTCCCTGATTGACAACTCCGGCATACTGCTGATGAAAAACGCTATGAAGCGGGGCATTTCCAAAGCTGCCTTCTATCAATTTGTGGAGACGCACCACTTTGAAAAGGCGGCCCGCGGCGTTTATCTATCTCCCGGCGTCTGGGAAGATCCAGCCTTTATACTTCATCTCCGGTATCCTAAGGCTGTTTTTTCTCATGATGAAGCCCTCTTTTACCACGGCCTTACTGACCATGAACACATGAACCAGACCATCACCATCTATTCCGGCTATAACACGCAAAAAATGAAGAAATCCGGAATCAAAGTATTCACCGTAAAAAAGGAACTCCTATCCCTGGGGCGCATGGAATACAGGAACTCCTTTAACCACCTCATACCTGTTTACGACCTGGAAAGAACCATCTGCGACCTGGTTAGAAGCCGCAGCTCCTTTGAAATCCAGGATTTCCAGGCCGCCCTTAAAAATTACATATCCCGCCCCGACAAGGACCTGAACCGCCTCATGACCTACGCTCCCCTTTTCCATGTGGACACATTAATCCGTCAATATCTGGAGGTACTTCTATAATGAAAATGACAACAGAGCAGCTGAACGGACATGAAGCATTTTTTGATAGCGGACTTCCTGATACGCCCATTGACCGCTTCCTGTGAATAAATGAAAAAAGGCAATGAAGAAATGATTTCCATTTCTTCACTGCCTTTTTCTTATATACTTTCCACTCCTCTATTCCACGCCCAGTGCCTTGCGGCGCGGTGGTGGCTGGTTCCTAGATACAAGCTACCAGATACTGGAGCCACGCCCTCCACTGTCATCCTGAGCGCAGCGAAGGATCTCGGTAAGAGTAGAAAGTGACCAGAAACGCTATTAACTACCGGTCGGCGGGGCCCTGTGGGGATAGAGCAGCTCGCAGCCAGCCACCAGCCACTAGCAACTAGCCACTAGTCACCAGTTATGATGCTTGATCGCATAGTCCATGGCGGCGTTCTTGAAATCCTCGTAGTAAACCACCTTATCATCCTTCTCCTTCAGCACCGGCGGCTCTTCCTTAGGCACCTTCTTCTGCTCCTCATAGAGCCGCTGATACTTCGCCGGCCAGAGCTGCGGGCGGCCTTCGTAGTAGGAAGAAATCGAAATAAATTCATTGCCTTCCGAAGCATAAGGCTTATTAAATTCACATTCATAAGCTTTTAAAGCAATTGATTGAACGGAAAGCGACAAAGACCAGTCGCAAAACACAAGACCGGTTCCCGAACATCCAAGGATGGAAGGATCAAGAGGAAGATATAACAAGTCTCCATTGATAATGAAAAGGTTTTTATACTTATCTACATAGTAATGGACAAGCTGAGGAACCGGTCCATCTATATACCGGACAACCACCTGGTCCTCCCCGTTCGGATATTCCGCCTCCACGTGGAAGTGGACGTCCGGGAACTTCTCCTTCAGCAGCGCCGCAATCACCTTCGCCGTCTTTTCCACCGATTCGATTTTCATGTATATCGCCTCATTTGTAATGCTTCAGATCCTTTAACACTTACTGAAAATGATGATCTACATCATAGTGAAGCGCCGCAGTTTTGAAATCCTCGTAGTAAACCACCTTATCATCCTTCTTCTTCAGCACCGGCGGCTCTTCCTTAGGCACCTTTTTCTGCTCTTCATAGAGCCGCTGATACTTCGCCGGCCAGAGCTGTGGACAGCTGCGGTAGTAGGAAGTGATGTCAAAGAAGCCATGACCATTATACTGATAGGGCTCATGAAATTCCGCCTCATAGGCCTTTCGCACCATGGATTCAACAGCCGGAGACAGTCTCCAGTCACAGCACACAAGGCTGGTCCCCGAACACCCCAGTATAGAAGGGTCAAGAGTCAGGAAAACCAGGTCTCCATTCAAAGGGTGCATGGTCTGGAATTTATCGATGTAGTAATGCACAAGCACCGGCGCCGGTCCATCTGTATACCGGACAACCACCCTATCCGTCCCGTTCGGGTATTCCGCCTCCACGTGGAAGTGGACGTCCGGAAATTTCTCCTTCAGCAGCGCCGCAATGACCTTCGCCGTCTTTTCCACCGATTCGATTTTCATATCTATCGCCTCATTTGTAATGATATAAGATGCTTCCCCGTTTCAGGGCTTCTACCTTTATTATACGCAGGGACTATGACAGGACTTGGCACAGTAAAGAAATTTTTGAAAAAATTTTGAAATAAAATCCGGCCGGGCTGCATAATACGCATCCGACCGGATTATTTTTACTTTCTCTCCGCCGGTGAATCATGGGCGGGATGGATGAAAATCAAAGTTTCTTTAACAGATTGAGGAAATCCTCTTTGGCAAATGCACCGTCCAGGTTCGGATCTATGGATTCAAATACCATGAAATACCGATAACTGATTCCTGCCATGCTTGCCCATTTACGTCCCAGAAGGAGTTTATCCCTGCTGTCATCATTCAGCAGCTGGTCTCCTTTCGTTTCTACCATAAGGATGCGTCCTGCCTTCGTCATGACGATGAAATCGGGGTAGTGGTTGATAAAGCCATTGATGAAGAATCCTTTGCGCTCAATATTTCTATGCCACCATTTGACGTTGTCCATCTGCGCCATGGCGTTGGCCATGGTCCACTCAAAGTTGTTCATATCATTTGATTCTGCTTCATAAAGGCTTTTAGGAATGGAACTGACAGCTTTTGCAGGAGTAATGACCTTTGGGAAACTGTACAGAGGGCTCACGGATAAATCTGCTTCCGCTTTTCTGGAAAATGTTTTCTTTCGATATTCATTTTGGAGATTTCTGATTTTTTCTTCTACCGCCCGGCCGTAGGCATTGATAGACTGCAGGGCCTGGTCGATTTCATTCTCCGTCAGGCCTTCAAAGACCCGTTTCAGGTATTGACGCACCTCCTCATCTTTCACATTATCATAGCGGGAAATGGCACTGGATATGCTGTTAATGCATGCCTGCAGCTTTTGTTCATTCGGCATGGCCTCCAGGCTCTCCCGAAATGCTGCTCTCACATAACGGTTTGTCATTTTGTACTGCGGTACAGCCTCTCCGGTTTCAGACAGGTCTACCGTATACATATTGTCCGGCGTATTGGAAAAGGCCACATGGGCATCTTCGTGTTCCAGGGAGAAACCTTTCAGAAATGCATCTTTGGTCACCGCCATTTTCCCTGCACCATTGAAAAGGGAAGCTCCGGTTACTATCGCAAACTGCGGCAGCTTTATGGTTTCCATTTCATCTTGGAATTCACTTTTCATCTTGTACTGATGAAGCATATCTCCCAGCTCCCCTCCCTGAAGTCCACTTTCTTCGGCCTCTTTGGCATCATGGATATACTCTTTTTCTCTTTTCTCCGCATGATTGACCATGTCAGTCAGGGGATCCGATGGGTTTTCCATTTCCGTCCCAGTTTCTTGGATTGTCATGGAAGAGGGCGTCTGCAGACTACGGGAAATGGCATCGGTATGGATATCTGACAGGTCGTCCTGCGCTGTATCTTCTGTAGAAGTATTTTCTATGGCCGCGTTGTCCTTTTCCGGCATTTGGGCAGGGGTGTCAAAAATGGAAGCGGGCACCTTTTCGTCGGCTGGATTTTCCATTCCCGCCATACTGCCTATGCGGTAATCCTTTGACGAGAATCCCGCACCGTTCAGCCCTTTCACCACACTGTCCAGGGTAGAGCGGAAGTCAGCGGAACAGGTGAGCACATAAGAAATATTCAGTACAGAATCATTCTGCCTCTTGGCATAGGGCTGGCGGAGTACGCGGCCCAGAATCTGCTCCACATCCACCTGGGATGTCTTATTGGCCAATGATGCAAGGATATAGGCAAAGGGACAGTCCCACCCCTCTTTCAATGCATTCACCGTAATGATATAGCGTACAGGGCAGTCCCGGGAAAGGAGATTTCTGTCTTTTAAATCATCCACTTTAGACGTTTTAATGGCGATCTGGTTTTCCGGAATATGAAGGTCCACCAGAATTTTCTTGATTTTTCCAAAGGTATCGCTGTCACTGGCGATTTTCGGCTGGGCCTGGAAAAGGACGATAGGACGGATATAGGGTGCCCCATTTTCTTCCTCTTTTTTAGCTTTTTCCTCTAAAAAATTCCGAAGCCTGATGGCATCGCCAATGACTTATCCTTGGAGTACCGGTTATATACAATCACCGGCAGCTTCACCATATGCTCTTTCTTCAGTTCCCTGGCATCCACATAGGAAATCACATTGCTATTGCTTCTGGGCGTGGCAGTCAGGTCAAGGACAAAGGAAGGATTCAAGTGGTTCAGCATCTCAATGGACAAGTCGGAAGAAGCATTATGGCTTTCGTCCACAATGGTCACCGGTGACAGCTGGCGCAGCACCTGGATCAGTGCGGTGTCCGGCGTATTGGGGAGAAGCATTTCCTTATTCTGATACTCCTCTGCAAAGCGATAGAGGTTGCCATTCTCCTGATACACTTTACGGATATCCTTGTTCCGACTGTCAATGCGGAGAGAATCATAGGAAAGGACGCATACCGTCAATTCATCCCGCACTGTGTCCGGTGAGAAATTCTGCCCCGAAAGAAGCTCTTCCTTCGTCAGCACCTCCACCTTTCCCTGAAAATCCCGATCCAGCCTTACGCGGTACGGATGGCTGGGATTTGACAAATTGGAAATGGTCTGGGTGAGGATAGAATTGGACGGCACCAGCCACACCACCACCCGGGCTTTCAAAAGAGGCATCCTGTCAAAAATCATTTTCAAAGAAGCGCAGGCCATAAAAGTCTTACCACCTCCGGTGGGAACCTTCATGCACACATGGGGCACCCTTCTGATGGAATTATTGTAGCCCGGCACACCGTGGTCACCGACAGTAATATCCTTCCTGCTCCAGTACAAATCCCACGCCCGGAAAAGGTCCGGCGCCTCATTCACCGCATCCATATAGTCGGCCAGGTCATGCATCACCGTTTTCTGATAATTTTTCAGCTCCATCATGGCCTCCTTATAAACGGGCAATATCCCGGGGAATCTTCTTAAAAGTAATATGATAATTCATCAGTTCATCCTGCGACAAAAGACAGCTGTCCGCATACATCACATAGGACTCCGCCTTCGTCTTCACCGTACTGAGCAGCTTATAGTCAAGGGTGGTAGATTCATCCTTCTTATAGAAGAAATAATAGGCCGTACCCAGATGCTTTCCAAGGAAATAGGGCTCTTCAGCCTTTTCCTCCGGCCTATTTTCCTTCGTATCCATGAAATACACATACTGCCGGATAGCCTTTTCTCCCACATCTTCATTGAGGAAACCATCCTTCATGAGAGGCTGGCCTAACTCATAATAGGAAAAATTACCGCCGGTGCCGGGAACGGCCTTTTTGCCATCTCCATATCCAGAAATCACACGCTTTACCCGCTCAGCAGTAATGGTATCGGCATAGTCCATCATTTCAATTAAAATGAATTTACGGTGTCCTCCATCCTTTTGGTTTTGATTTAATACTGCATGAGCAGTGGTTCCGGAACCTGCAAAAGAGTCAAGAATAATAGAATCTTTATGAGTTGCAATTTGTATGATTTTCTGAATAAGTCTAACTGGTTTGGGATAATCAAAAGCTGTTTTTGTTCCAAACAATTTAGTTAATTCTTGAGTGGCCTCTTGTGTGTGACCTACATCAGTATTGCTCCACCAAGTCCATACGTTTTTCCCTTCACGTTCAGATAAGTAGGTTTTTCTACGTGGCATTGAGTTGCCATCCTTGCCAAACCACATTCGCCCTTCTTTTAACTGTCGTAAATATTCACTTTCAATATTTTTCCAACAATGTCCTGGGGAAGGTGTATATGATTTTCCACCTGGTGTAACAATAGTATACATTTGGTTAGGACGGTATCCTTGCGCAGTAAAATCGCTGGATGCCCAAGGTCCCTTTGGATCATTATCAGGATTTGTGTATTTACTCTTATCCTTTTCGTCCAGCTCTGCTAAATTTATAATATTTTCTATATATTTGGTATTAGTGGTGTAACATAAGATATATTCATGAGCCGTGCTTACCCTTTTACGCATATCTGGTGATGTTCTCTTTTGCCAAACAAAAGTCGCAACAAAATTTTGTTGTCCAAAAATTTCATCACATATTGGTTTCAAATTAGCCTGTTCATTATCATCAATGGAAATGAAAATGGCCCCATCCTCAGCCAGCAGTTTCTGCAGCAGCCGAAGCCGGGGATACATCATGCAGAGCCACTTATCGTGGCGGGACAGATCCTCCCCTTCTTTTCCCACCACTTCCCCCAGCCACTTTTTGATGCGGGGATCGTTCACATTATCGTTATACACCCATCCTTCATTGCCCGTATTGTAGGGCGGATCGATGTAGATGCATTTGATTTTTCCTTCATACTTAGGAAGAAGTGACTTTAGGGCCAGCAGATTATCTCCATGGATAATCATGTTCTCACTGCCGTTGTCCTTCTCATGCTGTCCTTTTTCATCGAAGCTGTACTTCCTCTCCAGTACATGGTAAGGCACCTTCAGATGATAATTCACTACCTTGTCTTTTCCAATCCAATTCAGCGTGGGCATACGTCGTCCCCCTTCCTTATTTTCTCTATTGTAGCAGAATCAGATTCAAAGTTGAAACCATAAGTTATACGCCCGGAAGCCCAGAGCACTTCAGGGGCTTCTTATTCCGCTCCATTCCATAGAAAAAGGCGCCTTTCCTATAGAAAAGCGCCCCTTTTCGCCCCCGCCGCGTCAGCGGCCACAACCCTTGGCACCGAGGACCACAGGCCCGATGGATGCCATACGCCCCTCTGCGGCCAACGGCCGCAGGCCCCTTCGGGAATACAGGAAAGCACCGCCCCGCTAACTGGTATTTAATGCCAATAGCATCACTTTCGACGCGTAATGCGCGCATTCTGCAGAGAATGCGCGAGTCGACCAAAGTTGGCCCTTAGCCTGCCCATAAGAGGGCTTTCCTTTTAATTGGTCGACCGACGTTCCTTCGCTTTCGCTCAGGATGACAAGTGTAAAGCGTGGCTCCCCGATCCCGATCCCAATCTTCGACCCTCGATCCGTCCACCAATGACAGTCCAGTTCCCGCCGTAAGTGTCACATCTTCCGATAACACCTCGTCTCATACCCATCCGCCCTCAACAGGAGCCCCGGCATCCAGTCCGGCGTCTGTTCCATGATATCGGTGATTTCTTCCACCGCCGTTCCTTCCCTGCATTCCACAATGACTTCGTCGTGCACGTGGCCACAGATGAAATAATCCCTGAGGTTATGCATGGCATAGGCGAGGATGTCCCTGGAGATGGCCTGGATGATGTTTTCTACGAATTTGGGGCCGTAGGATTCGATGCGGCTCCATTTCCTTTTGGTATCAAGGCCCATGTAGGTGATGGCTGTTCTGCCGTAGGTGCTGCCGGTGAGGGCGGCGCCGGGATAGGCAAGGCGGCGGCCAGAGGGAAGGGCGATGAAGAGGGTGCCTTTTTTCATGTAGAAGGAAAGGCTCCCCACTCTGGTGACTCTGAGCTGCTCTATGGCTTCTCTCACAGCCCGGTCCACCTGCCACCAGTAGGAAACGATGTGGGGATTGGCGCCGCGCCAGATGTTTACAAGGTTTGGCAGTTCTTCTGCCGTGAGTCCCATGTCCAGGGCGCCCATGGCCATCAGGGCCCCTTCTCCCCCGCCGTAGCCTAATGCCAGTTCGGCGATTTTCCCTTTCTGCCGAAGGTCACTGTTAATGCCGCCTTTCACCACGGGCTTACTGAACATTCTCTGTGCCGACTGGGCGTATATATCCTTGTTTGCTGCAAAGGAATCGATGCGCCATTTTTCCCTTGCCATGTAGGCCAGGACCCTCGCTTCTATAGATGAGAAATCGGAAACAATGAAGGTATAGCTCTTTCGTGCCACAAAGGCGGTGCGTATGAGCTGGGAGAGGGTGTCGGGAACGGAGCCGAAGAGGAAATCCATTTTCTCGTAGTCCCCTTCCATCAAAGGCGCCGGGCCAGGTCAAGGTCTTCCAGACTGTTTCTCGGTAGGTTCTGGAGCTGGATGTGCCGCCCCGCCCAGCGGCCGCTTCTGGCGGCGCCATAGAAACGGAACATACCCCGGGCTCTCCCGTCGCCGCAGACGGCGTCAATCATGGCGCCGTACTTGGCAAGGGATGATTTCTGCACCTGTCCATAGAGCATGAGGGCTTCTTTGACTGCGCCGGTAGAAGAGGCAAGGAGTTTTGCCGTTTCCTTTTTCGTGAGAGAATCCGCCTTCTGGCCGTTGGCCGAAAGCCATGCTTTCATCTGGCAGGGGGATTTGGGATTCAGAAGGCCTGTCAGGTGCTTCAGCCGTGAAAGCAAATCCATGCCCGCTTTTTCTCCCATGGAAAGGGCCGCTTTCACAAAGGGAATGTCCACCGGAATGCCCCGGTCATTAATCCGCTGGTCCTCGTGGTATTCATCCCAAAGCGATGCAGACGTCCGGAAAGGGGCAAAGGCTCTGCGCACTTCCATTTCCACTTCCACGTCCCGGCCGTTGTATTTCTTGAAAAGCTCCCACTCTTCCGGAAACTCTTCCGGAAAGTGGCGGCCCATTGGCCCGGGCAGGGAGAAGAGCCCTATGAGACGGCTCCCCTCGTCCATCTTTCTTTCTGAAAGCCCCAGCACATTGCCCAAGTCTTTAAGGGAAAGAGGAAATCCAAAGGATGAAGCCAGCACCTGTGAACATTTCCACCCCAGAGGGTCCAAGTACTTTCCTGCCGTGTCCCCCGCCTCACCGTAGGAAAGGAAATGGGAAGAGCAGTGTTCCCGAAGATACCGGGACAGGCAGATTCGTTCAAAGGCGGCGTTAAACGCCCACTTCGTCACCAGCGGATCCGTGAGGGCCTGAAGGATTTCATCAGGTATGCACTCCCCCTTCGCCAGATCCACCACCTTCACTTCTCCGTCGTCCACGGCGTAGCCAAAGAGAAGAATGGAAAAATCCGGATGCTCCGCGTACTTGTACACGCCGCTGCGGGCAAGATCTGTGGGACTGTAGGTTTCGATATCTAGTGTGAGTGTCATTTGAGCTCCTTTGCGTGGTTAGCGTCAATAGTGGGGTAATGCCATTATAGTCATAGGCGAACGGACCGAGGGTCGAGGGTCGGGGGGCGGGAGAGTTGAGTCATTTCGACGAGTTACCATTAGTATCATATGTGAAAGGACCGAGGATCGAGGGTCGAGGATGAGTGCGTCATTTCGACGGGTTACCGGCAACGTCAATAGCGGATGGACCGAGGGTCGGGAGAGTTGGGTCATCTCGACGGGTTACCAGTAGTATCATTTGTGAAAGGACCGAAGACCGAAGGTCGAGGGTCGGGGAGGGTTAAGTTATTTCGACGGGTTACCGGTAGTGTCAATAGCGAATGGACCGAGGATTGAGGGTCGAGGGTCGAAACGATCTGTGATCTTCAATCTTCGATCCCTCTTCATTTGACTCTATTCTATATGCGTGCCTTTGACTCTACCTCCTGATCCCTTTTCTTTTGACTCTATTCTATATGGTCACTTTTGACGCTATACTCCGCTTTTGACTCTATTCTCCGCTTTTGTCATGATATAATAAGATTTATCGTAGTGTTTTATACATTGTGGGATTAACATAACTCAAGGAGGTTTTACGCCATGGGCAGCTATCATGATTTGGTTGTATTCAAAATGTCACGACAACTTACAATAATGACGTATAAAAACGTAATCTCTAAACTTCCTCCCAGTGAAACATATGCGTTATCATCACAGATCAGAAGAGCAGTTACTTCCATAACTTTTAACATTGCCGAAGGTTTCGGACGTAAAACAATAAAGGACAGAATTCATTTTCTTTATATTGCAAGAGGTTCTGCATACGAACTGGAAGCACAACTTATCACATGCATGGATATTGGTTATCTTACAAAAGAAGAATTGCTTCCTGTTATGCAGATGCAGGATCAGACAACAAGAATTCTCATGCGCCTTATCCGGTCTTACGAATTAAAGTGTTAGAGGGTTGCGTCAATCAGGAGGAATACCTTTAGAGTCATTTGAGCAGGGACCGAAGGTCGGGGGGCGGGGATGACAGCCTCATTTCGATGAGATACCTATAATGTCATTTGAGCAGGGACCGAGGGTCGAAGTTCGAGGGTCAAAACGATCTTCGATCTTCAATCTTCGATCCCTTTTCATTTGACTCCATTCCTCCCGATCCTCGATCTTCAATCCTTTTGCATTTGACACATTCTTATGCCATAGTTTTTGACTCCACTCTACGATCCTTCCTCCTATGCATCAATCGCTTATCTTCTCAAGTGAAAATAAAGTCTCCAAAATCTTCTTCCGGCGTGCTCCAGTTTCCCAGCGCCGGTCCATCTGCCAGTTTCTGCAGATTGAGCAGCCCGCAGGCGATGCCCATTTTTCCATCGTGGTTGAAGGCGTAGAAGTGAATGGATGCCCTGCCGTAGCAGCCGGAGTAGAAAACGGATTTCTCGGTAATCCGATTCAGGCTTCCGTCTACAATGCCCGGCGGTATGTCGCTTCTGGCGTTGAGGTAGTAGGTATGGCGGTAAACCGTATCGTTCCTTCTGTCCATGTCGCCGTCACGAAGCGGAAGGATCATGCTTGAGAGGGGCACTGTTTTCCCATCGGCTCCTGTGAGCTTTTCCTGTCCCTGCCGGTAGGCTTCTGCTATGGCCTGCTCCACTTTGGCAAGGGTTTCTCCGTCCTCTTTGGGGATAATGAGGCAGATGGAGTATTTGGCCCGGTCTCCCTTAAACTTACGCGGTTCCCACACGTTGGCATAGGAAAATCTTGTGTTCTGTCCTGTCACCACTTTCGTCAAATCTTTCATAGCGTCTCCTTTTCATAATGCTTCTATCTTTCCTGCCAATTCTTCATAGTGCCTGGGCGATACATCCGTCAGCTTTTTGGCTCCGTACTCTGCCAGAAGAGATCTCACTTCATCCCTCTTCCCAAGGTTCCATTTCTCCGCCATCAGCCCCCGCACATCGCCCAAGGTGACTGGCGGCTTTTCTTCCTTCTTCGGCATCATCCCGCGGATTTCTTTTTCCAGCTCGTCGAGCTGTACGCGGATCACCTGCAGCTGGTCTATGAGATTTTCCATATTTTCTCCTTTCGTCGTCATTTTCCTGACACCAATGCCACTACCAGCAGTCCGGCCACGCCTATAGCAGCATTTCTTTCCCTTCTAAGGCTCTCCTGTTTTTTCCGCTCCTCTCTGGCGTACTCTTCGAAGGATTTCCTTACCGTCTCTAAGGCTTTCTTCCTCTCTTTCGACTGAGTTTCCAAGTTTTTCAGCTGTAACCTCAGCCTCTCTGACTGTTCTTTCTGTTTCCCGTTCTCCGTTAAGGCTCTGTCCAAGTCCGATTCCAGTCTGAAAAGCTCTGTTTCCGTTATCCGGTAGGTTTTCTCCGATGAAAAGGGTGAGGCCGCATCCACCGGCAAGGCCCAGAAGGAAAGCAAGAAGAAGAGGGAGAAGGCGGCGGATGAGGGTTTCATAATTCACCGCCATGATCATTCTCCAAAAGCCGGTTTCCGTCAAAAAGCTGACCGCCAATTTCCAGATGGTCCGTAAACTGCCAAAGAGCCGCTTCCTTCACCATGCATTCTTTCCACCACTGCGCCGCCCAGATGAGGCGGTCTTTGAACTCCGCCGCCCTGATGTGGCTTTGAAACCATCCGGCGCTGGAGTAGATGCCTGCCCGGTAGCCTTTGGCGGCGACGCCTTCGCAGAATGCGTGGCACATCCGGTTAATCACCCCGGGCCTTGGAAACTCCCTATTCCTGTAAGAGTCCTCTTCCACATCCCAGAAGACCCCCATGGGGAGAAGGTCCGGTGTAAGGCCGCAGTCCCCAAGGATGGAGAGAAGGAAATCCCTTTCCACTTCCAGCTCTCCCCCATGGCGGGCATATCCGAAGTGGTACACCCCCAGTTTCAGTCCCGCGTCATGGGCTCCATTCACGTTCTCATAAAACCGGCTGTCCAGATAGGCGCTTCCGTATCCCGCCCGGATAATGGCAAAGCCTGCGCCTTCTCCCGCAACTCGTTTCCAGTCGATTTCTCCGTTGTGTTCCGATACATCGATTCCAAGCATTTCAGAGTTTTCCTTTCAGTTTTTCAGCCAGCCGGGAAAGAGAGCTGACGCCCGCATCCGACAAATTTTCAATGATTGACAGAATTTCCGTCACACTCATGTAGCCTATGATGAAACTGGTCATCCATGCCGGCGTCCCCAGGACGCCGAAAATCATATCGCAGGATGAGGCGGCCAGTGTGCAGAGAAGATAGAGAAGAAGTTTATCCATCCCCAACCTCATGTCGAAACTTCGGATCAGCCCTTTCCTTCTGGCTGAGGGTATGCCCCAGAGCGCAGCCGCCAGCGTCGTTTTTTTGTTCCGTTCCGCAAGACTTTTGAAGCTGATAGCCGTCCACCTGGTCAGGCAGTCAAGCACCACCAGCAGGGCGAAGCAGAGGAAGAGGACAGTCCTTGCATCCATCAGGAAAATCAGGAAAATTGTACTTACCGTCTTTACAGGGTATAAATCAATCAGTTTTTCAATTTGCTGCATAAGACCTCCTTTTTTGAGTCATTTGGTATGCTGTGCGTTTGATTCACTTGCGTTGATTGGGTTCAAAGGGTTCAGAAGGTTCATAAGGTTCAAAGGGTTGTGGATAGCCGCTTCGCGGCAATGCTTATGAAATCAGCGTTACGTACTTTCCCTGTTTCTACGTAAGTCACGCTAAGCATGGCGATGCGTTAGCCGCCTACGGCGGCTTTCCCCCCTTTGGTGCCTACGGCACCACCTTCCCCCCGCTGTGCGGTGGGACTACAACCCGTGCTTAATGTAGAGCAACTTTTGAGAAAAATGATTCGCGGAGCTTTGTTCTGCCACCGCTTGCGGGGGAAGTCCCGCGAAGCGGGCAAGGGGGAAACTCTTTTCCCTCGCCCGCCAGGGCGGTTGTACGGTTTTATACAAACTGGCGGCGCAGCCGCCCACCACAACCCTCACAGCCGCAGGCTGTGTCAAACTTTCGAACCCTCAGGGCGTCAGCCCTGTCAAACCTCAGCCGCGAAGCGGCTGTCAACCTTCCCGCCATGACTTCGTCATGGCGGGTGCCAGCACAAGGGCATGACTCTTAACAGCACCGGCCCAGGGGACAAGCCCCTCGCGCGCGTGTTAGAGCCCGGCAATTATAGCCATTTTTAGTCCATCAATTTTAGCCAATTTTAGCTCAGGAATTGTGGCCAACAACTCAAGATATAT
>ENA-ORCL01000558-ORCL01000558.1-human-gut-metagenome-genome-assembly--contig:-NODE-558-length-14784-cov-284.978990_pt1 | contig 14784 bp, 14 predicted proteins | sample MGYA00242987_ERZ507988 | MGnify/ENA primary metagenome ERZ507988 (study PRJEB26167, sample SAMN06115466) | human gut metagenome | host: Homo sapiens | place: China:Hubei | collected 2016-05-19... | reverse complement strand
TTCCTTCGCTCTGCTTCTGCCTTTGCCGCCTTGTCGGCTGCTGCCTTCTCCTTCTTGGTCTTAGGGGTAGTGCTGGCGATATTAGTGCCGTCCTTGAGCTTTGTATTGTCGGTTGTGGCGGTCGCCATGGATGGTGCATCTGCGCTGACTGGTATCTTGATGTTAGCATGGTTAAAAGTATTCTTCATGCCACCCACGATAGCATCAGCCATTCCGCTGCCGAATTTCTTCAAGTCTCCCCAAGCCTCCTTCACAGTATTGCCAAGACCCGAAAAGATGGAGTTAAAGCCGTCTCGCATCTTATTCACGTCAAAGGAGAAAAAGCCCTCAAACATCTGCAACAGTCCCCTCACTGGTCTTGCAACAAGCTTAATGGCATCTATGATGATGTTGAAGGCAAACAAGGCAACCTGCCCGACAGACTTAAACGAAAAGCCTATCAACTGAATCAATCCCCTAAATGCCACGCTTTGGTTATAAAGGTTGATGATTGCCCTCAATAGTTTCGTTAGATGGTTGCTCACGAATGTTGCCGCCTGAGCCTTCATCATTTCGAAGCCGCCACCAGTAACGTCAAAGAGTGCACTTGCGGTATCCTTCAAACGCTTGTTGGCTTCCACCTGCTTTTCCTGAGCCTTGGCAACATCACTGGATTGTTCCTTGACCTTATCCATGTTCATCTCAATGTCTCCGAGGGTCTCGATGTACTTTAGACCTGCATCCTCGCCAGGACCTCCAAATATATCTGCGATGGCTTTTCCTACCTTGGCTGAAGAAGCAGGGTACTCCTTTAGCTTGTTTCCGACCTCCTGCATGATGTCAAATGTGGTCTTGCTACCGTTTTGCAGTTCTTTCTGAACTTTCTCGCTTGATATACCTATGCCATCCAATGCGGCTGCTGTTGCGGTAGTCATCTCTCGAAGTCTAAGATTACCCTCCTTGATGGTGTCAAGACCCTTGTCAGAGAATATTCCCTGCTTGGTGGCGTTGGTTGAAATTGCCACGAATTGCTCCGCATTCAATCCAGCCTCCTTCAGGTACGTTGGGTATTCCTTCACGTTCTCTAGGAACTCATCACTAGCATTCGCACCAGCCACAAAGCCATCTTGCAAGAGCTTTAGCGATTCTGATACACTGATGCCAAACTGCTTGCTCATTACATTTGCGGATTGCAAGGTTTCGCCAAAATCCACGTCAAACGTCTCGCTGATTGCCAAGGCTTGATTTCTCACTGATTTCATTTCGTCACCGAAAAGCCCAGTGAACTGCATGGTCTTGCGTGTGGCTTCCTCTATGCCCTTGTTGTAGTCATACCACCATTTGAATGCCATTCCTGCGCCTGCCACACCTGCCATAGCGAGGAAATAAGGGTTGGTCAATAAGGAAAGAGCCGTATTTTTCAACGCACCAAACTTTACCTTTAGGTCTTCCACGGACTTTCCCATTTCCATAACCTTTCCGATTCCAGTATCATCAACAACATCAAAACCGAAAAACTCGGTGTTCTGCAGGTCGTCAGCCGCCTTCATCATGGAATCATAATAGCTGCCGACACTGCGCTGGAATCTTCCAGTAGCCTCCTCAGCCTCTTTCAGCTCCTCTATCAAGTCTTGGATATGCTCCTGCATCTCCTGACCCTTGGAACTATCACGCTCGGCACGGCTCATCTCATCGTAAGCCTTGGTGGCATTGGAAAGCTGGGCACGCAGCTGCTTCAAGCTGCCTTCCTGCTCGTTCTCTGTGCGCACGTTGTTCTGGATCTCCTTCCGCAAGGTGCGCACGTTGTACTGATACTCCTTGATGGTTGCGTTGATGGCTTCCGTCTGCACCTTCATTTCGTTGGTCGTGATGGTCTTGTCTTTCTCCTGCTGCTGCAAGTCCTTGATGCTTGCCTTCAACTGGTCTATCTTTTCCTTGTATCTGATGATGCCATAGATTGCATCCTCGTACTTGACCTTGATGTCAAGAATCTGCTGTTTGTCTTCACTTACCATAGTTCTTTCTTTCTAATTGTTCAACTCTATCATTGTAACCTCGCAATATCCGCTGCTTGTTGTCTTGATTTCAAGAACTGCAAAATACGCTCCGTACTGGGCAAGGTACACTGGCTTCGTTTCGTCAAAATCTAGTATATCCAAGTCCGACAGATTGAGCCGTTCCGTGATTACGTGCGCCCTGGCGATACTTGCTGCAAGCTGCTTGTACTTCGTATCGAATATGTTCTGAAGGTCAATACCAAATCGAAGTGCAGCTTGCTCCTTATCATCTCTTAGCGTCATTATTCGCTCCTTGCATCCCTTATACTCTCCACCATTCTTCATGCCGAAAGAATCAAGTGTTCTTATCGGTATGCGGTTGTCATCGCTGGCTGCAAAAGGTAGCGTCCACGTGTCCTGCTCGTAGTCCAAAGTTAGGTTGCTGATTGCGAGGTCTGCATCATAGTCTCCAGTTGTCTCTTCGTCTTCCTTCCACTTGTAGCGGTTGTGCTGCATGAAGTCAGAAACGGTATACTCGCTTTTCCGTGGTGCACCTTGGCGGTCATACGGAATGAGTTTTCCGCTCCAGTCGTAGGCGTTCGCCTTGTTTGCCCAAACTCTGGTAAACATGATAAACTGCACTTGCGTGCTGTTGGTCAGTTGCCTAGGGAACGAGCCAGTTACCAAAGCTAGAAACTTAATGAAGTTTGTTACCTCGATGTCGGGAAGGTTCTTGCCGATAGGGAAACTTCCACCAATCGGAACGCTGTCCCCACTCTTGACGCTCGCAGTGATTTTGCCGCCATAAACGGAAGGCATGTTGACTGTGTTTATTCCGTGCATGATAGTCTCAAACGTCAGTACATCGTCCTTCTTTAGCGATATAGTGTTTGTCCCTGCCGAAAGCAAATAAAGATAGCCATCGATAGCATATCTGCGTAGTACGACCGGGTACTTAACCTGTCCATCCTCGTACTTCAAATCTCCGAACTCGTATTCCTGCGTGGATGCCTCACCTCCAGTAGTGCTTGGCGTTGTCACGGTCATTTTTACGCCCATAGGCACCTGAATCTCCGCTGCGTCTTCAAACTGATGTCTGACGTAGTATTGCACTTGCACATCAAAGTTCAGTTCGCAATCCTTCGTTATCGTCAGTTTCTGTACATCGCTGCCAGTGCTTGGTGTGACTGACGTCAATGAGTTGTTGATGGAAAAGGAAAGTGCTCCCAGTCCGTCACGGCTCTTAACGTCTGCGGTCAGATTACCGATGATTGTCTTGTCGTCTGCCTTGTTGTTGATTATAGGCACAACGAGGTTGTTCAACATCTTCTTTGCTTCATCATCCTGCCAAACGAAAGATACGCCCGACTTCCTCGCTATCCTTGACAATAGCCAGTTTACGGTCACACATGGCTGCAAGAATTTTGGGGACGTTTTATATTCATCCACCGCCACATCATCGCCTACGAAATCCTCCTTATTATCGCCATCTATCATTTCGTGCATAGGTGTCAGCCCGGTAACTGATAGCGACAGAGTGCTGTAATATTCGGCAGGTGCATTCACTACGAGGTATGCAGCTCTAGCCTCTCCTCTGATGGTGTATACTTCCAGCGTCTCATCTTCTCCGCTCACGGATATAACCCGCATGTACTTATCCAGTACTGCATAGCTTCTATAATCGCCCTTTCCTTGCGCTTGCACATTTGCCGTTGATGATGGCAAGAAGGGGATGAGAGCACAAATCGTGTCCGATGCTTTCTCTATATTTCCACTGATGTACTTTCCGACCTCTGCGCCAGTTCTGATGCGTCCACGGCTAGCCGAGTATTGTGTCGTGGTATACTTATTCCTCTGCACCAGATTAATACCAAAGTTATCTTTGCTTTCAATTCGGTATGGGTTGTAATAAGCAAAGAATATTCCCTTGTTCACGGCTTCCTCCCTTGTGTTTGGTTTGTTGTACTTTTCAAAAAGCACTCTGTCTGTCACTCCCAGTTCGTTCAGTTTCATTCCGCTCTCAAGTAGCTTCGTGAACGCTGGCATTATACCCCAGTAAATTGAAACCTCAATGTTTTCCTCGATGCTCAGCACGTTCAATCGTCCGTCCTTGATAATTTGCACACCTCTACGGAAATAACTGCACTGGTGGAAAATAAAAGGGTATCTGCTGCCGCTCTTCGGTCTGTCCGCTTGCTGCAAAACTGAAAGGTTGTGCACCGTCCGTGGTAGCTGGATGGTGTACGTGTAGTTCGAGGTCATTTTCGTGACGTCACGAAAAAGGTTGCTCTTAATGTCGAGCACCACATCGATGCTCTCCGGCAAATCCATCAAAACACCGTCTATATAAAGTTGCTGGTCTGTCATAATCTCTGAACGTTAATGTTATTTATTATCATTTCGCACACGAAATCCTGCAAGCAAGCTGTGCTCTTCGTGTAGCTTCCTGCCTTGATTGTTACGCTCGTCCACTGGTCTTCCTCGTGCATCCAGTCTCCCCCGAGGTACATGTCAACGACTGGGCTGCTGGCTAGGTCTTGCAGCATATCGAACGTATCACTGTCAACCAACGGGGCACAAAGTTTGATTGAATCCGTGCGCTCGTATCCCTGCCTTCTTCCGCTGTCGCCAACGTAGCCGTATATATCGCTGTATCCACACAGATTGTTGCGTATGAAACTCAGGTCGCTGGCTATTTCTCTCGTTTCCTCCCCAGACGCAAATAGCCAATAGCGAATGAATCCGTGTCGGTCAATCCAACGCAGATAGATGCCGCTCTCGGTATCGTCTCTGTCAATGCGCAGCAATAGTGACTGCTTGCCACCGGCAGATAGACAGAAAGTAAGGTCGAAAGTATTGTCAAACGTTCCCTGCTGAATCTCTCCATCGTAGTCGTAGATGTTCCAGTACCTGGCACCGCTTGGTAAGATGGCTGCATTGAAGTCTATCATGTCGGTGGTCGGAATCTCAAGCAGCTTGTTGGGTGCTCCCTCGTAACCTATAAGCAGTTTGGTGTCCGCCTTACTTAAATACATACCAAAAGAGAACGGATAGTTGGTGAACCACGTAAGGCGTTTGTAGCCGTTCCAGGTCTCCCCGAACCTTGGCGCACCCCATACTACGTTCGTAGTGAATTCGATGCTCGCAAGCTGTCCGTCTCTGTCATCGTATGCGTTAACCTCAACTCTTATGTGCTGGGATAAGTTATTGACGTCATAGTTTATCGTCCAGTCCACGCCTGCATTGATGCGTCCATCGAAAATGGCTTGCACGTATGCTTTGAAGTCTGTTATACACTTTCCATTGAACGCCTCCACATTGTAGGCTCGTTCCGTTTTGCCCCATCTGATTATTACCTCAATACACGATAGGTTGCTTCCAATCACTCTGATGATGCAAGGCAAGAAGGCGAAGCACACTTCATCGGAATAGAAAAAAGAATATCCGTTGTTAATTGTCTGTCTCATAACGTCTCATTGTTTAGTTTGATACTTCCCACCGACTGGTGGATTAAGAAAATAAGTCGCTGCCCGAGCCGCTTCATCGTGTCGGGCACAACGTTGCTGTATACGTCAGCCCTGCCGCCCGTCCGGTGCAGTTTAGAACCCTTGTTGGCGATGGTGTGGGCGATGGCTCCTGCCATGCTCATGTCGCCACGCTCTTGTGGTGTATACTTGTGTGCCCGGTCGGTCTTGTAGGGTATAGGTGTGCCATGCAGTCCCTTGTCCTTCATCCACTGCCGGATGATGCCACGGAAGCCGTATGGTATCTTTCCTGCCCTTCGTCCGGTCTCCAGCACTCCGAATGGCTTGTGTCCCCAAAGGATGGTTTCTTCCTCGCTGGGCTGCTCCACCTTTAGGCTAGCTATCGTTCGCCCCGATGCGTTCTGTCCGTTGATACGTATGTGGTTGATGATAAGTTGCCGTGCTCTCTCCACTTCCTCACGCATGATGAGCGATGCCGCCTTTGGGTCGAATTGTATGCCTCCCTTGCTCATACCTCACACCCTCCTATGCTCTGTGTCAGTTGCAGGGAGTACATTACGCCCGATACGATCGTGCTCAAACGCTCGATGATGGTCTCGTAGTACTGCTGCCCTTCAAGTGGTTCAAACTGGTGCGACTGGTTGATGGCTCGTATCATCCTTGCTCCTGCCACCTTCATTCGGTCGATGCACTCTCCGTTGTCTTCTCCTTCCGCTGCCCTCGGTACGGTGTCGAGATAAGCCAGGGCAATGTTTACGGTGTCGTATACTCTGCCGTTGCGTATCTCTGTCGTGCCGCTGGCTGGGATGATGCAGACGATTGCCGGATAGCTCAGTTTCTCCAGCTTGGTGTCTGCTGTGTCCCAGTCTTCGAATAGGTAGGTGTAGTCTGGCAGCGTGTCTGCTGCCAGCTGCTTCAATGTTTCTCTGATTGTTGCCATAATTATCTAGATTTACGTTTCATTTCTTCCGCTTGCAACTTCTGCAGGTTTCGCTCGTACACGCTTCTCTTGTTGTCCATTTCCATGCACTTGTAGATGCGAAGCCATGGTGTTTTCAGAACTTGGTCGTGGTCGCTGATGCCCATCCTTACCGCATACCAGTCCAGCATGCCGAATAGTCCGAACCGCAGGGTATCGATGCCTGCCTCCTTCTCCAGTCTCGTTGGCTTCGCTGTGTCTGTGCTCTCGAAGAGCTTGTTGATGCGCTCGACCTCTGCTGTTACCCAGCCGATGAGCATAACGACATCAACCGCCCTAGCCTGCTCCACTTCCTTGTGGCTCAGACCGAGGACGGTTGTCACTATCTGATACAGACTTTCCTCGCTGTCTGATAGCTGGGAAAGGTCTATTAGCTGCCCGATTGATAACTGGTTGAGATTGCCGGGCACTTGTTTTCCTCCGACAAACGCTGGTCGTGGCTGCTTGCCGATTTTATAGCTGGTGTGTCTTGCCACTGCCAGCCAGTACTTGAATGTAGTGTTATTATCCATACGCTTTATATTTTTGTCGTTATCTTTGCCTCAATACGTGCGCCCTAGCCGTTCCATGGCTCGCTACGGATAACTTCTTCAAGGCTACGTATCGTATTGCGTCTATGCCGTGGTTAAATGCGTCTATAGGCTGGTTCGTTGTCTCTCCATCCCTTGACTTCTTCCACTTGTATTGCTGCATGTTCCCGATTATGCCGTGGCTGCGTCTGGTTATGTTGATGCGGAAACGCTTCAAGATGTCGATGCCGTTGTTGATGCTGTCCGCTCCCTTGGTGCTGCCGATTATCCACAGCCCTCGGTTGTGTATCTCCTGAATGCTCTTAGGCTCTGCCGAATCCGCAATGATAAGGTCTCGTTTCGTCCGTCCTTGTTCCTTGCATCGGTCTGCGATGTCATCGTTCGTCATTCCAGGCTGGTAGATTTCTTCGTCCACCCATAACTCTCCGTGCGCCAATATAACGTGCTCCAGCGCAGTTGGGTCGTTGGTGAATCCGAAGTCCATACCCCTGCATTCCATCTTCCACTCATCCCTTGGTGGCAGCTTGTCAACGATGCCCCAGTTGGTGAAGATAAGCCCGGTTATCTTTCCGGTCAGTCCTCTTGCGTAAACTCGCCACAGTTCGGGGTCGTCAATCTCTTCAATTTTCTTGTGTTCCTGCTCAGTCAGGAATCGGTTGTTTCGGTGGTCGCTCAGGATTAATCTGCAATCATCCCTGCCGATGATGTTGTTGTGCACCCAAAACCTTGCGCTTGGGTTGTAGTCGATGAACACCTGCTTTCGGGTTCGGATTGCTAGCTGCCAAAACACTTCGTAGGGCACACCGTTCGCCTCGTTAACAAACAGATAGTCTCGCTTACCGTTCTTTGCGTCCTGCGCATCTTGATAACTCTTGAACTCGATGATGGAGCCGTTCTTTCCTCGGTAGCTGCTGTCGCTCTTGTTGTTCTTGAACCAGTCCAGCAACTCTGCCCTTGTGTGCAGGATGGTGTCGAGGTCTCGCATGGCTCCCACCTTTAGGTTCGGAAGGTCTTGACCGCACACCGTGATAATTACCCTTGGATGCTCAAAAGAAAGCACTATAAGACGCTGCATAATGGTGTATGTCTTCCCCGAGGACGTGCCTCCTTGGTTTACTAGAAACCTTGGCTTCACGTCCGCATTCGGGGCATACAGTTCACCAATAACGTCAAATAGTGCCATTCTTACAAACAATAAAACTTAAAACAAAATTATGGTAAAAAAATTATTCTTTATCCAATCCCTCACGCTCGATTACTTCCTGCTCGCTGGATGCGCACTGGTGTCCCGAGTTGATGTAGCGTACCTCGATGCCGCCTTGGAAGCCTGCGTTCAGGTCGAGCACGACCTTATCCAGTCCGAGCAGCTTGCAGATTTGCGTCTCTGCCTTGATGATGATGTCGAGGTAGCGTGGTTCTCCGAATCCTCGCTTCTCGGCATCGTACATTATCGCCTTGACGGTCTCGATTGAAATCTGCTTTCCTCGCTCATCAAATAAAGGCTGTCCATGCTGGGTTGATTTCTGCAAGTGGTAGTCTTCCTTCGACTTCTCCCAGGCTTCCCAGGCTTCACGTATTACCAGCTTCAACCTTGCCACCTCGCTTGTTATCTTTTCGTCCGTGTCGGTCAGTCTCTCTTCCCTCCACTCCTTCAATAACCGCTGAATGTCGCAGTGCGCTTGATTGTATTTCGGTCTGTCGAGCCGTTTCCTCACCTCTGCCGTGATTTCTCGCTCCGTCCATCCCTTGCGGTATAGGGGTGCGATAATCTGCAGGCGGTTCTCGATGTCGATTTTCTGCGCTCGATGTTTGTTGTTATTACCTTGTGGCATATTTTGATTCCTTGAAATTTATTTGATTTTTTATAAAAATTCTACTTGAAAAACTTGCATATTTCAAATAAATTTCGTATCTTTGCAAACGTAATAAGGGAAGTGTCCTTACTTACTGAAACCCTCCGAGGATGAGGGAAAAGTAAAATGAAATCCCAAAGTCTTATGAACGTACTGAAAATTTCATTAAAGATTTGGAAAATAGAAATCTTATCATTTACGATTAGATTATTCTAAGTTCCAAGGGGTGGTGCTCGAACCACCACCCCACTTTGGGATTTCGTTTGCAAATTTACGAATTAATTTTCATATCACCAAATTTTTAACATTATGAGTACTACGAATGAAACTACCTCCAAATCTTGGGGAGGTGCTCGCAAGGGTGCAGGGCGAACGAAGAAATACGCTGCAACATTCTATTTCGGTGCTACCGAGGACGTGGCTAACATCTTGGCAGGGGTCGATAAGAAAGACCGCAGCGACTTCATCAACCAGTGTATTCTCAAAGCGATGGGCAGAGGTTAATCTCCTGCCTTTTTCGTTTCCGCTCCCTTGGCGGTTATTTTCTGCGAATTTCGTGCACACGGCTCGAACGTTTCAAGCACGCTTAGTTATGCGCATAGTTTGAGAACGTGCCGCATACGCTCGCATATCGTCTTATCCGTTTATTATCTCCCATTCCCCGGTTGCTTTTACCAGTTGTACCATCGGTGCTTGGTCTGAGTACTCGCAGCTTGGGTCTTGGTTATCCCATTGCGCGATGAACTGCGATTTAGGGAAAGCCATCCGCAGGCAGATTACGGTCTCTCCGCTTCCGGTCGGTATGGTGTAGGTCTGTCCCTCCTTGATGGTGTCGGAAAGGATAATTCTGTATTCCGCTGCCAGTTGGTTCATCATATCCATTGGCAGGTGTCCGCTGGTTGCATCGAAGGAATCGGGGAAGGTGTTGCGTATCTCGTTCATGCTCCACCAGCGGTTCGCACTCAAATCGCCACCGGGAGAAATTTCCACGCAGGGGATGCCTGCCTCCTTGATGGCTCTTGATGCGTTGCCGCAGGAGAAACAGACGCAGCGGTCGATGTGGTTCTCTTCCATGTGCCGCTTGATGATGCAGGCACGGATTGCCTTCGCTGTTCTGCTGATGTCAATCGTCAGTGCTTTTTCCATCCTGCCCTCCTTCCTCTGCTGGTTGTTCTTCCTCTCCTGCTGGTGGTGCTACGCTGTTGAAGGTGTCCGCAAGCTGTTGCGCTTCTTCCTCGTTGTATTCGATAGGCTGGAAATGGTCTTGAACGTGTTTCGGGTCGCCCTTGTAGAATACCAGCACGTTTGTGTGCATCTTTTCGGGCATTCTCATTTCCTCGAACGTCTTCTTGATTTCGTCCATTTCGCCTTTATAGAACACGAGAACGTTTTGGTGGCACTTCTGTGTCTTGCGTGATTTCATGCCTCCGTCTGCTCTCAGGCATCGGGATGCGACCTGCTCGATCAGGATGAGTTCGTTGTAATAGTGAAGACCGAGCCGCAGGAAGGTGGAGATATTGTCTCCAACGAAATTCCGGTACTCTCCGTTCTTCTTGTTTCGCACCTCTCCAATCTTGACAACCAGGAATGAACCGTCCTTCATCTTATCCACGCATTGCTTGAAGATGTTTTCGTACTGGCTCATAAATTCCTCGTATGTGCCGAGTGCGCTCATGTCTTCCTTGCTGTAGACTTCCAGGTCGTAGTATGGTGGCGAGGTGAAACAGAGGTCGAAATCGCTGTCTTTGATTATCTGCCCGATGTTGTTTGAATCACCGCAGAAATATTTCACGCTGCCGTAATCCTTGGTCGCTTCTGTGTTGATGTCGACCTGCTCCTTGCGGATTTCCACAGCTTGATAGTCGTAGCCTAGCGTGCCAGCAACAACACCTTTTGTCTGCTCTCCTCCGAATGGGTCGATAATCTTTCCGTGTGGCTTGCAGAACCATCGCATGATGATTTCAGCCAGTACTGGGTCGAAAAGGCTTGTACCCTGCGCCAATACGCTACGGTCTGCCTTGGCTTTCTCTTCGGGCGATACATAGTTCTCGAGATACTCATCGAAAGAGATGCCTTTCTCTTTTCTGAACTTCTCGCTCTTGGAGTACAGTTCCTTGTATCGCATTTCCTTGGAACGGACGAGGGTCTGTTCACGGCTTGCCCCGATGTCCTTGCTGGAAACGATGGCACGCCATTGCTTCTTGCGCTCAACCCAGTAGCCTTGGCGTGTGTCGAGGATTGAGAAGGGAGGAACGACAAACTTATCCACTAGGCTTGGCTTCGGTGCTCCTTCTCCTTCTGTTGGAGTTTCGCCCCCCTCCTTTTGCTCATTGCTGATGCCTGCCATACCGAGAATCCATTGTGGGATTGCCCAGTCCGTCAGCGGCTGGTCTCCGAACTGGTTCGCCAGTGCTTCGGTGTCCCAGTCTCCGAAGCCAGCATTATCCTTGATGATGAATTCTTTCTTCTGCGCCTCCGTCAGGTCTGATGCCTTGATGATGAATTCTTTCTTCTGCGCCTCCGTCAGGTCTGATGCCTTGACGATGGTTGCAGTCGGCTGCTCCTTCCACAGGCTCCAGTAGTAGGCGATTAACCGCTTCTCTGAATCGGTCAGCCGCTGGTCTGTGTCGAGAACGTCCATGATGGCTTCGGGTGTCATGCTTACGATGTGGCAGAGTGCCCTCGTTCTCATATTGCCACCCAGTGCCTTGTATGTCTCATCTACGACTATAGGGCGAAGCTGGAGCATCTTAGGGAAGACGAGGATGCTCTTGACCAGCTTTTGAAAACTCGCCTCAGTTATGGTTCGAGGGTTCGCTTCGTTCTCGCTGACCCTCGATAGTGCGATTTCTTCTGTTTCCATTTTCTTCTTGTTTTAAGTTTGAAATTACATGCTTATCTGATAAACACTGGCGCAAAGATACGACTTTTTTGCTTTAGTTGTTTGTTCTTTGCACACTTTTAACTTTTTCCAACACTTCGCTTGTATTTTATCCATCAAAGGCTCTGATGGTTTTCTGCAGGGTTGTCTGTGGCTTCTGCGGTTTTACTTTGACCGGGTATCCTGCACAGACCCATGCGAGGAGAAGTGCGTCTCTCTGGTCTTGGTTCATTCTCGGCATTTTCTCTCCTGCGCTTACAAAATAAGCAATTTCGTCTTGCGTGATTTTTCCGTCTTTACCCTTCCAGCACTTCTTCAGTGGCTTGATGATTTCGCAGGGGATATTGTAGTGTTTGCAGCACTCGACAATCAAGATTCCGGTCTGATGGTTCATTCCGGTAGAGCGTCCGATTGCTGCTGCCTTGACTGCTGTCATGAAACGATTAAGCACATGCCAGTTGCTTTTGTTGAGCCAGCCGCCTTCAATAACGACCTTAATCTTCTTGCAACTCTCGTTCATAGCCTTGAGGTAATCTATCAATGAAGGAAAATTCATTTTATAGGCGAGAAACTTCTTGTCGTCAAAGACTGCTCCAACTCCGCTTTCCTGATTGTCGGGGTCGATTCCAATTATAACTGTTCCTTTTTCCATTTTTTCTTTAAAGTACTTTATTTTGTTCAAATTTCGCGTATAAGCGTTTATTTTGTTTTGCTGGTGTAGTTTATTATCCAACACCCTTTACGTGCGCATATACGTGCGCACATGCGTTATTATCCCTATCTTTCCCCTACCCCTTTCTTTCCCTTCTTTTCGGTTGCGATAGAGAAAGCTGGCAGGGATTCCGGAAGTTGTGCCTGCGGGTGCAAAATAAATGAATAACAAAATGAATATGTTGCAGGGTTCTTCCTTCTTCCACCGCCAGCCGAATGAATAAAAGCATAATTTTCTAACGATTTCTTTCTCTTACTTCTTCATGTACCACCTCGCTTTCTTTGTTTGTTGTCAGACTTCGGGAGATGCGTTTCCGGCTCTCATATCGTAATTTCAAGATGTTATAAGTTTATTTGTTTTGATATTAGAGCCTATCTCCTTCTGTCCTCGCTGGTTAAAAACTCTATTATTGAACTCACGACCGATTATTCTTTTTGTTCTCTAGCAGCCATGCCAGATGCGCTGCCTGCTGCGGATTCTTGAACATGGATAGAGCCTTCTCTACGTCCGGCTTCTTCCTCTCACGCATCGCTCTGTCGGCTACCCGGTTCTTGGTACCGTAGTTCCGGTAGTGCTTACTCCAGTACTCTTTCTGATACGCCCGGTATTTCTCACGGTTTCTCTTTCGCCACTCCTTCGTGGCTCTGAGCATCTGTTCCCGGTGTTCCTGGTAGTACGTTCTGTTCTTCTCCCTTGTTGCGAAATCGCTCATTGCATTCAAGTATTACCTGATGTTCTACATATTGCTTGCGTGCCGGGCAATAGATGCCATTTATGCAGTTTCGCCCGGCATCGCAAGCCTTGCATAATTCACTCGCCATGCGTCCACTAGAAAGGTAAGTCTACGAAGTCGTAGTCAGTGAAGGCAAAATTCTCGTGACCCTCGTATGGGATGCATTGAGTGAAGTCTGCTGCCTTTCCGCTATGTAAAGGCAAGACGTTGTATCTAGATGCAAAATCCTCTCCACGGTCACGGACAAAGAACGCTGGAAGCCACTTGAATCCTTTTCCGCACCTTACCAGCACCTTGTCAAAGGTCTTGAAGGCTGGCTGCTCCTTCCCATTCTTCCAGATGTCGTAATGTTTGTTGAACAGTTCGACTTCGTTCTCTGTCGCTTCTCGAAGTTCCTTGTTAACGCTGATACGCAGGTCGAAGGTTTGGTCGGTCACGAACTTCTCGTTCTCGATTTCGTACTGGTTGCCAAATGTCAGCGTGTCCTCGCTTTCGTTCTTAGCGATAAGTTCGCCTATGATTGTCAACTCTCCGTCCTCATCTTCCTCGTTGAAAACGTAGAGTTTGCCGATTTCAAACGCTGGCTTCAAGTCCACAATCTGTTTCTTTCCACTATCCCAGCGTTTGCCTTCCTTTGCGAGAGCATCAAAGAGTTGCTGTTTCTCGAAGTCAGTGGCTAAACGAAGACTTCTATTGCAACCAAAACTATATTCATTATAATGTACTTCATAATCTTTATATCTTACATTTATAAGAGCTTTGCTGACAATATTGTCTTTTATAGCAGCAATAAAAATTACCCTATCGTAATAATTATCTTCTTCCGCTACTACTATATCCCCATCCTTGAACTCTGACTGAGGTTTCTCTATCTCCAGAGTTTCACGGTTCAACTTGCCACCAAAACATTTATTGATGTTATTGATGTAGGTTTGAGCATCATCATCGCTGGCTTTCTCAAATACAGAAGTTTCCATTTGGAATACTTCTTCATTATAACATTCGTTCCAAAGATAATACTTGCCTCTGAATTTTGTGAAGGCATCATCCTCAAACTTTTCAAAGATAATATATACTTCTCTGTCTTTACTGACGAGCACGTCTCCCTTCTTCCAAGAGAATTTCTCCCAATCACGCATTTCCTTAGATGGGAAGATGATGCATTCTCCACCATCATACATTTTCCCATTTGGCTTGACCGAATGAGCATTAGTGTCTTCTGAAAAGAAGTATACTTTATCTTTGTGAACACCATTAAAACTAATATAGCCAAAAGTGTTACTATAAAATTTAAGTCCAAAAGGCTTATCCTTCAGGATTTCCGATATATTAATATTCTGTTCCATTGTCTGAATGTTTTTATTGTTTGTTATTCTTGTTCTTTTTGTTGTGATTTTCAACTACCCTTATCATTTCATCGGTCACGGTCTCGATGAAGTCAAGGCAGGAAACCTGCGCTTTTGTGTAGGCATCTGCAACCTTCTTTGTCGGAAGCATTCTCAATGCCACGGCAGTAGCTTCTTGGTGCGTAAGCTGTAGTTCGAGGATGGATTGCAGGAAATCCAGGCTCACGGTCTCTTCTCCTGCCAGTTCTGCAAGTCTCTTAGCCTTTTTCATTATCTCTCAGACCTGCGT
>ENA-ORCL01000543-ORCL01000543.1-human-gut-metagenome-genome-assembly--contig:-NODE-543-length-15056-cov-10.664197_pt1:0-12500 | contig 15056 bp, 12 predicted proteins | sample MGYA00242987_ERZ507988 | MGnify/ENA primary metagenome ERZ507988 (study PRJEB26167, sample SAMN06115466) | human gut metagenome | host: Homo sapiens | place: China:Hubei | collected 2016-05-19... | reverse complement strand
TGGCTCAATATCAGGCAGAAGGGATGAACGAGGAAGAAGCTAAAGCAAAAGCTGAGGCTGAGTCACCTTTGATGCAGGAAGCCCGCGAAATGCTGCGTAAGTGGGAGGCTAACGACCCCGAAATCCGTGCGCTTTGGAAAAAGATGAATGATTGGGTGTATGCCGGTTTTGATGAGACCTATAAGATGATGGGGGTTGGTTTTGATAAGATTTACTACGAATCGAATACCTATCTGGAAGGAAAGGATAAAGTGATGGAAGGTCTTGAAAAGGGCTTCTTCTATCGCAAAGAAGACAATTCGGTATGGGCCGACCTTACTGCGGAAGGATTGGATCACAAGCTGCTGCTCCGTGGAGACGGAACTTCGGTGTATATGACTCAGGATATCGGTACTGCCAAACTTCGTTTTCAGGACTATCCTATCGATAAGATGATATATGTAGTGGGAAATGAGCAGAATTATCATTTTCAGGTATTGTCCATCTTGCTTGATAAGCTGGGCTTTGAATGGGGCAAAGGATTGGTTCACTTCTCATACGGTATGGTAGAATTGCCGGAAGGTAAGATGAAGAGCCGTGAAGGAACCGTGGTGGATGCCGATGATTTGATGGAAGCTATGATTGAGACTGCGAAAGAAACTTCAGCCGAGCTGGGTAAGCTGGATGGCTTGTCTAAAGAAGAAGCCGATGATATTGCCCGCATTGTAGGCTTGGGAGCTTTGAAGTATTTTATCCTGAAAGTGGATGCACGTAAGAACATGACGTTTAATCCGAAGGAATCCATTGATTTCAATGGCAATACAGGACCTTTCATCCAATATACTTATGCCCGTATCCGGTCGGTGTTGCGTAAAGCAGCCGAATCAGGTATCGTTATTCCCGAAGTGATTCCGGCAGGATTGCAACTGAGTACAAAAGAAGAAGGCTTGATTCAGATGTTGGCTGACTTTAAGACAGTTGTGAAGCAAGCAGGTACGGATTATAACCCATCTATTATTGCCAACTATACATACGATTTGGTGAAGGAGTATAATCAGTTCTATCATGACTTCAGCATTTTGCGTGAAGAAGACGAAGCACTTAAGATTTTCCGTCTGGCATTGAGCGCCAATGTGGGTAAGATTGTAAAGAGTGCGATGGGTCTGTTGGGTATTGAAGTGCCGGAGCGCATGTAAGCAGCTCGCACGCAGGGTGTAATCTCAAAGCAGATGGCAAAAAAACAAAAATACTATGTAGTATGGAAAGGAGTCAGTCCGGGGGTATATCATTCCTGGACTGATTGCCAGTTACAGATTAAGGGTTATGAAGGTGCACTCTACAAATCCTTTGACACCCGGGAAGAAGCAGAACAAGCATTTGCTTCCTCTGCGTTCCATTATGTGGGAAAGAATGCGGTGAAGAAAGAAGAAACTCCCCGGCAACTTCCCGAGAACTTTGATATGAATTGTTTGGCTGTCGATGCCGCTTGCAGCGGAAATCCCGGTCCTATGGAATATCGTGGGGTTTATCTTCTTACCGGACAGGAAATTTTTCATTTCGGTCCTGTATATGGAACCAACAATATCGGTGAGTTTCTTGCCATTGTGCATGCATTGGCATTGATGAAGCAAAAAAACATCAATATGCCTGTTTACTCAGATAGCCGGAATGCCCTGAGTTGGGTGAAACAGAAAAAATGCAAGACCAAGCTCGAACGTACGCCAAAGACCGAGGAACTATTTCAGATGATAGAGCGGGCCGAGAATTGGTTGAAAAATAATGCTTATACCACTCCCTTGTTGAAATGGGAGACCGACCGGTGGGGAGAGGTTCCCGCAGACTTCGGGCGGAAATAAAGATATCTATAATAATTTAAGGATATGAAGAAACGGATTGCTTATATCAGCCTGTATTTCTTTACGGTCTTACTGATATTTATTTTGCAGAAGCCATTATTTATGCTTTATAATGGCGCTATTGAAAAAGGATTCGGCTTTACTGATTTTCTGCACGTGATGATTCACGGGGCCGGTCTTGATGCGGCCATGACCGGTTATCTGACCGCATTTCCTTTCCTTCTTATATTAATTAGTATTTGGTTTCGGCGGTTTCCGTTGAAGAAAATCCTTTGGGGATATTATGCGTTTGTTGCCACTCTTGTCTCTGTTATATTTGTGGCAGACATGGGTCTTTATCCTTTCTGGGGCTTTAAACTGGATGCCTCTGTTTTCCTTTATATTGATTCTCCCAAAGAGGCTTTGGCAAGTGTTTCGATTGGTTTCATCCTGCTGCGGGTGCTGGCGATAGTATTGCTTATTGTGCTGAATACGTGGATATTGCTGAAAATAACTCCTTCGGTATTAACTGCTGCGCGGAAGAGGGTGGCAGCCACAGGAGCCATGTTGCTGATAGGCGGCGTATTGTTTATCATTATCCGTGGGGGAGTTACCGAGTCGACTTCCAACGTCGGTCAGGTGTATTTCAGCAGCGAGCAGTTTTTGAATCATTCGGCTGTCAATCCTGATTTCAGTTTGCTTTCTTCTATGGGGAAATCGCAGGACTTTGCTTCTGAATTTAATTTCTTCGAAGAAGAAAAACGCGCCGGGTTGTTTGACGGGCTTTATCCTTCGACAGATGGAGACAGTATCATTGAGGTGTTGAATACAAAGCGCCCCAATATTCTTATCATTTTGATGGAGAGTTATGGAGGTACTTTTATCGAACCTCTGGGCGGTATTCCCGATGTAGCTCCTCATTTCAACCGCTTGACAGAAGAGGGCGTTTTCTTTACCAACTGTTATGCCAACAGTTTTCGGACTGACCGCGGTACTGTCTGTACCTTCAGTGGATATCTGGGACTTCCGACGGCCTCGGTCATGAAAATCCCGGCAAAGAGCCGCACTTTGCCTTCCATTGCAGAGGAATTGGTGAAAGCGGGGTATAAGACCGATTTTCTTTATGGAGGAGATATCAACTTTACCAATATGAAGAGCTATTTGTTGAGTAAGGGCTATCAGCGTCTTACTGCCGACAAAGATTTCTCTTTAGCCGAACAGACCAGTAATGCATGGGGAGTAAATGATGATATTACATTTGAGTATCTGTACAATCAATTGAAAGATAGAAAAGAAACTCCGTGGCACACGGCTTTTCTTACTCTGAGCAGTCACGAACCGTTTGAAGTTCCTTATCATCGCTTGGACGAACAGATTCCCAATGCCTTTGCCTTTACAGATGATTGCCTGGGCAAATTTATAGAGAAATTGAAACAGACTCCGGTGTGGAAAGATTTACTGGTTATCTGTTTGCCCGATCATGGTTTTTATTATCCCCGTGAAGGGCTGAACACTTCCCCCCGGTTCTATCACATACCCATGCTGTGGCTTGGAGGAGCAGTGAAGCAACCGGTAAAAATAGACAAGATTATGAATCAGGCCGATTTAGCCGCTACTTTGTTGGGGCAACTGGGTTTGGATCATTCTTCTTTCAACTTCAGCCGTAATGTGTTGGGCAGTGATTACACCTACCCGTTTGCTTTTTATAGTTTCAATAATGGCTTTGCTTTCCGTGACAGTACGGGAGTGACAGTGGTTGATAATAATTCGGGAAATATATTGCTGGAGGAACCTGCCGGAACCAATACCCGTATAGACAAAGGCAAAGCAATTCTTCAAAGTGTATACGACGATTTGGGAAGACGATAAACGGTTTGTTATCCTTTCTCCTCCTTCTCCGGAGTGCCGGTACCCATGTGTAGGACATGAGGGCCCGGCAGCTTTTTTAATGTAATTGTTTGATTCCGAACGGTGTCTCCGTGATACCTGTTTTACGTGTATTACGACGGATATTGATATTCTTTTCTATCGATTCCTTTGTCTTGTAAGGGCGTTTATGATCCAGATGGAGTACGATGGCAGAATAGCGTATCTGTTTGGATTTGATTCCCAAGTTGAACATCCGTTCTCCGAACTCCCTGTCCTGTCCGCCATAATGCATTTCTTCGTTAAATCCATTGACGGTGAATATATCTTCTCTCCATCCGGAGGCGTTGCAACCGTTCCATGTGGCTTTGGTCGGGGTGATGGCGTTCATAAAACGCGTAAAAGTCTTATTCTTAATAAGCTTGGTACATTTGAAGTTGCATTTCATGTGCTGTTCTTTCAGCCAGGAGAGAGAGAAGGCATTCTCACTCTTTATATCGTTATAAGTAAGCTGTTTGCTGATATCCATCGGCAATTTGAAGTAGCCTCCCGATAGGAAATAACCCTTTTCGGCGTATGCGGCATGTGTGGCTATAAAGTCTTTGCGCGGAATGCAGTCCTGATCCGTGAATATCAGATAATCAGATTCGGAAGCCAGAATAGCACTGTTCAGGATTCGTGATTTCTGGAAGCCGTTATCTTCATGCCATACATGCTTGATAGGTAGTTTGTCTTTAAAACTTTCTATCAGCCGGCGGGTGTCTTCTTTGGAACCATCGTCGGCAATGACAATTTCATCCGCAGGATGTGTTTGAAAAAGATAGCCCCAGAGGACTTTTTCAAGCCATGCCGGGTTGTTGTAAGTAGAGATAATTACTCCGATACTGTAGGCAGAAGTTTGCTTCATGATTTATTGTTATGATATAATGTGGACAAAGATAGATTATTTCTTTGAAAAGAATAAAGGGTTCTACTTATTTTTACTACTTTTGTTGCCTGTAAGCCAATATGGGAGAACTAATAAACTAGAAAAAGATATAATGAAAACTATTTCTTTTAATAAGGTATGGCTGACCGGTAATGAAAAAAATTATATAACTCAGGCATTATCAGAAGGAAAAACATGTGGCAATGGTAACTTTACTCATAAATGTCAGTCTTTCTTTGAGGAAAAGCTTGGAAGTTGTAAATGTTTACTGACCACCTCTTGTACTGATGCACTTGAAATGTGTGCTATGCTGGCCGGCATTCAGCCCGGTGATGAAGTTATTGTGCCTTCTTATACTTTCGTTTCTACAGCCCTTGCCTTTGTGAGGCAGGGAGCCAGGATTGTTTTTGCCGATAGCCGTATGGATAACCCCTGTATTGACGAGCAGAAGCTGGAAGCCCTGGTAACTCCTCGTACCCGTGCCATTGTTCCTGTACATTATGCCGGAATAGCTTGCGATATGGATGTTATTCTGGCAGTGGCCGAACGCCATAATTTGCTGGTGATAGAAGATGCGGCGCAGGCAATAGATAGTTTCTATAAAGGGCGTCCGTTAGGCAGTATAGGTCATTTGGCCGCTTTCTCATTCCATGAAACAAAGAATATCCAGTGCGGCGAAGGTGGCTTATTGGCCATTAATGATCCCCGCTTTGTGAAGCGTTCCGAAATCCTTTGGGAGAAAGGAACGAACCGTGCCGAATTTTTCCGGGGTGAGATTAATAAATACGGCTGGGTGGATACAGGCTCTTCTTTTCTTCCGCCCGAGTATGTGGCTGCTTTCTTGTGGGCACAGCTGGAAGCATTGGACTCCATCCAGCAGAAGCGGAAAGAGATTTGGAATATGTATTATCAGAACCTGCAAGGCATTTCGAGCCTGTCGTTGCCTGTGTTGCCCGATTATGCAACGAATAATGCCCATGCCTTTTATGCTGTGTGTGCCACTCCCGAAGAAAGAACGGCATTAATCCGTTATCTGAAATCTCATGGTGTCTATTCTGTATTCCATTATTTGAGTCTGCACAAAAGTGATTTTGTGAAGAATCAAAAGTGGGAGGTAGAAGAGTTGCCACAGGCAGATAAATACACAGACTGCCTGGTGCGTTTTCCGTTGTTTTATGCTTTGGAGCCCGATGAAGTGAAGTATATCTGTGAACAAATCAAGTCTTTTTATACATCAGAGAGATGAAGCTTCATTTGGTGAACGATGAGAAGATTATCAATCGTACGATTGATGCCTTCGAAGAAGTGTTTCCGGGAGAGAATCTGTTTGTTGTGACCAATCGCACTTCTTCCTTTAAATGGGTAAGAAAGGAAACCAATGTACTTTCGCGGACAGAATTTTTTGCCCGCAAGGATGAGTTTTCGTTCTCTGAGGTCTATATTCATCTGCTCAATAAGCGTAAGATGGATGTTCTTAATAAACTGGATTTGCAGGGAGTGGTTGTCTATTGGATTGTATGGGGGATGGATTTGTATAATAAGCTGTTGGTCCCCAAAGGTTTCCGTATGATTGATCCCACTACTTCCTATTATAAAAGAAAAAATCGGCAGAATATGTTGTGGCGTCCGTTTGACAGATGGAAACAGCAATGGAATGCCCGAAAGACAATACGCTTCATCAAGCAGAAAGTGGATTATATTGTTACTGATACGACAGAAAACGATTATCAGTATTTAATGCGCTATTATCCGGAATTGCAATCAAAGCCTTGGAAAGATTTCTTTTACTATCCTTTGGACATTATTTTGGGTAAAGAGCTGATGAATAGCGAAGTCTGCGGCAACAGCATCATGATTGGCAACTCCGCTTCCGGCACTAACAACCATGAGTATGTGATGCGTATTCTGTCTAAGCTGGATATCGGTTCGCGACGAGTGATTGTTCCGTTGAGTTATTCGGGTAAGAAAGGATATGTGGACCATGTTCTTCAATCAGGCAGATTGCTTTTGGGTGAGAATTTTTCGCCGTTATTGGATTTTATGCCGTTGGACGAGTATAATCGTCTTCAGTCGGATGTCAGTGTTGCCTTGTTCGGCAATTGGCGGCAGGAAGCTATCGGAAATATTATTGTAGCACTTTATTTGGGAGCAAAAGTATTCCTTTCGCATGTAAATCCGGTTTATGAATGGGCACAGTCTCACGGGCTGACTGTTTATGAATTGGAGAAACTGTCACAAAAAGAGCTGGATACACCCTTAGACCGTGAAACGAAGTTGAAAAACAGGCAGATACTTTTGTCGCTTTATACCAAAGAGAGAATGTACCGTCTGATAAAGGACTTATCCGTCTGATTGTTATTCTATCTTATTTTCTAGGCAGACTATTGAGAAGTCTCTGTATTTTTACTTAATTTTGTACCCATCTCAACTTGGAACTTGATTTAGAGCATGAAAGATAAATTGCTAAGCAAGCAAGGATGGGTGATATTATTGATATGTATCATCTCCTTTTTTATTAATAATCGGGTTGTTGTGCCGGATATCATGGAAGCACGCAACATGGTAACCGCCCGTGAAATGGTACATGACGGCAATTGGCTGGTACCGACCATGAACGGAGATTTGCGTTTGGAGAAACCACCTTTACCGACGTGGCTGACTGCAGTGGCGGAGATGATTTCGCCCGACAATCTGGCTCTTCAGCGTGCGATGGCAGGTTTTGCAGCCATCTTGCTGGTTGCCTTCTTCTATCTCACGGCTGTGCAAGTGATGCGTAATAAGCGTTATGCCTTTATTTCCACCATTTTGCTTTGCACCTGTTACAATATTATTCTGATGGGGCGTACGGCCTCGTGGGACATTTATTGCCATGCATTTATGATGGGGGCGATTTATTTCCTTATCAGGGCATTTGCGGCCAAAGCCTGTTCTTGGAAAGACTTTACTTGGGCAGGCGTATTTATGGGGCTGTCGTTTATGAGTAAAGGTCCTGTCTCCTTCTATGCCTTGTTGTTGCCGTTCCTCATTTCTTATTGTTATATCTACCGGCCGTCGATGAAAGGGAAGTGGAAAGCTCTTGCGGTGATGATTGCCGTTTGTCTGATTGTTGGTTGCTGGTGGTATGCGTTTATCTATCTGTTTCATGGCGATGCCATGTCATACGTGGCAGATAAGGAGTCGGCAGCATGGATTAACCGGAATGTCCGTCCGTGGTATTACTATTGGAGCTTTTTCCTCGAAACCGGAGTATGGGCAATACTATTGCTTTCCTCCCTGTTTCTCCCGTTATGGTCTAAAGAAGACAGAAAAAGGAAAGAATATCTTTTCCCTTTGCTATGGATGCTCTCCACCGTTGTCCTGCTGTCGTTGTTGCCGGAAAAGAAAAACAGGTATTTGTTACCGGTATTAATGTCGGCTGCTTATACAATGGGGTATCTGATTATAGTCTGGGCAGACCGGTTGCGCTCTCCGCAAGCATCGAAAGCTGATAAAGCGGTGTATCGGGTCAATGCATGGCTGGTGGCAGTGGTGGTGGCTGTTTTGCCGATAGCCGGATATTGGTTTGTCTATCGTCCCGGCTATGTCTCCTTGCCGACGCTGGCTGTACTCTCGGTTCTGATTTGGGGGATAGCTGCCTGCCTTATCCGGTCGGCAGTAAGATTACAGCCGATTAAACTGGTTGGCGGAGTGCTGATTCTGTTCTTGTCGGCAGAATGCTTTATGCTTCCTTTATTGGGAAATGTCATTAACAACCCGGAGATGAAGAGTGTCTCCCGGACGCGGGATTTGGAAGAACTGAAAGATGTTCCTTTCTATTATAATCAAAAGGATGAATTAAGAATAGAGCTCGTTTATGCCGCCGGACGGAAGATTCGTCCGTTGGATATGGCACATGCGGATTCTGTAAAATCGGTTCTGCCTTGTGCCATACTCACTCACGGCAGAGCGGAAGAAGAATTGCCGGTAAAACTTTTGAGAAGTATTGATACAATATATATTGGACAATATGATGATAATCGCTGGGCAAAAAGCAGTAGCCGCTACAACGATAAGTTTGTTTATCATATAACTTTATTGAAGAAAAAATGAACAAGACAGCAAATTATTCATTGACTATTGTTATTCCTGTTTATAATGAGGAAGACAATATAAAACGTTTGCAGGAAGTAGTTGGTGCTTATCTGCCGGCATGTCCCGTGCCTGCATGTGCACTTTTTGTGAATGACGGCTCTAAGGACAGAAGCTTGGAACTTATTCAGGAAGCGTGCAAGGACACTTCGCATTTTTATTATATCAGTCTGAAACAAAACAGAGGCTTGTCTGCCGCCATGAAAGCAGGTATCGATACGGCCGAATCAAAGTATATCGGTTATATGGATGCCGATATGCAGACCGATGTGCGTGATTTTGACCTGTTATTGAAGTATGCTCCTGAGTATCCCTTGGTGATGGGGATTCGTGCCCGGCGCAAGGATTCTGCGTTCAAGCGGATGCAGTCCAAGATAGCCAACTCCTTCCGCCGTATGATGACGCACGACGGAGCGACCGATACGGGCTGTCCGCTGAAAATCCTTCATACCGACTATGCAAAGCGTGTTCCGTTCTTTACCGGCATGCACCGTTTCCTTCCGGCATTGATACAGTTGCAGGACGGAGGCAAGTTTTATGAGATACCGGTGAGGCATTATCCGCGTCAGGCAGGCGTGTCGAAGTATCATCTGTGGAACCGACTGATTTCGCCGTTTAAGGACTGTTTTGCTTTCCGCTGGATGGCACATCGATATATCAACTACCAAGTGGGAGAGAATAACCTATGAGTATACTGATTTTCTGTATCGGCTTATTGGCTCAGGCTTGTTTTTCCGCCCGTATCCTGATACAATGGTTTCTTTCGGAAAAGAAACATGAGGTCATTTCGCCGACACTGTTTTGGGTGTTCAGTTTGATAGGCTCCTATTTGATGTTTTATTATGGCTGGTTGCGCAATGATTTTTCTATCATCGTGGGGCAGTTCATTTCGTTTTATATCTATATCGGCAATTTGCGTCTGAAAGGCGTGTGGCGGCGTATTCCCGTCCTGTTCAGGATACTGTTGGCAGTCACTCCTTTATTGGCAGCTATCGGTACATTGCAGGACAGTAGCCATTTTGTTGAGAACTTTTTGAAGAATGAAGATATACCTGTGTGGCTGATTGTATTCGGCACTGCGGGACAGTTTATTTTTACTTTCCGTTTCATCTATCAGTGGATTTATTCCAGCCGTAAACAGGTATCGGCGCTTCCGCCTACCTTTTGGGTAATCAGCCTCGTAGGATCTTGCATGATAGTGATTTATGGTGTGTTGCGCCATGACCCCATTTTGATTTTGGGACAATCCTTTGGGTTCTTGTCCTATATCCGCAACTTGATGATTGGTCATAAAAGTCAGAAAATAAAAGAATAAGATGATGAAAAGAATATTAGTGACAGGAGCAGCCGGCTTCATCGGCTCTTTTCTGGTGAAGGCATTGGCAGAGCAAGGCAATGAAGTGGTGGGCATTGATAATCTGAACGATTATTATGATGTCAATCTGAAGTATGGCCGTCTGAAAGAGTTATGTGGCATCCAGCGGGAGAATATAGAGGAAGGCCGACTTACTGTCAGCACATTATATTCCAACTATCGTTTTGTGAAAGGCGATATCACAGACCGTGACTTGCTGGCTGCGCTGTTTGATGCGGAACACTTCGACATTGTATGTAATCTGGCGGCACAGGCGGGAGTGCGTTATTCCCTTGTCAATCCCTATGCATACGCAGAAAGCAACCTGATGGGGTTCCTTAATATTCTGGAAGCCTGTCGTCATCACCATATAGAGCATTTGATCTATGCCAGCTCCAGCAGTGTGTATGGTATGAATGAGAAAGTGCCTTTCTGCGAAACTGATATGACCGATACTCCGGTCAGTCTGTATGCTGCCACTAAGAAGTCGAATGAATTGATGGCGCATGCTTACAGCAATCTTTATCATATTCCCGCCACCGGTCTTCGCTTCTTCACCGTCTACGGGCCGTGGGGTCGACCGGATATGGCGCCGTATCTCTTTATGAAATCAATTACGAAGGGAGAGCCCATCCGCGTGTTCAATCATGGAAAGATGCGCCGTGATTTCACCTACATCGATGACATTATTCAGGCAGTGGTACGCATCATCGGAAGTAAGCCTTACGAGGCGGAAGTTCCCTTTAGGGTTTATAATATCGGACATTCCCGTCCGGTAGAGCTGATGGACTTTATACACTGCATAGAGCGTGCCACGGGCAAAGAGGCTGTTTGCCGGTACGAAGAGATGCAGCCGGGTGATGTGACTTGCACGTATGCAGACACCACCCGTCTGGAAGAAGATTTCCAATATGCTCCCAGCACGGAGATACAAGATGGGATACAACGGATGTATGAGTGGTTTGAATCTTATTTCAATAAGAACGGTGCTCACTCGGGAATTTCTTCTACATATTGCTTGTAAAGAGAACCATCTATTGTGCGGAATAACAATAGAGGTGTTTGGTTTTCAACAGAATTATCATAAGCATGAGTTCTATCAACCAGTGGAAGAGTTTTTTCCATGTTTAATTAGTATATGCTTTCAATAATTTTTTTGACAGCTCATCCTACGCTTAAGCTCTAGTTCTGCACGACGAGAACTTTCATGCGCAGCTATTCCAACCGTTCCATCAGTACATGAAGTTGTTCATCTGTAGGTTCTTCCACCCCTAAAATAGCACCGATGAATGAATCTTGGCATATTTATGTATTCGTATGCATACGCAGCATCACTGATGCACTGCATTGCCTGTTAAGCCTTCCTCTCCCTCCCATTAAGCTCCCGTTTGCTTTCTCCTAAGCCTTTTTCTGCCCCATGTTTTATCTCTCAACCGTTGAGAGATAGTAAGTGAAAGTACTTAGGGATATGGAACGGAGTGCTTAGGGATAGGAATCCCGGAGGATAACGCGGCGGAACGGGATGCAACAGGGCATGTCGGCGTTTATGGATACGTTTCTATATAAAAAATAATGGTAAATAATGGTTTAGTTGTTTTTTATTGATAACTTTGTTGCTGTTGGTATTCAAAGAGTAGATGATGAAAAAGGGGGCTTATGTGTAGAACTTCTTCGTATATCGTGGATGTTTGTAGTGACGTAAGTTGGATATATTTGTTTTGAATAGTAATTATTTAAATTCTTTAGTCATGCCAATACTCCAAGGTTAATAGTATGTTGCTATAAGGTTAATGGCTCGATAAAACAATAAAAGCATGAAAGTAAGTTTAGTTATTTCAACTTATAATTGGAAAGAAGCACTAGGTTTGTGTCTGTTAAGTGTAACGCAACAGACTGTAATACCCACAGAAGTTATAATAGCTGATGATGGTTCACGTTCGGATACCAAGTTGCTGATTGAAGAATTTAAGAATCATTTTCCTTGTCCCATCAAACATGTATGGCACGAAGATAATGGATGGCGTAAGTGCATTATCATGAATAAAGCATTTGCAGTTTGCGAAGGTGACTATATAATAGAGATTGATGGAGATATCATCATGCATTCGCATTTCATCGAAGACCATGTTACCGAAGCTACTCCGGGATGTTTTTTAGTTGGAAGCCGGGGCAAAATAAATGAGAAACTGTTGAAGCGGCTACTTCAACGGCAAGATTATCGGTTATCTATTTTCACTCAAGGCGTGTGCCGGAAACTGAATGTATTGCGCTTGCCGTGGCTTACGCCTCTATTCTTTTTTTACAAACAGAATCAGAAAGAGAGAGGATGTAATACCTCAAATCCGCAACTAAGCTCTTCAGCGTCCTTCTTGCGTCTAAACGTCCTCTCATCACTGAATTAGCAGATAAA
>ENA-ORCL01000533-ORCL01000533.1-human-gut-metagenome-genome-assembly--contig:-NODE-533-length-15208-cov-14.877404_pt1 | contig 15208 bp, 13 predicted proteins | sample MGYA00242987_ERZ507988 | MGnify/ENA primary metagenome ERZ507988 (study PRJEB26167, sample SAMN06115466) | human gut metagenome | host: Homo sapiens | place: China:Hubei | collected 2016-05-19... | reverse complement strand
GTACCGGCTGCTTGCTAGGCTTTGCCGGGCCCGGGCTTTCACCGGACTATACTATACACGCCGAACTGGCGCACACCTTCTGAACCCTTTGAACCCTCACGCCGCAGGCGTGTCCATGACCCTTTTGAACCCTTTGGGCGCTGGTGTATAATAAAGAAAAATTCCCTTTTCGTTTTCCTGAGAGAAGGTGTCCTTCATGCATGATGAACAGATGGCCGAGGAGAAGAAAAAGATAATCCGCCTCCTGCTTTCCCACATGAACTGCCGGTTTTACCCCCTGGCCTGTGAAAGTTTTGTCTTTCCCGGTATGACCGTGGACCGGGCGGTGGCTGCCATGCTGCAGAAGGAGGGGCTCCCCTCTGCGGGGGACAGGAAGGTAAGGAACAGCATCATCAGGAAGTATGTTCATTTCCGGCTGGAGCTGGCTTCGCTCATGGTGAAATGGGACAGCCGGCGTTCTGATTTCCTGGCAGAAACGGTGAAGGACAGTCTGGATTTCGATATTACCCGGTCCTTCAGCAATGAATTTGACAATGTGCGCCGGGCGCTCCTTCCCTTTAAGCCGCCCTTTGTCATGGAGGGGGGCGCGGTGATTCCGCTGGTGACTTATCTTTCCAGGGAAACCGGGGCGTCCCTGGCGCCGCTGACGGAGTATCTTTCCCGGGAAACGAAGGGATACATGGACAAGGTGAAGGAGGAGAGCGCTTCTTTCATGGATGCCCTTTCCTTCTGCCACCCCGATTTCCATGATACGTCTGCGGTGAAACTGCCTTTCCTCCTGCTCCAGTGCATCTGCGAGAATCTGGGCATGGAAGAGGGGGGGCTGGTGACGGAAAGCGCACAGATCCTCATGCCTCTGGCGGAGGTGACGCCTTACATGGCAAAGAAGAACCTGACCCCCGAGGGCACCCGTTTCTTTTATCATTACATCGTGTTCCGGTCCATGGTGCTTTCTTTCTTCGGGTCCTACATGTACCAGGACAGGAAGCTTCGGGACTCCATTTACAAGGGCATCATGAAAAGCCGGCCGGTGAAGAGGCTCATCCGCACCGCCAAGGCCATCCATTTCATGGAGGCCGATGATTTCATCCTGAACCAGCGGCTCTATCTTAAAATCAATATGTTCATGCGGCAGTGGGCTGTTTTTGACCCGAAAAAGAAGGAACACTACTACCGCTACTATCCCAATTTCACCACCTTCATCGCTGACCGTATGGACGACGACCGTTTTGCCGACCGCATCAACGGCCTTCTGGACGAATTCTGTCGGGCCGACCATTTCACCCTTTCCGAACGGGACCGGAACTTCCTCCTCCAGGAAACGGCGGCTTACATCAATACAGTGAGCCACGCCATGTACTTCGCCTACGGCATAGGCTTCAGAAGACCCGAAGATTTCATCGATTCCCGGTGGAATGAACAGACAAAGAATCCCCTGCTGAAGGGGTTTAAGAAAATATTCGGATTGTAAGAGACACTCACGGCGGGGGCGGTATTCCCGAAAGCAAGAGGGTTCAGGCGCCTGCGGCGCCCGGGTTCTATCGTCCGTGCGCTTCGCGCCGAACGATGGGTTCCGCCCGCAGGGCGGGCTGGTTCAGAGGGAGTTATGAATGCTGCCTGCGGCAGCGGGCCCCTTTTGGTGCTGGGCGGGGGAGATAATTTGCATATCGGGCAGTAACAGAGGAAAAACCATACTACCGCGCCTATGGCGCGAAGGAAATGCACCCCTTTTGGTACCTTCGGTACCACCTTTCCCCCGGAGGGGGAACTCTTAGCGGTGCTATGCATCGAGGTGCTTATGAGGCCTAAAGCTGAGCGGAGAGCGAACTTCCCCCTCCGGGGGAAGTGGTGCGCAGCACCCAAAGGGGTGCATTTCCATCGGGCGAAGCCCGGTTGTATGGTTTTCGCTGCCTCTGGCAGCGCTGCCGCCTCTGGCGGCATACAAAACTCATCGCCCGCCAGGGCGATACCACCACCCTTTGAACCTTCTGAACCTTGTGAACCCTCTGAACCCTCACGCCGCAGGCGTGTCCAATGGTGATACCACCACCCTTTGAACCTTGTGAACCCTCTGAACCCTTTGAACCCGCGGCTTCGCCGCTTTTATAGAAAGGACCTATCCATGTTCCGTTCCATTCTCTGTTTCTTCCTTGTTTTTTCCTGCCTGGCCTTTGCGGGCTGCGGGCAGCAGTCTTCTCCCTCGGAGAAGGAGTATGAAAGAATCGTTGTGATTTCCGACCTCCATTACCCGTCTAAAACCGTGGATGCTGCGAAAAGGCAGGCCATCATTGACAATAAGGTGAAGGCCCGGGATGAAATCAACGGCTGGTCCGATGTGGACCTCAAGGTGTTCACCGGTGACATGGTGGAAATGTACGGCTCCATGAAGCAGATGGAAGAGGCAAAACAGTTTATCGACGGCTTTACCGGGGATAAAGCGTACCTGGCCGGAAATCATGAGCTCTTCTACAAAGAAGAACTGAAAAACGGCAAACCCGTGATGGCGGACCCGGACCTTCGGAAGGCCCATGAGGAAAATTATGAAAAGGTCTTCGGGCCCCTCCACAGCACAAAGAAGCTGGGGCAGTACCTCCTCATTTTCCTCTCCCCCGAAGATACGGAAGGTAAATTTCCTGTGGCCATGTCTAAAGAAGAAATGGAATGGCTGAGGAAGACACTGAAAGAAAACAGCCAGACCCCCACCCTCATTTTCTACCATGCGCCGCTGTCGGACACCATGATTCCCTACAACGACAAAATAGGAAATCCCCGGAACTTCGCCCAGCCCGCCGGGGACATAGATCTCATCCTCCTCACCAGTCCCCAGGTGAAACTGTGGGTGTCCGGCCATACCCATACGCCGCCCACCCAGCCCACCTTTGCCAATGAAGTGAACTACTACCACGGAAAAATTCTTGATGTATACAATCCCACCTGGGACGGAAAACAGGTGTGGTCCAACTCCATCTACCTCTATAAGGATAAAATCGTGATTAAAACCTTCGACCACAAAAAAGGAGAGTGGATGGAAAATCTCACGAGAACGGTAACACTGTAAGGGGGCTGGAGTCATGGGTGGAGGAAAGCCGTATTCCCAAAAGGAAGAGGGTTCAAGCGCCTGCGGCGCTAAGTTTCTATCGTTCGTGCGCTGACGCGCCGAACGACGGGTTCTGCCCGCAGAGCGGGCCGGTTCAGAGGGAGTTTTATATGCCGCCGACAGGCGGCTATACTCATCGCCGCGAAGCGGCGATACCACAACCCTCAGCCACGAAGTGGCTGTCAAACCTAAGAACCCTCCGGCCCATAGGGCCGGTCAATCTTAAGAACCTTTCTCCTCACAACCCTTCTACACAACCTGCGGCGCCAGCCGCGCCCCTTCGCGCCCTTTGGGCGCCCCCTCTGAACCTTTTGAACCCTCTGAACCCTCACGCCGAAGGCGTGTCAGCCCGGGCCGCCAGGCGGCCCCAAAGGAGGTCATCATGTACAAAATCCAAGTCTATCTCCCTCCCGAAGCCCTGCGTAAAATCAGGAAGGCCATCGAAAAGGCGGGCGGCGGGAAAATCGGAAATTACGAAGGCTGCATGTCCTGGTGGAAAGTACGCTCCTCCTGGATCACCATGGACGGCGCCCACCCCTATAACGGCAAGGCCGGCGAAAGGACGGAGGCCGAAGAGTACATCCTCCAGTGCCGGGTGGATGAAGCCCAGGTGGACGAAGTGATTTCCGCCATTAAAAAAGCCCACCCCTACGAAGAACCGGTGGTGGACGTGGTGAAACTGGATGAAAAGAGTTTTCTGTCGCGGTGATACACCATGGTGCCATGTCGAGTGGGAAACCATTTGCAAGTAGTTTCCTGTCGGTAAGAAACGCAGTGGTGCCATGTCGAGTGGGAAACCATTCGCAAGCAGTTTCCTGTCGGTGAGAAACACCATGGTTCCACGCCGAGTGGGAAACCATTCGCGAACAGTTTCCTGTCGGTAAGAAACACCATGGTGCCATGCCGGATAGGAAACCATTCGCGAGGAGTTTCCTGTCGCGGTGATACACCATGGAACCATGTCGAGTGGGAAACCATTCGCAAGCAGTTTCCTGTCGTTATGAAACACAAAGGCGTCATATCGAGTGGGAAACCATTCGCAAACCGTTTCCTGTCGGCATGAAACACAAAGGTGCCATGTCGAGTGGGAAACTATTTGCAAATAGTTTCCTGTCGGCATGAAGCACAATGGAGCCAAGTCGAGTGGAAAACCATTCGCAAGCAGTTTCCTGTCGTTATGAAACACAAAGGCGTCATGTCGGATAGGAAACCATTCGCAAACCGTTTCCTGTCGGAATGAAACACAAAGGCGTCATGTCGAGTGGGAAACCATTCGCAAACGGTTTCCTGTCGGAATGAAACACAAAGGCGTCATGTCGAGTGGGAAACTATTCGCAAGCAGTTTCCTGTCGGAATGAAACACAAAGGTATCATGTCGGATAGGAAACCATTCGCAAACAGTTTCCCGTCGGTAAGAAGCGCAATGGCGCCCCGCCGCTCCTGTCATTTCGAGCGCAGCGAAGCGGAGTCGAGAAATCTCCCGGCGAAAAGTTTCCTGTCGGTGTGAAACACAATGGAGCCAAGTCGGACAGGAAACTATGCGCGAACAGTTTCCTGTCGGAATGAAACACAAAGGCGTCATGTCGAGTGGGAAACCATTCGCAAACCGTTTCCTATCGGTGTGAAACACCATGGTGCCATGTCGAGTGGGAAACTATTCGCAAATAGTTTCCTGTCGGTAAGAAACACCATGGTGCCATGCCGGATAGGCAACTATTGGCGCCTGAGGAAAACCTGGTTGATGCGGTACATGTAGGCGCCGTTTGGAAAAGTGACTTTGGTGGCGTTGACGTAGCTGGCGGTGCTGGTGAAGTGGATGCGGGAGAGTTCTCCTGCCATGTCCAGATACTGCCAGAAGGCGCCGCCTTTTTCTGTTTCAAAGAGAACGAAGAGGTAGGGGGACAGGGAAGACACCTGGGATTTAGCGGAAGCCATGGCTGAGAGCAGGGCGCCCATGTCCACTTCCCGGTTTTCCGGAAGCACAGGATGGGGCGTATATTCCTTGGGCACCGTGGTGATGCTGACATATCGAATGGGCAGGTTCATGGTCTGTTCCTGGTTCATGGTGGTCTCCTTTGGGGAATGAATAGGTGATAGAAATTAGGCGATAGATGGTAGAAGATAGAAATTAGACGATAGAAGATAGATGGCAGACGGTCAGACATCAGACGTCAGACGTCAGACGTCAGACTTCCCACCCGTCATCCTGTTCAAAGGGGAGCTATATATGCTGCCTGCGGCAGCGGGTCTCCTTTGGTGCTGGGCGGGGGAGATAATTTGCATATTGGGCAGTAACAGAGGAAAAACCATACGACCGCGCCTATGGCGCGAAGGAAATGCACCCCTTTTGGTACCTTCGGTACCACCTTTCTCCTAAAGGGAAGCATGTCACTGGATTCTCAGTCGTCTACGACTCCCTACGAATCCAGTTCCTTTGCCACCCCGGAGGGGGAACTCTTAGCGGTGCTATGCATTGAGGTGCTTATGAGGTCTAAAGCTGAGCGGAGAGCAAACTTCCCCCTTTAGGAGAAGTGGTGCGCAGCACCCAAAGGGGTGCATTTCCATCGGGTGAAGCCCGGTTGTACGGTTTTCCATTCCGCGGAGCGGAATTATAAAACTATCGCCCGCAGGGCGATACCACAACCCTCAGACCCGTAGGGGCTGTCAAACCTTAGAACCTTAAGAACCTTAGGGCCCTTTGGGCCCGTCAACCTTCCCCTCTGAACCCTCTGAACCTTATGAACCCTCTGAACCCGGGCCGCGCAGCGGCCCTTTTATTTCAAATAGGATTCATCATAGCTGAAGGAGGCGCTGCCGTCTTCTCCGGCGTGGATGGTGGCTTTGACGCCCAGGGGAAGGAAGAGGTTGTCCGGGCCGTGGCCCACCGGGACGCCTTCAATTACCGGTTTGCCGGAGAGTTTGGCGTAGTGGGCAAGGACGTCGTGGATGGAGAATTCTTCACCCACCGGGGAGGCGCCGTAGAAGTCGCCGTAGGCAATGGCGCTGACCCGGGAGAGGAGGCCGTTCTGGTAGAGCTGTTCCATCATGCGGTCCACCCGGTAGGGGTCTTCGCCGGTGTCCTCCAGAAGCAGGATGGCGCCGTCTCCCTTCAGCTCATAGGGGGTGCCGCAGAGGGAAGAAATGACCGTCAGATTTCCTCCTTCTACCAAACCCGTGGCATCGCCCGGGGAAAGGGCCTTCAGCGATTTTCCGGCGGGCAGCCGGATTTCACCCTTCGGCAGACTGCCGGAGAGACCGTTTTCGAAATTGTAAAGGGTAAAGGCGGTGTAGTTATCGCCTTTGAAGGTGGACATCATGGGGCCATGGATGGTGACAATGCCGCTCCTTTGGCCGATGGCTGCATGAAGGGCGGTGATGTCGGAAAAGCCGATGAGCATTTTCGGGTGGCGGGCAATCATTTGATAGTCCAGCTTATCCAAGAGCCGGGCAGATCCGTAGCCGCCGCGGAGGCAGACGATGGCCTTCACCGAATCGTCCTTGAAGAAATCGTTCAAATCCTTCGCCCGGTCCTCGTCGCTTCCGGCCAGGTAGCCGTAGTCATCGGTGACAGACGGCGCCAGCTTCACCTTATAGCCCAGGGCCTCCAAAAGCTCAATGGACCGGTTGTAATCGGTCATGCCGCCATGGGCCGCCGGCGCCAGCACGCCGATGGTGTCCCCTTCCTTCAACGGCAGCACCTTCTCCCGCTCTACTTTGCCTGATACGGGAGAAGGGGAGTGGAAATGAAAAATGCAGAGCACTGCCAGTACGATAAGGAGAGGCAGGATATAGAGCTCATATTTCTTAAACCATATATATAAACCGTGCATGGAATACCTTCTTATGTCATATTTGCGCCTGAGGCGCAAATGACAAGTATAGCACGGAACGGAGGAAATGGAGCAGTATTTTACTATAAAGGTAACGATTACATATTAAAAAGATCGGCATGGGATCCTGTTGCGACAAGAGTCAGTGTGAGCACATCGTTTTCAATCATATACACAAGCAGCCAGTCCGGCTTCACATGACATTCACGGAAACCCTGAAAGTTTCCACTTAAAGGGTGGTCGTGGAAATGGGAATCCAAAGGAATGCCCTGCCGCAGCATATCTACTACCGCGTCCAAAAGAGATATATCCATACCTCTTTTTTTCATGCGTTTATAGGGAAGCGCTGATTAATTCGCAGAATCGAATTTCATATGTATTTTTATCCAATGCGGCGTCATCAGTCTCCTTAAATAGCTCGCTATTCTCGTTGACTGATTCCTTGCATTGAATAAAAATACAAGAATGAAATCCGATAACGATTTAATCAGTGCTTCCCTAATCCCGTTTATAGGATGAAGTGAACTTTACAATGTACATATCTTAATCATCCAGTGCTTTCTTCAACTCTTCCATGGAGGTATACCCTTTGATCGAAGGGTCATGGGAAATCCGCCTTGCTTCATCCATGGCAGCTAAAGTCTGCCGGTTGTAAGAGGGAAGCTCGACGGAAAACGGAATGCCGCCGCGGAGGACACACTGATGAAGGAATAAATTCACTGCACTGGACATATCCAGACCCAGACTGCTGAATAATGCGGAAGCCTGCTGTTTGATATCGGAATCAATCCGGATTTGTGTTGGGGTGGTAGCCATGAAAATCACTGCCTTTCTAAAAAATCATCATCTGATTCATCCATCTCAATTATAATCAAAATGGTTTATTATGTAAACATATATGTTTACGATGTAAATGAATATATCCATATAAAATGGGATGTAGGCAGAAATAATGTACCCAAACCACTCAGTGCGGGATTAAGATATATTCTTTTTAAAAAATTGGCAGGCTTCGGTGAGGGAGTCAAAGACGGCGAAGCACTTCTGTCTGATTTCCTCTGTGACGGGCATAAGGTCCGGCACCATCACCGGTTTCATGCCTGCCGCTCTGGCTGCCAGGATGCCGTTGGGGCTGTCTTCAAAGACAAAGCAGTCCTTAGGCGGTGTCCCCAGTTTCTCTGCAGCCAGAATGAAAATGTCCGGCGCCGGCTTTCCCCGGCTCACCTCATCACCGCTGGCAATGGCATCAAAAGAGGAAAGGAGGCCGGTGACGGAAAGATTTGCCCGGATCTGGCCGGTGGGACTGCTGCTTCCGATGGCAAGGCCAAAGCCCTTTTCACGGAAAAAAGAAATCATATCCCGGCAGCCCGGTTTCTCCGGCACCCGCTCTGCCAGAAGCCGGGAAACCCGCTCTTTGCAGAGCCGCTGGATGGGAGCGCCGTCCTTGACGTGGTAGTATTTCTCAATGATGCGGTTCATGGCATCTCCGCTGGTGCCGCATATTTCATATTTAAAAGAAGAAGGAAGGGAAAGACCCCTTTCCCGGGCCAGACGGTTCCATTCCTGCTGGAAAATACTTTCCGTGTCGAAAAGGGTGCCGTCCATATCAAAAATAACAGATTGTTTGTACATGAATACCTCTTAATATAGTGTACTAGTGGGCTAGTGGGCTAGTGGGCTAGTGGGCTGGTGGGCTGGTGGGCTAGTGGGCTAGTGTACTAGTGGGCTAGTGGGCTAGTGGGCTAGTGGGCTAGTGGGCTGGTGGGCTGGTGAGCTGGTGAGCTGGTGAGCTGGTGAGCTAGTGGGCTAGTGAGCTAGTGGGCTGGTGGGCTAGTGGGCTGGTGGGCTGGTGAGCTGGTGAGCTGGTGGGGCCGCTATCGGCTGTCGGCTGACCGCTTGCCGCGGGCCCTGTGCCGTTATGCCGGATTCTCGTACGGGGGGGTTCAGAGGATAAAAGGGTTCTTAAGATTGACGGGGCTTTCGCCCCGAAGGTTCTAAGGTTTGACAGCCCTTTCAGGGCTGAGGGTTGTGGTGGCGGCTCCGCCGCAAGTATATACGCTGCCTGTCGGCAGCGGTGGTGGACGCCTTTAAAAATGAAAGGCGCCATGATGATAAAACCGGGGAACCGCCCTGCGGGCGAAGCTCGGTTGTATGGTTTTCCATTCCGAGGAGCGGAATTATAAAACTCATCGCCCCTAAAGGGGAAACGACTCACTATGATTGGTGCGTCGCTTTGCTCCTGCCAATCATGTTCGCTGTGCACCCGAAGGGCGATACCTTCCCCTCTGAACCCTTTGAACCTTCTGAACCCTCTGAACCCTCACGCCGCAGGCGTGTCCAATGGCGATACCACAACCCTTGGCCCAAAGGGCCGTCGCCCTTTTCTACACAACCCGCCGCCGCAGGCGGCCATAACCTCCAGCCCCGCAGGGGCTGGCCACCTTCCCCTTTGAACCTTTTGAACCCTTTGAACCCTTTGAACCCTCTGAACCTTCACAGCGCGGCAGCGCTGTGTCTCATCCCATATGGGCCCCTGCTGCCTGGAAGACGGGGAGCATGACGGAGAAGACCATGAGGGCGGTGACGGCGCCGGTGAAGAGGAGAAGGGAGGGCTCCAGGATGGCCCGGAAGCGGCGGATTTTACGTTCCGTCTCGTGGGTGAGTATTCCCTCTGCCTGCCTGAGGAAGCGGGGGAGTTCGCCGCTTTCCATGCCCACCCGGCAGAGGTGGTGCACCAGGGGGAGGGAGAAGCCGCTTCTCTCCAGGACATCAGGGAAATCCTCTCCCCTTTCCAGATGGTCCGCCACAAAGGAGAGGGCCCTTTGGGCATCCCGATTTCCCAGCACATCCCGGGAGTCCCGGAGGGATTCGGAAAGGGTGCGGCCGCTTTCCAGGAGGGCGGAGAGGGCGGCGCAGAAACGGACCAGAAGGAGGCGCCGGTAGAAACGGGAACGGTACAGCAGGCTGTGGCCCATTTCCCTGCCCTGTTTTGAATAAAAGAAAAGGATGGCCCCTGTGATGGAAAAAAGGAGAGCTCCCGCCAGATAGAGCCCATAGTTCTTCAGCCAGAGCCCCAGGGACAGGGCCAGGGACGCGGCCGGCGGGAAGGGGATGGAAAGGGAGTCAAAGAGGAGGGCGAAGGAGGGGAGGATGAAGGTCAGGATAACGATGAAGAGACAGAGGGCAAAGAAGGTAACGAAGAGGGGATAGGCCAGGGCGCCTTCAATGGATTTGATGAAATGGTCTTCCTTCAGGTAGTACCGGGAGAGACGGTGCAGCTCCTCCGGCAGGGTGCCCGACAGCTCTCCCACCGACAGGAGGGAGAGGAAGAAGGGCGGAAAGCAGCGGGCCCTTTCAAAACTCTCGCCTACGCCGTGGCCGGTGGAAATGGTTTTTCTGATGGAAGAAAGGAGGGCCCTTTCTTTTTTATCCATCTGCTTTTCCAGAAGGGAAATGGAATCGGTCATGGTGAGCCCCGCATCAAGGAGGGATGCCCACTCTTCCGCAAAAAGAGCGAGCTTCTGCCGGGAGCTGAAGGGACGGCTCCATGAAAAAAGGGAGGCGGGCTCCTTCTTTTCCTCCAGATGAATGAGATGGAGCTCCCGTGCAAAAATTTCCGCCGCCGCCTCCCGCTGCGACTCCGCCTGCACACTGTCCTCTATGACAGAGCCGTCGTCGCTGTAGGCTTTAAAGATAAATTCCTTCATGGCTTGCTCCTTGTCCTTTTGCTGCCTGCCATCCGCTATGTAATGCTGATTGTCTCAAATGCTCTGCGTACCGAGATTCTTCGCGCCGCTTAGAGTGACCGGGATTCTTTAGTGGACTAGTGAGCTAGTGAACTAGTGGACTAGTAAGTGTCACTATCTACATGTACCAGGATTCGCCCGGGATCAGAATGACGCGTAGGGCGGGAAGGTAAGCACGTAACGCTGATTATAAAATTTATCGCCCGAAGGGCGATACCGCACCCTTTGCACCCTTTGAACCTTCTGAACCCTTTGAACCCGGGCCACGCAGTGGCCCCACAGCCGCCACCACACCCCTCAGCGGCAAAGCCGCTGTCAAACTTTAGAACCTTAAGAACCTTCGGCCCGCCAGGGCCGTCAACCTTCACTCCGAAGGCGTGTCATCTACAATTCCAGTATCCTCATCATCTTGTCCCGTTCCCGCTCCGACAGGCCCTTCAGCCCGTAGGCGGCCTGTTTCATGGTTCTCATCTGGTGAAGTCCCATTTCCATGTAGGAAGGAATCTGGGCTTCCTTGCCTTCCCGGATGAGGTGGGCGGTGGCGGGGATGTTGGTGAGGATTTCACGGAGGAGGAAGGTGTCTTTTCCGGTGCGGTAGAGGCGCTGGGAGGAGACGGAGCGGAGGGTGGCGGAGAGGAGGCTCCGGATTTCCTCCTGCCTGTCGGCAGGGAAGGCGTGGATGATGCGGCCGATGGAGTCGGCGGCCCGGGTGGTGTGGAGGGTGCCCAGCACCAGGTGGCCGGTCTCGGCGGCGGTGAGGGCAGCGGAAATGGTTTCGCTGTCCCGCATCTCGCCCAGGGCGATGACGTCCGGGTCCTCCCGGAGGGCGTCCCGCACGCCGGAGGCAAAATCCGGCACATCGGCGCCCACTTCCCGCTGGTGCACCAGCGCCTTGTCCGACGGAATCACGTACTCCACCGGGTCCTCCAGGGTCACCATGTGGCAGGGCCGGCGGCTGTTTATGGTGGACAGGATGCGGGCCAGGGTGGTGCTCTTGCCGCTGCCGGAGGGACCGGTGACCAGCACCAGGCCGTGCTCCAGGGCGGCGGTTTTTTCTATCCATTCCCTGTCGGGATCTGGAGACAGGTCCGACAGGGAGGGCAGGATGCGGAGGGCCGCCGCCTTCCGCCCGAAGGAGTGGTATAGGTGGATACGGAGGCGGCAGGATCCTATGGTGCCTCCGCCGTCGCAGGAGCCGCGGCGCTCCCATTCCTCCTCCTTTTCCGCTCCCAGAAAATCGTGGAAGAGGGAAGCAAAGAAATCGTTATCCGCCGTTTCCTTTAATTTCTTCAAACCGCCATAGACGCGGATGGATACCGTTTCTCCTTCGGTCACGTGGATATCCGTCATGGCGGGATAGGCGGTCATTATTTTTTCTATATCCATAGAAATCAATCCTCCCCTGCAGCAATCATGGACGCTTCCTGCGGCGTTATCACACCTTCCGTCATGAGGGTGAGGGCCGCTTCTCCCATGGAGGGCTGGCCCTGGCGTTTCATGCATTCCCGGAACCGGTGGGCGGAAAAGCCGTGGTGGATGATGTCCCGTTCCTTACGCCCTATGGAAATCATTTCAAAAACGCCGGTGCGTCCCCTGAGACCTTCATGGCAGGCTTTACATCCTTTCCTTCGATACACCGCGGCCCCTTTATATGTCTCCGACAGTCCCAGGGCCTGCTGCTCCTCTGCCGTAAGGATCTGGGGCTCGCGGCAGCGGGGACAGAGCCGGCCTGCCAGCCGCTGGGCCATGACCAGGGACAGAGAAGCGGAAAGAAGGTAGGGGGCAATGCCCATATCCATGAGACGAAGCGGCGCGTCGGAGGCATGGTTTGTATGGATGGTGGAAAGCACCAGGTGCCCGGTCAAGGCGGCGTGCACCGCGATTTCCGCCGTCTCCCGGTCACGGATTTCCCCGATCATCACAATATCCGGATCCTGCCGCACAATGGAACGGAGGCCCTTCTCAAAGGTAAGCCCTGCCTTTTCATTCACCTGCACCTGGGTTACCCCCGGCAGGCGGTACTCCACCGGATCCTCCACGGAAATAATGCTTACCCCCTCTTTGTTCAGCATTTTAAGGGCTGCATAAAGGGTGGACGTCTTTCCGCTGCCCGTGGGGCCGGCGGTGAGAATCATGCCGCTTTTTCCGGCAAGGCATTTCCGGAAAACCGCCTCCTGCATGGGGAGCATGCCCAGCTCGTTCTTCTCTATGAAATCCACCTGCCCCGACAGGAGGCGGATGACTATGGTTTCTCCATATAAAGAGGGGAGGATAGAAATACGGAGATCATAGGGCACACCGTCGAATGAAGTGCTGCAGCTCCCGTCCTGGGGCAGCCGGCTCTCGCCCACATTCATGTGGCCGATGACCTTGGACCGCACCGAAAGACCGGGGAGCATGGGCAAGGGAAGGTGGAACCGCTCATAAAGCACGCCGTCTTCACGGAACCGCACCCGCACCATGGACGCCTGGGGCTCCATATGAATATCACTGGCTCCCTCTGACACCGCACATTCCAGAATCCGTTCCAGCACCCTTTCCGCCGAACCTGTCCTGATTTCCTCCATACTATCCTCCCATAGAGAATCGCAAAGAAATGGTTTTATTCTATTATATCAATTTATAAGCAAGGACTGCCACCGGTTTGAGAATTGAGATTGTCTGCTATCTGCTATCCGCTTACCGCTGTCCGCTGTACGCTGGACTGTATTCCCGAAAACAGGGAGACATTCAGACATCAGACTTCCCGCCTCCCATCTGTCATCCTGAGCGCAGCGAAGGATCTCGGTACAAGGCGTTAGTGTCTCTTTCGCTGGTAAATACCGGTCGGCGGGAAGACATCAGACTGTCAGACGGCAGACATCAGACATACATACATTATTCCCGAATGCAAGGGGGTTCAGGCGCCTTCGGCGCCCGGGTTCAAGCCGACATCGGGCTCACGCCCTGGACGGCTCCGGTTCCGCCCACAGAGCGGGCTGGTTCAAAGGGAGTTATATATGCTGCCTGCGGCAGCATCCCATGAGCGAAAGCGAACACAACCCTTCTACACAACCCGCCGCCGCAGGCGGCCATAACCTCCAGCCCCGCAGGGGCTGGCCACCTTCCCCTTTGAACCCTTTGAACCCAGACCGCAGAGCGGTCTCCCTATTCTCCCAAAACCTCCCATATCAGCCGGTCCCATTCATCCCATACCACTTCCGGAGCGAAGGGCTTCATATTTTCCTTGGCCCTTTTGCCGAAGGCAGCCCTTTTATCGCCATCTTCCATGAGCTTTCGGAGGGCCTCTGCCAAGGGGGCGGCGCCGTCTTCTGTGAGGTATCCATCCTCACCGTCATGAATCAGCTCGTTCACCGCCGGGCAGCTCCTGTATCCCACCGCCGGAATGCCTACGCCCATGGCTTCGGTAAGGGCCAGGGGGAATCCTTCATGATGGCTGGGAAAGGCGAAAATATCCGTTTCCTTCCACACAGAAGCCATATCCTTTGTGGTGCCCTTGAGAAGCACCCGGCTTTCCAGCCCGGCCTTCTTAATCATGCCCTTCAGGGTGGCAACATAGGTTTTGTCATAGGTGTCGCCCCAGAGGCAGACCTGCCAGTCCGGGAAATCCTTTGCCAGGAGGGTAAAGGCCTCCACCAGCAGATGCTGCCTTTTGGTGCGGCCGGTGACACGGCCCACATTGGTGATGGTGTGGATTTTGCGGTTGGCCCCGGGCCGGGCGGAGACGGCAGGAATGGACACGGCGTTGGGAATGTAGACGAAATGGTCATGATGGAGATATTTCTCCGCCTTTTGGATGAAAGACGGCATGAGGGCCTGGATACGGGCACTCTTTTCCAGCGCTTTTATTTCCTTCGCCGGCGCGTGGGCAAAAATTTCATCGGGGTCATTATGAAGCATGGAAACCACGGGCACCTTCACATCCAGCCCCTCCAGCAGCAGACGGCCCGTAGGCTCCCGGAAGGAAATAATCACATCCGGTTTCTCCAAAGCCAGCACCCGCTCCAGCTGGGGCGCTGCGGCGGAAAGCATTTTATAATTCCGCTCCCTGGCGCCGGACTTGCTGAAAAGGCGGGTAATTTCCCGAAGACCCTTTCCCAGGGTACCCATATGCACCGGCTTCATGCCGGCCATGTGAAAAAGATTGTAGAAATGGCAGTCCTTGGGAAAGGGATAAAAGGGAGCCCCCTCCTTTTCATCCGCCATGACCACCGACAGGTGATACCCCTTTTCCTCCATGGCAAAAGCCATGCGGGACAGCACATGCTCAATGCCGCCGCTGTAGTTTACAAATTTATGAAGATCCGCCAGTAAAAGATTCATATGCCTCTCCCTGCTGTAGCAACCGTAAGATAAACCTGCCCTTATTATAGCAGATGGAACGCAGACAACAGGGGGATGTGATAAAATAATAAGAACTGATTCTGACGTTTTATGAAAACTTTTACCACGAAATACGAGGGTGTAAAATTCCTTGTGTAAATTAGATTCCTATTAATAAACCTGACATTTTTGACCTTACACGGAAGCCGTTT
>ENA-ORCL01000528-ORCL01000528.1-human-gut-metagenome-genome-assembly--contig:-NODE-528-length-15303-cov-396.085643_pt1 | contig 15303 bp, 6 predicted proteins | sample MGYA00242987_ERZ507988 | MGnify/ENA primary metagenome ERZ507988 (study PRJEB26167, sample SAMN06115466) | human gut metagenome | host: Homo sapiens | place: China:Hubei | collected 2016-05-19... | reverse complement strand
CCATGACCTGTGCAGTAGAGATAGTACTTGCCATTCTCATACGCCATCACGGGGTCGTGGACAAAAGGAGTATCTACCACAATCGGTTCCTGCGGAGCATTCTGTGCCATCATCTGGCAACCACCTTTTACAACAGGAGCAGCAATGAACATTGCTGCTCCCAATAGTATTTTAGAAATCTTCATATAATTACACCTTATTATATATATAAGAGAATTACTTGTTCACAAATTTCTTTCCGTTCACAATCACTACACCCTTGTATCTCTTGTCTACCTGCTGACCGGAGAGGTTGAACCACTTGCCGTCATTCTTCTTCTGAATGATGATAGGGTTCGAGATGCCTGTAGAAAGGCTTGAGCCGTCGATGTAAGAGTTCTCACCGGTAAAGAACACGTTAATCTCAGACGGCTTATCTGTAATAGTCTTTGTATATGAATAATGATACACCTTATTATCCGTTGTGGTAATCACAGCAGTCATCTTGAATGCGCCTGTAGCTGCATATTCCACGGTCATATCTACCAAAGAACCATTCATATCCTTCGCAAATGTATCCCAGTTGTAATCGCTGACACATCCTTTGTTGCTCCAGGCAATATTTTCAAAGTTGTCATTGCGTAACATAACATACTCCTTATAGCCAACAGCGCCATGAGCTACGTTAGAAACACCCAATACCCAACTCTTGTAAAATTCTGCACCCACAGTATAGTTATAGAACTTAAACTGTGCCTTATTGCCAGCCTTCACAGTATAATCCTGGCTCAGGTTAGTAGCATAGGCATTCGTTGTATTCTTTTGTGCAGAAACAGGATAGTAAACCGGAGTCGTTTCCTCTGCCTCAGCATCGATGTTCAGGGTATAATCCTTAGTATATTCATAACCGTCCTTGCTGACAGTCATGGTCATGGTGACCTTACCCTTGCCTTTTACTACGCCCTCATCGGTCAGAATAGAAGGATTGCTTGACTTCCATGAAATGGTAGCACCGAGATGCCCCTCTGTTGGGAGGTTTGGCATAGAATTCAAAGTTGCACCATCTGCGAAAGGAACGCTGGTCTTATCCAATGTATATTTGATAGCCGCCTTGGCATCAGCCTTGCTTCCCCAGATACTCAAGCCGCGAGTCTGCAAACTGGCACCACCCGATGTAGCCAAACCGTCAGAAGAACTGAGGGCTGTAAAGCAGAGCGCCTTGATATTGGTATAATCAATGGTCTGCTTGGTAAGCACACCCTTGAACTTCACCTCAGCATTGGCTGTAGCAACACCCTTCAAGGTAAGATTGATGTAGCTTGTACCGCTCACCAGTTCCCATTTTCCGGTATACTCGCCTGAGATAGAACCATCTGCATTGAGATGTATGGTAACAGGCTTCTCATAATCCATTGCTGCCGTATTCTGACGGTAAGGATGAGCTATTATCTGATAATCACCCTCTACCTTTGTTGCATCATAGAGCTGCTGGGTAGCAATATCATTATCAGTATAAGTTTCGCCGCTAAACTCGTAAGGAGCAGCAACCAGCCAACCGTCCTGGTTAACGAAGAGCTGATGTACACGAACCTCATGCTCCTCATCTCTGTTCATGAAGCGGGTATGGTAAACGATGAGTGCTCGTCCCTTATGGTCTACAATGGCTGAGTTATGTCCCTGAGCCAGTTCGGCATTAGGCATGGTTTCCCACTGGTAGTTGCCGAAGAGTTTCACACCCTCGTCGCGCTTGGCATCGCTACCGAAGTTGAGAATATACTTGCCATACATGGCATCAATGCCCGTTGAAGTAAGACAGTCCTTATAAGGTCCGTCAGGCTTCTCTGAACGGAAAACACGAATCTGATAGCCACCGGCAGCCGTCAAGCCGCCATAGCTCATAAAGAGATAATAGTACTTACCTACCTTCTGGATATAGCTAGCCTCGCCGGAAACACCCCAGCCACCAGCTATCTTCTTGCCGAAATAGGGGTCGCTGGTAGCATTTGCATTTGCCGCTCCCGCTGTAGTTGTTACTCCCTTCACCTGGTATGGGTAGGTATAAGTATAGTCACGAAGACCATTCTCCTTGTCAAGTTTAATCATGAAGATGCCTGCAAACCATGAGCCATAGCTCATCCAGAGATTGTCATCGTCATCATAGAACACGCATGGGTCGATACAGTTGGGACCATAAGGATTCCATTCGTCCGTGTTGTATCGCTGAGGCAGGGATGTGCAACCTGTAGCAATCGCCAAGTCGGTATTCTTCCAGTCACCTGAGGCTGCGAAACCATTGTGGGCATATCTTCCCGAAAAGCCTGAGCATACCACTGGTCCCTGATAAATCCAAGGTCCCTCGAGGTCGTCGGATATAAAGCACACGATGGTAGAGCACCAGTTGTCGCCATTCAGACTCATATACATACACCATTTCTTCATGGTCTTGTTGTAGATGACGTCTGGTGCCCACTGCATGCCTTTCACATTATTGCCTTTCGCCTGCCAGGCATGGGCATCGAAGTTAGGAAAATCGACTTCCTCGCCCTTATAGTTCTTCACCTTCTTCACCATTTGGGTAGAATAAGCGTCCTTAAAGTTCACTAGTTTACCATTCACGTCAGCAAAAAGACTGTTGCTGGTTCCGGCATTCTCCTCACCCGTCTTAAAGGTGTTCCATATCTGATAGTTGCCCGTAGCATCAGTCTTGGCTCTGCCAAGATGCGAACCGTAGATATAATATTTAGGGGTAGTGGTAGAGCCCGTAACATCCATCACGATAGAAGGGTCATGCACCGCGATGCGCCCTGTTATCGTTTGGGTAGCGTATGCATTAGCCAGATCATTATCGCCGACAGCCGTCTGAGCCATAGCTCCGTTCATCGCCATCAGACTCATGATAGAAAGTAATAACTTCTTCATACGATTTCAAGTTTAAGATATGATTTTTTTAAACCAAGGAAGGTCTATGGTGTTTTCGCCATAGACCTCACCTAAAATATATAATGTATATTGACAAAGATTACTTACCGGTTGTTTCACCCTCAGTAGTCTCGCCACCTTCAGTGGTGTCGTCCTTCTTAGGAGCATCAGAGAGTTCCCAACCTGCATTCTGTCCTAAGTTAGGATTCTTCTTGTAAGTGTCATCAGGCACTGGGAAGTAATAATTCTTAGGAGTTGCAAACGCACGGGTAGGATGGGTATTATCGTTGCGATAAGTATATACCTGATTCTCGTTTGGAGTTACAACTACACTATAGATATTATACACCTGCTTGTAGCGAGGCTCATTCTTCTCAGAAGCTGATGTCTTACCGTCGAAGAGCTTCCAGCGGCGCTCGTCGAAGAAACGGTGATCCTCGAAAGCCAGCTCGATGCGGCGCTCATTGCGGATACGCTCACGAAGCTGCTCCTTGGTCATACCCTTGTAAGCAGGCATACCCACACGAGCACGAACCTGGTTTACATAGTCGTAGGCAGCCTCAGGACCCTTTGCCTCGTTCAAAGCCTCGGCAGCATTGAGCAAAATCTCCGCATAGCGGAAGATAGGGCAAGCGGTAACGTATGTGGTAGGGTTCTTGAAGCTCATATTGTGAACGAACTTCTTAGAGTAGTAGCCGGTAGTGGTACCACCATGAAGATCCTGGTAGTCTTTGCCACCTACAGATACATCCACTGCACGCTCCTCGTCCTGGCTCTTGTCCCCCCAGATACTTCCCTGATGGAAGATAGTCTGCTCCAGACGTGGGTCACGGTTCTTGTAAGGATCCTGGTCATTGTAAGAAGGATCCTGGTCGATAGGAAGACCATTGATGGTCTCGTAAGAATCAACCAAGTTCTGGGTAGGGTTTACACGACCGGTAGAGTTCACATTACCAGAGAAACCACAAGGAGTGTTGAACATCTCAATTTCTCGTGTATTCCACTCACTGCGGCTGAGGATATACTCAGGATTCAGGTGAGGGGTACTGGTGAAGCACTCATAATAGTTCTTGTTAGGGTTGTTATCGCTTGTAGTGTACAGACGATAAGGATTGGCAGAACTCTTATTGGCATTGATGAAAGCGAGGGCTGCATCAGCAGCTTCCTGCCACCAGGTAACATCATTTGTAGGATTGTTCAGTGCAGAAGCACGATAGAGCAATGCTCTTGACTTCAATGCATAGACAGCAGCACCATTGATACGTCCCCAGTTCTCATTTTCATTGCTGTAACGGAATGGGAGCGCACCGCTCTGGATGATGGCATCGCATTCATCAGCTACCCATTTCAATGCTTCAGGAGCTGGAGTACGGGCAATAGAAGCAGCCTCTGCATTATCCAACACATGATCCTCGATAGGCACTGCACCGAAATAGCCAATCATATCGAAATGAAGGATGGCACGGATGAAACGCGCCTCTGCCTTGTAACGGTCGCAGAGTTTGTTGTCGTCACCGCTCTTCTCTGCATTTCCGATGACACTCTCACGTGCCTTTGAAATGAAGTCGTTGCAGACACGGATGCCCTTCAGATCGTTGCTCCAATAATTCTCAGCAAACCAGTGGTTCTTGGCATCATATGAATCGTTCAACACACTGTGATAGTAATGCACATTCCAGTAAGAGATGGCATTATCGGTCATACAGTCACGAGAAGCAGCACGGAACTGACCATCGGTATATCCCGCAAAGGCATCAGGCAAATAGGTATAGGCATTTGCCAAGACACCACGGGTACGGTCGTAGTTGCTGTAGATGTTCTCGTCAGTATAAGTCAAGTCGACTTCCTTATCGAGGATGTCGCTGCAGGAGGTCATACCTCCTACAGCCAGCATCGCCAATGATATATTAACTAATATCTTTTTCATATTCGTTTTTGATAAAATTGATTAGAAACCAATGTTAATACCAAATGTAAATGACTTTGTCTTTGGATACCACCAGCAGTAGCTCAATGGCTTCTCTGGGTCTACATCATCTGGCAGACTGCTAAAGGTAGCAATATTGTAAGCGCTGAAGTAAACGCGGCACTTAGTCATCCACAACTTAGAAATCAACTTAGCAGGCAAAGAGTATCCTACCTCAATATTACGGATAGACCAGAAGTTACCATTGCGTACCCAAATATTGTTCTGGTAAGAACCTGTAGCACGGTCTGAATCAACTGCATCGAATCCATTATAAACAGGACGTGGATAAGTAGCATTCACGTTGCGAGGATCAGAAGGGTCATCAGTATAGTAACCCCAAGCCTTTGTTACCTCATGGGTACCCATGTTACTCCAACCACTGTAGCTGATAGCTGGTGAAAGGAATACAGAGCGACGGAGATAAGCATTCACAATCATGCGGGCATCGAAGCCCTTGTACTCGAAACCGAAGTTGAAGGTAGGAATCATCTCAGGAATGATGGTGTATGAATCTGGCACCATATCCTTTGAGTCAATCACGCGGTCACCATTGATATCCTTGAACACCGCTGTACCCAACTGCTGTGCTCCATTAGAGAAGCTGTTGTATGGATACTTTTCCGGATGGTCGATAGCATCCTGCTGAGAGGTTGCAATCAGGTTTGGATCTGAAGCCCACTGGTCGAACTTATAGATGTTCCATCCACCCACACGGTTGGTACCTGTCTGAGCCTGCTCATAGAGTTCGGCTACCGAAGTATTGTCATAGATTCTATGACCTGCCTTGCGCTGCCACTCTACATCTGGTGCAGTTTCATCGATATCGGTAATCTTGTTGGTATTGAAGGTAAGCTGCCCCTCGATGAAGTACTTGAAGTCCTTGCCGATATTGCCACGATGTCCGAGAACGAGTTCGTAACCGCGGCTTTCAACCTTACCATATGAATCCTGTGCTACAGGCACACCAAGTATGGTTTCTGGCACGGTTGAACGGGATACCAGGATGTTAGAACGCCACTCCTTGAAGACATCGAAGCTACCATAGAGTACGCTGTTCCAGAGGTTCCAGTCAACACCGAGGTTTACCATCTTGGAGATTTCCCACTTACTGTTGGCATTACCGGTCTTGCTCTCAGCATAGCCATTCACAAGAGTTCCGTTATAACCGAAACCATAACCGGTAGCTGAGCCATAGATACTCTGATATGGGTAACGGCCTGCACCAGTAGAAGACTGACCAGCCTCACCATAAGAAGCACGGAGCTTGAGAAGATTGACAAAGCCAAGTTTCTTCATCCAGGATTCCTCAGAGAGTACCCATCCTGCTGATGCCCCCCAGAAGGTTCCCCAACGGTCGTCTGGTGAGAAGTTATCACATCCCATACGAGAGAGATTGACTGAAGCGATATACTTGTTAGCATAGTCGTATGTTCCCTGGAAGTTGTATGCCAGATAACGGTTTGAAGATGCACTCTGTTGGGTAGAGTAATCTGAACCTGCTTCCTCATTACGGTAGTAACGGGCAAAGGCACGGGCATCTACATTGTGCTTACCGAAACTGTTCTTATAACTTACACCACCAAACAGATTCAGGTTGTAGTAGTAACCACGCTGATTAGCTGATGGGTTGCTCAAAGCTGCCTTGGTTGTATATTTGGTATACTTGAACTGGCTGACATCGGTAACCGCCAGGTTATCGTAGTCGTAGTTCCATGAATCCATCTGAGCAGTCTGTGTTGACTCGAAAGTCTCGTATGCATCGAAGCTGACTGTACCGAACAAGCCTAAGCCCTTCAATACAGGACTCAAATCGTACTTGGCATTCAAGGTAGAATACAAGTTACGGCGGCGATTCTTCTCCAAACCGGAACCACCCAGGTAACGTACCGGGTTGTTGGCTGTAGATGAAGAATAGATACTTCCGTCAGGGTTATGGGTAGGAGCCATAGGGTTTGCCTCAATTACACCGAAGGTAACGAGGTTGAACACGCCCTCAGTAGGCTGAGAGATGTTATCTATACGTCCACCCAAGTCGAGAGATACATTCAGATACTTGGATACATCGATATCGATGTTAGAACGGAGATTCCAGCGGTTCAGTACGTGCTGAGTGCTGTAACCATCATTCATTTCAGTACCCTCGGTATTCCACATACCCTCCTGGCGCAGGTAAGAGAAGCTTACATAGTAGCGGGCACGCTGGTTACCGCCACTAATCTGCAGGTTGGTGCGATACTGCGGTGCAGCTTCACGATACAACTGGTCTGCCCAAGATGTATTGAAGTACTGATACTTGCGGATATCATCGTCAGCAAACTTTCCACCATTGCATACATACTTGTAGTTGTCGAGCTGCTCCTGGGTGTACATCGGATCCATACCGCTCAGATAGCGTACCTGGTTACGGGTCATCGCCATGTTGTAAGAGTTCTGAACCTCCATCTTGTTGGCGAGGGTCTGGAAACCGACTTCCTGAGTGAAATCAATCTTAGTCTTACCGGCATTACCGCGCTTGGTAGTAACCATAATCACACCATTGGCACCACGCATACCATAGATAGAAGAAGCGGCAGCATCCTTCAATACGGTGATGCTCTCGATAGGATAAGCATCGAGGAAGGAGAGGTCACGCTCTACGTTATCCACGATGATCAGTGGAGAACGGGCACTCTGGTTGGTGGTACGGATACCACGGATAAAGAGGAAACTCTCCGACCATCCTGGCTCAGAAGACCACTCGTAGGTCTGCACACCATTCAGTGTTGAGGTGAAGGCATTCTGAAGAATAGTAACAGGATGCTTCTGCAATTCCTCGCCTGAAACAACCGAACGGGAATCTGTCAAGATTTTCTTTTTCTGCTCGCCGAAAGGAACAGGAGCGAGATGCTCATACTCGTCTGCATCATCTTCCATCTTGATGACGTATGTGCCGTCAAAAGTGGTCACCTTCTCCTGAGCATTCTTGTAACCTACGCTACTAACGCAGATTTCATCGCTAGGAGTTACCTTCTTCAATGTAAAGTAACCATCCTTGTCGGTCAGGGCAATGCGGCTTTCCTCTGCCACGTTGACAACAGCTCCAGGGATTGGTTCACCCTGGCTGTTGACGATTCGGCCTTTGAGCACCTGCTCCTGTGCCAAGACTGAGCTTGAAGCACAGAGAAGTGCACTCAGCATCAAGACTTTGCTTGATGAAGATACCTTATTATATATATTCTGAATATTATTCATACGATTCTATCATTAAAAGAGTTATTCTTTCCAACCATCGTTCTGGAAGTCCTGACCAATCTTCCAAACCTCAGCCTCTGGGATTGGATAGAGGTAGAACTTGTCTTGCCACTTGCGCTTCTGGGCTACCTTACGGGTAATGGTGCCATCTGCTGCCACGTTTACACCGTAGATATCACGGCCGAGCGCATCGCCTGCTACGTTCCAGCGACGTACATCCCACCAGCGGTGCTCCTCGAAAGCAAGTTCGATGGTACGCTCCTTGTGGATGAAATTGCGCATAGCTGTCTGGGAATTCAAGTCTGCACGGTCGGCTACATTACCGATGATACCGCCACGATGACGAATCTGGTCGAGCAGGTTGCAAACCTGTGTCTTGTTGCCTGCATAATCAGCCTCGTTCAATGCCTCAGCATAGTTCAGAAGCAGTTCACTATAGGTAAAGATCTTCCAGAGGCGCTTGGCTGTACCGCTGTGGTTACTGCTCAGGATGGTCTCAGGAATATACTTGCGTACATAGTAACCTGTTGGAGTAGCATTCTGGTTACCGATAGGATTATCGCGATGACCATAAACAACATCAATGACATTGGTCTTGGTGCTGGTAGCCTGACCCCACTCACAACCATTGTAAAGAATGGTAGCTGCGAGGCGTGGATCACGGTTCTTCCACATCTTCTGCTCTGTATAACCGCTCTCTTCGTTGATGACAGGCTTGCCGTTTACATAAACCGGAGCACCTGTTGCATCATACTGCTTGAAAGGAGCTGAACCATCTTCCATATCATACATATCTACGAGGTTCTGGCTTGGGCAAAGACCACCCTGTCCACCTTCACCTACAGGAGTATCGGTAGAAATACCGCTCCAACCGATAGCTACATCGTTGCGGAAGAAGATAACCTCAGGGTTCTTGTCGGTATAAGTGTTGAGCAACCAGGCATTGTTGTAGGCTGCTACACCACCATTGGTACGATCTTCCAACTTATAGTTCTCACCATAGTCAGCGATGAAGCCCGCAGCTGCGTCTGCAGCCTGCTGCCAGGTAACACCGCTCTGTGCTGAGTAGCGTGGACTTGCCATGTAGAGCATCATGCGAACATAGAGGGCACGTGCTGTAGGCTGGTTTACCTCACCTGCATAGGTAGCATCGCTGGTCTCTGCGTAAGTCTTCAAACTGCTCTCGCATTCCTTCACCTCCTTGAAGAGATAATCCATGAAGGTCTTGAGGTCAGGGCGCTCTGTATAACCTGTCATCAGGTCACCGTTAGGGTCGAGCTCGGTTGTAACCAATGGCACCGGACCATAGCGGAGGAACAGTTCCCAGTAGAAATAGGCACGGAGGAAACGGGCCTCTGCAATATAGTTTGCCTTACGTGAATTGTAAAGTTCTACGTCAACATCTGCAGGGCGAAGCTTGTTCTCAGTGTCCTGCTCCAATGTGTTGATGGTGATATTGCACTTGCGGATACCACGATAGCGGCTCTCCCAAGGAGAAGTCAGCTCTGCTGCACCGCCACCACCATAATAGTTACCGATATTGAATGTGGTACGTGTACCTGATGTACCAATACTTGACTCAGCCAGATCGGTAGCAGCATCCATCCATGAGTTGTTCACGCGGTTGGCACCGTGAAGCAGGAAGTTGTAAGTATCATTGTGGTTCTCTTCCAACAGAGTGAAGTTACCCAACACCTCAGCTTTTGTCAACTCATTGCTTGGCTGCTTGTCGAGGAAATTGCCAAAGGCGTCTTCGCAAGAGGTGAGCGTCATTGCTCCCATAACGAGCGCCAAAGCAAATATACTATATTTCTTCATTTTCGATTCTTTTTGAATGTTCTTGAATTAGAATACGACATTGAAACCTACGTTGACGGTCTTCAAGAGTGGATAACGGTTTGAACCGTTACTCTCCGGGTCAACCAAGTCGTCGAGATGATCCCATGTAAAGAGGTTGTTGGCATTGATGTAGAAGCGGACATTGCTCATACCGACATGCTTAATCAACTCCTTAGGGAATGTATAGCTCAACTCGATGTTCTTCAGACGGACGAATGAACCGTTCTTCAGGAAGAATGAGTTCTGGCGCTGGTTGTGGTCACCGTTGCTTCCGTAATGGAGCAATGGATAGGTAGCAGTAGCCAGGTTCTCTGCCTCGCTCTTTGCAGGGTTCCAGCGGTTCAGGTGGATATCCTTTACCTTACCGTTGTTTTGGAAGGCGAACATCGCATCGCTGTCGTAGTAACGGGATACATGATCTACACCCTGGAACATTACTTCGAAACCGATGCCCTTATAGTTGGCGCCGAGTGTCAGAGCGTATGTGTTCTCTGGAATATCGCTGTAGCCGATGAATGTCTCATCACGGTCATCGATGAAGCCATCGTTATTCATATCCTTGTACTTCAGGTCACCAACCTTTACGTTTCCGTAGGTTGATACAGGGAAGTTAGGATTATCCAAGTCGGCCTGTGTTACGAAGCCCTCGCATACCAGACCGAAGTACTGGTTGATTGGGTGACCTTCGCGCTTGCGATAAGCGGTCTTGTAAGCAGGCTCATCCATATTCTTGATCTTGTTGGCTGCATGAGAGAAGGTTGCACCGATATTATAGGTGAAGTCCTTGCCGATGTGATTGAAGTGATGGAGTTCCAACTCGTAACCCTTGTTCTGGGTCTTACCGAGGTTTCCGGCTGCCATGGTTACACCTACCCACTGTGGACGGCTCAAGTACTCGGTCAGGATATCGTTACGGTTCTCAACGAAGTAGTCGAAGTTACCAGTCAGCATACCGTTGAACAAGCCGAACTCAAGACCTACGTTGAACTTCTTGGCACGCTCCCATGTTACACCATAGTTAGGATACTGGCTCTCGAAAATACCAATTTTACCAGTATTACCGAAGTAGTAATCGTTGGAAATTTGGTTCCACTTCTCCTCATAGAGGAAGCGCTGAGCCACACCACCTACGGTATATACGTCGTTACCAACCTCACCGTAAGATGCACGGATCTTCAGGTTGTTCAACCAGTTTTCTGTTGGCTTCATAAACTCTTCCTGAGTTACACGCCAACCGAGTGAGAATGCTGGGAAGAAACCGAAGCGTTTGCCCTTGAGGAAGTTCTCTGATCCGTTGTAACCAACGTTAACCTCAGCCAAATACTTGTCATCATAACCGTAAGTTACACGACCTACGAGACCCTGATAGCGCTTAGCCAGGTCTGAGTTGTAACGGTAGTCGTTCTGGTTGTAAAGTACCATACCTGTAACATCGTGCTTACCAAACTTGCGGGCGTAGTTAATCTGACCCTCCATATAGAGCTTGTAAGTAGTAGAAGAGCCCTTAGAGTAAGCCAGGTCGCCATCTACATTATATTTGGTATAAGCATCTGCACTTGTAAAGTTGTTACGGTCGTTCAATTCGTAAGTTGCAAAAGCAGCTCCGAATGTCTTCTTGTAATATGAGTCGTAGTCGAACGAAACCATACCGCGGGCAGAAAGACCAGGAGTCAACCAGTCCATCTTGTAATCAGCAATGAAGTTGGTCTCATTGATGGTATTGGTTCCACGATAGTATCCACCCTTGGCAAGGGCAGCCACTACGTTGTCCTGATATACGGCTGTACCACCATAGAGAGTCTTGGTTGTCTCACCATTCTGTACCTCATAAGATACTGGGAAGATCCAACCTGGAGTATGGTTGATACGTGCAAAGATATCATAGTTGGTAGGACTCTCGTTGGTGTTAGAACCATGACGGTTCTCGAAACGTGTACCGAAGTTTACGCTGAATGTCAAATCCTTAGAGAGGAAGAAGTCCATGTTGGCACGGAAAGCGTAACGGTTGTAACCAGGGCTTGAAGAGTTGCCGTATGCATCCTGGCTGAGGTTCTTGATCAGAGAACCCTGGTTGTAGATTTCACCAGATACATAGTAGCGCATACGCTTCGTACCACCACGTACACTTACATTGTAGCGCTGAGAAGGAGCCCAGTTGTTGAGCACCTCATCATACCAGTCTACATTAGGATAGAGAAGCGCATCAGCGCCAGTCAATTCGCCGGCGCAGCTCTTGCGGTACATCTCGATATCAGAAGCTGAATACTGTGATGGAAGACCATCATTCTTCAGAGCCTCCTCAAGGAGAGTTACAGAGTCATAAGAGTTCAGATAGTGAGGCTTACGGGTTGGAGTACCCCACATGAAGTTGCTGGTCAAGCTAACCTCTGGCTTCATATCCTTACCACGCTTGGTAGTAACGAGGATGACACCATTCGCACCACGCACACCGTAAACGGCTGTGGCAGAAGCATCCTTCAATACAGAGATACTCTCGATATCATCAGGAGCAACCTGAGAGAAAGCACGCTCTACACCATCAACCATGACCAAAGGAGCACCATCGCCAGCGAAGGTTGCACGACCACGGATGTTGATGGTAGCATCATCGGCACCAGGAGCACCAGATACCTGGGTTGTTACGACACCTGGTATCTTACCGGCAATAGCCTGCGTAACGTTGGCTGTAGGAGTATTCAAGAGGTCGTCTGAACTAACCTGAGAGATAGCACCTACGACACTCTCTTTCTTCTGATGACCGTAACCAACGACTACGACCTCATTGATTTTCTGACTTTCGTCCTTGAGAACCACCTTGATATTACGCTGATTGCCTACACGGATGTTCTGAGCAACCATACCGATATAAGAGATTTTCAAAGTAGCGTTCTCGTTCTTCACCTGAATCTTGAAGTTACCGTCGAAATCAGTAACAACACCATTGGTTGTCAATGCTTCCATAACAGTAGCACCGATGATAGGCTCACCCGATTCATCTGACACATTACCAGATACGGTAACCTGTGCTGATGCTCCTAAAGAAAGGAGCACCAGTGTCAGGGTCAAGAATAACTTATGCAATATGTTATTGTTCATTGTTTATTCTATTTTGGTTATTATTCTGCAAAGTTAGTATTGAACCATGGATATGTTCTAACCTGCTTGATAACTTGATAAGACTTTTCATTTGTCAAGAAGACATAAAGCGGTTTACCCTCAAGTCCATCAACAAAGAAAGACATCTGAGGCAAAGACTCTCCCTGAGCTGTCACAACATCAGCTGTCATATCAACTCTATCACCAACACGTTTGAAATCAAGAGTAACAGTAGCACCATTAATATCTGTCTTCCAAGTATCCCAATTGTAGGTAGCTGTTACATTATCTCCATTCGTTGGTATATTAGCTCCCCATGTCCAAGCATCTGCTCTACAAACTGCATACTCTAAATATCCTGCCTCACCAAAAGGAGTGTTTGTGAATGCAACTACATAATTTTCCCAATTCTCTCCACCTGCAGTTGTATTGACAAATTGAATTGTCAAACGTGAACGCTCTGCAGAAAGGTCATACATTTCAGATTTCTTATCAAAGAATGCTGAAGAATTATCATCAGAACCGATTGTATATGCACCATCTTTATAATTAACAGATGTATAAGTCTCGGCCTTTTCAAATGTCAAGAATGACTTTTCTAGAGTTACAAAAGTACCCCATTCTTCTGTAGGAGCTTCCTTTTGAGTATCAAATGTACAAACTGGTAGTTTAGAACCACTTGCAGTTGTCACATATTGTTCAACATGGAACATTTTACCAGTACGAGTAACATAAAGGTCTACTGTTGCTCCCTTCATATCAGCAATCCATGAATCCCAATTATAACTTGCAGAAACGCCTTGAGCATCGCCATCGAGGAGTGAACCCCAACTCCAAGCATCACCACGACATATCTCATATTCAATATATCCATTATCGCCAAAAGCTACACCATTTGTTATGGCAAGAACCCATGTTTCATAATTTTTTGCAGCATTATTATTGCAAGTAAAACGGTAATGAACAGTACCATTACCTTTCATTTGAATATTTGGAGTTTTAGGATCAAAGAATCCGGAACTAAAATCTTCATTACCGATAGATTCTTGTTCTTTCCAAATGAAACCGCTACCTCCATTACCACCAATGGTCTTGTTCCAATCCTTCTCTTCCATCATGTTACGGATCAGGGTAACATTGTCGATAGATACGGTGTTGGTCTCTTCGGCAGTCAACTTGCTGTCTCCACCTATATATATATAAGGTAAAGAGTTGATGGAATCAACCAAAGTCTTGTACTTGAAAGAAGTAGCACTTGATGATGTCTGATAACCGGAAAGGCTCTTCTTACCATCAACGTAGAGCTGGTAACCTTCAGTAGAAAGCTGAAGGGCTACGAAATGCCACTCATTAGGAGAGAGAATACCTGTCTTCACAGAAGCAGGATCATTCTCATTCAGGTTCAAACTCTGCAACTGGGTAGGCTTGTTGTAAACCACCTGACCATTGGCAGTGATATAGAAGTGAGCACTGATATCATTACCAGCAGCATCCTTCTCATCTGAACCAAATGAGATAAGAGGTCGGGTCAAGTCAACATCTGCGACTGTTCCGTCCTCAGCTACGGCTGCATCAATCTTTACAGCGAAAGTGATGGCAGCGCCATTTTGCAACTTCACACCATTGAAAGGATTGGCAATCTTGGCACCACCCTTACCATTGATGTGCAATACATTACTTGCGAGGGTCTCATCATTGGTCACCTCACATGACTCATCGTGACTTATCATGTCTGAATACTCAGGTTTCTCTTCTGAATACTCAAAGTCATAAGTTGCCACTGTTGCCTTAGATGGGTAAATCTGTCCGCCAGCAGGATCATCCTGTCGGCCCCAGTCATCACCACAAGCAGTGAAACTTAATGCCACCATGATAGCACAAGCAAACGAAAGTAAAGTTTTTCTTAACTTCATAACTTAACGCCTTTAGGTTGTTTGTTTACTATTCAAATAGGTTATTTAAAATTCTTAAATCCTTTTTCAGTGGCAAAAGTACAATTAATCGGATTATATAGGGTGGACAAATGGGTTTTATAGGTGGACAAAACACATAAACAGTGGATTTTTAAGGATATTACGTGCTTATCCACCAGTTGTGTACCCACACATACAAACCGAGGAGGGTGTGTCATAAGTCTATGGCGCACCCTTTTCGTTTTTTCTCCTTTTTCCAGATACAGAACTTAAAAAATTGTTTTTATTTACAACAAAGCCCAAACTTTCACAAGCTCGGGCTTTGCCTTTCCGCAAAAGATTTGTATCTTTGCAGAA
>ENA-ORCL01000525-ORCL01000525.1-human-gut-metagenome-genome-assembly--contig:-NODE-525-length-15329-cov-39.153160_pt1 | contig 15329 bp, 15 predicted proteins | sample MGYA00242987_ERZ507988 | MGnify/ENA primary metagenome ERZ507988 (study PRJEB26167, sample SAMN06115466) | human gut metagenome | host: Homo sapiens | place: China:Hubei | collected 2016-05-19... | reverse complement strand
ATATAGGCAAATTAACAGCAACCGCCTTATTGATGCTAGAGGTGGAATTGAAATTGGAAATAGTGTTTCAATATCACATAATGTAAATCTTGTTACTGGGGGGCATAATGTAAATTCACATAACTTTTCTGCCAAATATCTTCCTATACGCATAGAAGATTATGTTTGGATAGGAATCGGCAGTACGATATTACAAGGTATAACAATCGGAAAAGGCGCAGTTGTCTGTGCTGGAGCTGTTGTTACAAAAGATATACCACCCTTTACAATTGTTGCAGGAGTTCCAGCAAAACCTATAGGTTTCAGAAACAAAGATTTAAAATACGAATGCAAAGGCAATGTCTTATTTACATAAAATAACAGATAGACTATGGATAAGAATAAAGAAATAGATATAATCGGAATAGTAAAAAGGGTTATCAAAAATCCTAAATGGCTAATATTGTCAATCATTATTGGAGCACTTTTGGGTATCGTAGTTGCACTAAACACCCCCAAACAATATACTGCCAATGTTATTCTTGCACCAGAAATGTCAGGTGGCGGATTGGGGTTAAGCGAAGGTTTATCCGACATGGCCTCAAACTTTGGCATAGACCTAAATTCCAGCAATAAAGGACTTGATGCTATATATCCTGAAATTTACCCAGAAATTTTTGCATCAACAGAATTTATTTATGATTTATTCCAAGTAAAAGTCAGAACCGCCAAAGACAATGAGGAGAAAACATATAAAGAACATTTGCTTAAAGATACAAAAGCTCCATTTTGGAGTTATCCACAACTTTGGTTAGCAGAAGCCTTAAAAAAAGACGAACCTAGCGAACCTGGGAAAAATGGAAAAACAGATCCATTAAAAATGTCCAAAGAAGACAGCAAATTATGTGAAGGTATAGGTAAAAGCATAAGTTGTCAAGTGGATAAAAAAACAAGTGTCATTACAATAACAGTTACCGACCAAGATGCTCTTGTTTCTGCAATTATGGCAGACACTCTTCAACGTAGATTACAAGCATATATCACTGAATACAGAACAAAAAAAGCAAGAAATGATTATAACTATTATTTAAAATTATATAAAGAGGCAAAGAACAAATATGAACATGCACAAGCTGCATACTCTGCTTATTGTGACACCAATCAAGATGTCATTCTTGAAAGTTTTCAAGCCAAACGTGATGAGCTAGAAAACAATATGCAGATTGCGTTCAACAACATGAATCAATTAAATACGCAACTACAAGCTGCTGATGCAAAAATACAAGAAAGGACTCCTGCCTTTACTGTGTTAACAAAAGCAAAAATGCCATATAAGCCATCAAGTACACCGAGAGCCAACATTGTATTCATGTTTATGTTCTTGGGGATTTTTATAAGAACGGCCTTTGTGGCTTTGAAACAAAATACAGCACAGAAAAATTAGAATTTTACTAAAAATTAGAATAATAAAAAATAACAGAATGTCTTACTCTTTACCATACATTTTGTTGCTAACTTTCTATGGATTTTTGGCATATTTATATGAACAAATAGATAATGAGTTCAGAAAAAAACAAATTTCCATAGTAGCTGTTCTTGTGTTCTTTATTTTCTTTGCATTTCGTGGCTATTTATATACAGATTGGGTAAGCTATGTCCAATATTTTGAAAATATTGAATGGAATCATGCTATTATTAATGACATTGACGGAGAAGACTTCAAAGAACCTGGTTTTGCTTTACTAACTGTACTTTGCAAAACATTTGTAAACAATTATTTTTTTCTAGTTTTTGTCTGTACCAGTATTGACACATATTTATTTTTGAGATTTTTAAAACGTCGAGATATAAATAATATCGCTCTTGTATTTATGCTATTCATAACATTTGAGGGGCTTAGTATTATGTTTAATTTATTGAGGAATGCATTAAGTTTATTCATATTTATGAACGCTATTGAATACATAGAAAAACGCAAGCCTATTGCGTATTTTTCCCTATGTATCATAGCTTTGTCTATACATTTGTCATCTATTATGTATTTTCCACTATATTTTTTTCTTCACAAAAAATTAAATAAATGGATATTTTTGGGAGTTTTTACTGGATGCTTATTTTTTTATATCAGCAATTCCTCCCTAATATTTACTTTAGCAAGCCTTTCTGGGCTAGACGGTCCCCTTGGTGATAAATTAAATATTTATACTGAATTATTTTCAACCAGTAGAGTACTTTCTCTAACAGGGACCATAGAAAAAGTAGGACTCACCACATTAGTATTTCTATACTACGATGAGATCATAGATCAACTCAAAGGGCGCATCGTCATCATAAATAGCCTCCTATGTTATTTAATCATGTACTATATGCTAGCAGAATTTAACACATTCAGTTATCGCATGTCTATATTATTTATTTTTTCTTATTGGATATTATGGGGGGACATTATCAAGGTATTATATGTCAAAAACAACAAACGTATAGTTTCAGCACTTATATATATATATTGCATCTATGTAACCATATTTGCAGTAAGCACCCCTATACAACAATATGACAACATTTTGTTTGGAGCCAAGAGTTATCAAGAAAGACTAAATATATTTAATAGAACTTATCAAGCTGACGAATAAAAATGAATATACTATTTGATCAAACAGAAGCGCAAGCACTTTTTTATAATGGAGCTGCAGAATACGCACAAACAGTATTCTACAAAATTCTTGACCTGCTGAAAGATTATCCTTCAGCAAGAGTATTTAGTCTCTATTCATCAGATCGAGAGTTCCGATACAAGAGGCTATCATGCAATAATCTTAGCAAATATGAAAGGGTTATTTGCGTCGACTATAAAAATAACTCTTTAAAAGAAATCATTTCTGAGAACAAGATTGATGTTCTCTTTATCACTTGCCTACAAGCATTCTGCGATTTGCCACTCGGAAACTTGAATAATATCGGGTGCAAGGTTGTTGCCGTAATTCATGATTTTCTTGATGAAGAAATGAATACTTCCAATATTTTGTCATTCAAACATATGAATACTCCCATTACGTTCATCCGCTATCAACTTTCAAGAGCAAAGGTACGCTTTCTATCGGGAAAACTGAAAAATAGGACAAAGATTATGGAAGATATGTTGAAAAATAACAACATAGAAATCATAACAGTATCAGAGTATTCAAAGAATTCCTTCCGATATAATTATCCGAAACTAGAGAATAACATTTCTGTGTTTTACTCTCCACAAAAAATAGTACATGGATCACCCTGTAATGTAGAGAATAAAGCGTTACAAAAACTCATAGAAAGCAAGACTCCATTTGTATTATTGTTGTCTGCCGACAGAGTCTTGAAAAATGCGACATCTATGCTTAAAGCATATAAAAGATTTTTAGAAACAACAAAAACAAACATTAAGTTGGTAACAGTGGGATATAGAAATGAAGAATTTGAAGGACATATATCACTTCCATTTCTCTCTAGTTCCGACCTAGACATTGCATATCGCAATTGCTATGCGTTATTATATCCTTCATTGTTTGAAGGATTTGGCTATCCGCCTTTAGAAGCAATGAAATACAGCAAACCTGTATTAAGTTCTAACGTGTGCTCTATGCCAGAAATATTAGGTGATGCCCCTATATACTTTTCACCTATATATGAAACTGATATGTTCCAAGCATTAGTGAAATTTGTTAATACAAATTATGAGCAACTAGCTTCAAAAGCAAAAGTTCAATATAAGACAATAAGCCAAAAACAACAATCAGATTTGTTGGAACTTGCAGAAAAAATATTAAATGGTTCATTTTTAAAATAAAAAACAACAATGTCAAAACCAAGAATATTTGCACTATATCTACCACAATATCATCCATTCCCAGAAAATGACGAATGGTGGGGAAAAGGGTTTACAGAATGGACAAACGTAGCAAGAGCTCGAAAACTCTTTCCTGGTCACAATCAGCCACATATACCAGCAGACTTAGGCTTTTATGACTTAAGATTGCCAGAAGTACGCATGCAACAAGCTGAGCTTGCAAAACAAGCTGGAATCGAAGGTTTTTGCTATTATGACTATTGGTTTGGAAATGGGAAAAGGCTAATGGAACGTCCAATTACAGAAGTCATCAATTCACAAAAGCCAAACTTTCCATTTTGCTTCGCATGGGCCAATCATTCATGGTATAAAAAGCTATGGGATCCTAAACAACCTGGAAAAGACAAACTTCTTATCAAGCAAGAATACCCAGGCATAAAAGATTATACAGAGCATTTCTATACTTTACTTCCAGCCTTTAAAGATAATAGATATGTTAAAGTAAATGGCAAATTATTCTATATAGTATATGATGCCCTAGGCTTCCAGGACGTAGGAACGTTCATAAGAACTTGGCGCAATCTTGCCAAAAAAAATGGCTTAAACGATTTCTACTTTATTGCATCAGACTTCAATAGCGAGAATCGCCAAAAGCTATTAAACATGGGATTTGATGCAACACACAATGTCGATCATTTAAACATCTATCATAAGAGTAATCTGTTAATAAAAGCAGCACTTACTATAAGCAGAAAATACTTACATATCCCTATGATTTATAAGTATAAAAATGCGATAAAGTATATGTTGCATCCAGACTGTCAAACAAGAGAAACAATTCCTGTAATTGTACCAAACTGGGATCATACACCTCGTTCTGGTTCCAAAGGACTAGTTTTAACTAATGCTGATCCAAAATATTTTAAAGAATTAGCAAAAGCAGCCATCAAAATGGTAAGAAACAAGCCGCAAGAAGAACAAATCATTATACTAAAATCTTGGAATGAATGGGGAGAAGGAAATTATATGGAACCAGACTTACAATATGGTCACGGTTACATCAATGCTCTTGCAGAAGCTATAAAAGAATCATAAAAAATATAATATACAATGAAAAAAATAATGTTAGTTTTCGGAACTCGTCCGGAAGCCATCAAGATGGCTCCTTTGGTGAAAGAGTTCTATAAGTATAGTGACATCATTGAAACAAAGGTGTGTGTTACTGGACAACATCGTGAAATGCTTGACCAGGTACTTGGCATTTTTGACATCAAACCCGACTACGATTTGAACATCATGAAGCAGGGACAAGACCTTTATGATGTCACGTCGCGAGTGTTGCTTGGCATGCGTGATGTGTTGACAGAGGCGAAGCCCGATGTTTTGTTAGTGCATGGCGACACAACAACATCTATGGCGGCAGCCTTAGCTTCATACTATCAACAGATAGAGGTGGGACATGTTGAGGCAGGATTGCGCACCAATGACATTTACAATCCGTGGCCAGAGGAGATCAACCGTCAGTTAACGGGACGAATAGCACGATACAACTTCGCTCCGACGGAGCTGAGTCGACAGAACCTGTTAAAGGAGAATGTTTGTGAGAAGTCTATTTGTGTGACAGGTAATACGGTCATCGATGCCCTCCATATGGTTGTAGACAAGTTGAAAAATGATGGTCATATTGCTGAGAAGCATGGCAAACTGCTTGAAAAGGCAGGCTATAAACTCCCAGCTGACAATCGTCGCGTGGTATTGGTGACAGGTCATCGCCGTGAAAATTTTGGCAGGGGATTCATCAATATTTGCAACGCTTTGAAGCGCTTGGCATTGAGATATTCCGATGTTGACTTTGTGTACCCCATGCACTTGAATCCCAATGTCAGAAAACCCATTCACGAGGTGTTTGGTGAAGACTTGTCGTGCATAAGCAATATGCACTTTATAGAACCCATTGAGTATATGAGTTTCGTCATGCTTATGGAGAGATCAACGTTGGTACTTACCGATAGTGGCGGCATACAGGAAGAGGCTCCAGGTTTGGGTAAGCCTGTGCTTGTGATGCGTGAGACGACAGAGCGCCCAGAGGCACTAACTGCTGGTACCGTGAAATTGGTCGGTACGGATGAAGAAAGAATCGTGAATAATGTGTCCATCCTACTTGACGACGCAGATCAATATAAGGCAATGAGCAAGGCTGTCAACCCCTATGGCGACGGCAAGGCATCAGGGCGAATCGTAAAATTTATTTTAGCAAAATGATAGTTCTAATTCGTTGCAATGACATAGTTTCCGATTCAAGAGCAAAGAAATATCTTGCTTTTTATCAGGAGAAAGGTATCGATTACAAGGTGATTGCTTGGAATCGGCTTGGCACGGGCACACCGTTGCCGCATACCGTCTATTGTCCTGTCCGAAGCAAATACAATCAAGGTGGACTTGCGGCTGTCATCGATAGGATTAAATGGATGTATTTCATACTAAAGACACTGTTTTCATTTAACGAAGACTTGCGCATCCATGCTTGCGACTTAGACGCTGCTTTCCCTGCGGTGGTTTACAAGATGTTGAGCCGTCGCAGAAACTATGTGCTGTTCGACATCTTTGACTGGATTTCTGACACGTTGTATAACCAAGGAAGAGTTGTGTCTTTGGCTTTCAAGTTCATGGAGCGTCTTTCGGTGAAAAAGTCCGATCACATGATAATATGTGAGGAGGAGCGCATAAGTCAGGTGCCTTATGATATGAGCGGTCGATACAGTGTGTTGCAGAACATTCCATCGTTCAAAACATCTGTCTTCCTTCGCAAGAAGGAAGAGTATGGTTTTGCTAATGGCAAGATCACGTTGTCTTATGTAGGAAGCTTCACCTTAGACCGATGTCTGGAGCCTTTGATTGAGGGCGCGCGACAAGGACATTACAATCTGTTGATTGCAGGTTACGGACACGACCGCATACTGCAGATGCTTGATGAATACAAGAAATTTCCTTATATAAAATATCTCGGAAAGGTGGCATACGAAGACGCGCTTAACATAATGTACAATTCCGACTTAATATATGCGATGTATTCTAAGATGAATCCTAACCATCTCTACGCTGCGCCGAACAAGTTCTATGAGGCAATGTTTGTAGGAAAGGCGTTGATCACAACACGCGGTATAATCGTTGCCAACAAAGTGCAGGCAAACGATATGGGTTATGCTATAGACGAGACTGTAGAGGCGCTTGTTGAGCTTGTTGACAGCATCTCAACTGACAACATTCGTGTAAAGTCGGCCAATGCAAGCAGACTGTGGTCAAGGTATGAGTCGGCGACAAGGATGTATTTAGAATCGACGTATTCAGAGATATTCCTGTCTTTGCAGAACGAAAAACATTAGAAATATGAATATTGAGTTGTCTATTGTAATAGTAGAATATCATTCTGTTGACGAGATTTGCTGTTGCGTTGACCGTATATTCAGCAAGTTGTCGTTGCCGTTTGAGATAATTGTGTCATAAACATTATAAATACAATAAAAATGAGAATACTAATAACAGGCGGTTCGGGCTTTATTGGTACAAATGCCGTAGAACACTTTTCAAAAGACTTTGATGTAATGAACGTTGACATCGCAAAGCCAAAAATGAACAGCCATATTAAACATTGGACAAATATTGATATATGCGAATATAATTCCTTGGAACATGCTGTCATGGAGTTTAACCCCGACTATATTCTACACCTCGCAGCCCGAACTGATTTGGACGGCAAGAGTGTGAGCGACTATTCTGCCAACACCATTGGAGTTGAAAATGTACTGAAGGTTGCTTCAAAGCTCAAACATCTTAAGAAGATTGTTATTACATCATCAATGCTGGTATGTCATGTTGCATACCATCCTAAAGACCAGTTCGACTATTCACCCTCTACATTTTATGGTGAGAGCAAAGTAATTACAGAACAACAAACATGGAAGGCTAATTTGAAGTGCGATTGGGCTATAATACGTCCTACGTCTATTTGGGGACCGTGGTTTGGTGAACCATACAGAAATTTCTTTGACATAGTGAAGAAACATATGTATTTTCATCTTGGAAATAAAGGTTGCACAAAGACATACGGATATGTAGGTAATTCTATTTATCAAATAGATAGGTTATTGCTTACAGAAACATCCGGTTATAATCAGAAAGTGTTTTATATAGGAGACAAGCCTGCTATCAATATATCAGAATGGGCAGATGAAATAGGAAAAGAACTTGGTTTTAAAATTCCTACAATGCCGTGGGGGATAGTGAAATTGGCTGCATATTTAGGTGATGGGTTAAAGAGGTTTGGTTTCCATTTTCCTATGACATCGTTTAGGCTTAAAAATATGACGACTGATAATATCATTAATTTGGATTTAACGTATGAAGTAGCGCCTAATCCACCATATAATAGAATTAAAGGTGTACGAGATACATTGAAATGGTTGGAACTGCATAAGTAAAAAAGGTTATCTATCTCTGCAATAAATCTGTATTATCTCGTTATAAATTATAATAATGTTTAATAATAAATGACAATATCACTCATAACAGCTACATACAACAGTGGGAAGACCGTGGAGGATACTCTGCGGTCGGTTCTTGCGCAGACATATAAGGAGTTAGATTATTGGGTCATTGACGGTGGGTCGAAGGACGATACAATGGATATTGTGCGTAAGTATGAACCGCTGTTCGGCGGTCGGTTGCATTGGATTTCAGAGCCTGACCGTGGCATATACGATGCCATGAACAAGGGTATTAGCCATAGCACGGGCGACGTAGTGGGAATTCTTAATAGCGACGATCACTTTACTTCGAACGATGTGCTGGAGCGTGTGGCTGCCGAGATGCAGGCTGATAACACTTTGGATGCAGTGTATGGCGACATCCATTTCATCAAGGATGGTGCCCCAGACCGTATTGTGCGCTATTATTCGTCTAAGCCATTCCGTCCGTTTTGGCTACGCTTTGGATTCATGCCTGCTCATCCGTCTTTCTATGCTCGCAGAGAGGTGTTTGAGAAACATGGTCTTTACTCTCTTGATTACAAGATTGCTGCCGATTACGACATGATGATCAGACTGTTTCTCAAGCATCGTATAAAGGCAAAGTACATGCCTATGGATTTTGTAACAATGCTTATGGGAGGCTTGAGCACTAAGGGAGTGCGCAGTCGTGTGGTGCTTGTGAGTGAGGACGTAAAGGCATGCCGTACGTATGGCTTTTACACTAATCGCTTTATGATTAGTCTGAAATTTCTGTATAAAATCTTTGAATGTCGTTTTAGGTAATTCAGAATGTAGTCCTTTTTGACTTCTAATACTCACATAATGACAAATATGGCGAAAACGGAGCATGTCCACCCAATCCAGACGGTTCAATCCACCCACTTTTGAGGTGAAAAACGGCTTAGAAACGGCTTAGAAAACGGAGCATGTCCGTTCACATTTTCCGAAGAATGTCAGTGCTACATACAACCTTGGAAACTTGAATTAGTTAGGGGTACGTTTGAAACGACTCCCTTGAAGGGTGTGATTACATGTCATACCCTTTTGTGATAAAAGCATTTTTGTGTAGTTTATGATGCTGATAATATCACTCAAATGATACCACCTGTATCATTTGAGTGATATTATCAGTTTTTAATTAATAAGATACCGCGCATATAAAGAATATGATTTCTATGTCCTGCTAATAAAGAACAAGTAATAATGCTCGAAATAGTGGAACGATGAGGAAAAATTGAGGAAACTTTTTATAGCTATGCAACAGGCAACATATACTATACAATTCTGAAGAATTATAATGAGGTAAAAAGCAGTACCTCTCTTGTCTGCGCCGTTTTCAATTTTCTGAAATCAAATATGCAAAATACCCTTCACCCTTCATCTTTTTTTCGCCCCCCCTGTGTTTATCGGGGTTTCAGAGGGTGATGGGTGCTATTTCACCCTTCATCACCCTTCATCAAAAAAAAGATTTGAGCCTCAAAGCAAGCATTATAGAAGACCGGAACGGGTCATAATAGATGACCAGTAGCCAGATTATCAAATAGGACAAGTGGTCTGTCTTGCCCATTAAGTGGGCACTCAGGGACCAAGCGTTGGGCATTAACAGACCAAGCGTTGGGCACCTGTTGCCCGTGCGGTGAGCACAGAGTGCCCAAACGTCTGGCGATTTTTGGGCACTTCTTGTAAGGTCGGCAATTTTGCTATTAAGAATGCCTCATGACGTTTTTGCGATGCTTTGATGACGTTTTTTATGATACTTCTATGATACTTCTTATAACACAATTCAAAATGTATCATTCTTCTATCTTGTTACATATCAGTTATTTATTTCTGTACTCAGTCGAAAAAATGATACTTTAATACTTTTTTCATAAAAAAACATTTTCCTATACGATTAGCACGGGCTGAAAGCCCTTTTACCTTATAGGGCGTTCCAACCGTACAGATCGAACAAACTTCTACTCCCACAAATGTTACGCCTTCTGGTTTAAAGAAAAACTATGCTGGGCTATTCCACTACCAGCCATTCTTTCAGTCCCCTACTCTCCTTAGAAAATTCAAGAGCGATACTAATGATTTTCTTTTCACTCGCTTCATAAATATCTGCATAATGACGCGACTTCATCTGATTAACAGCTGCATTAATACCGCCATTATCATCCATTTTTAATTCCATGACATAGACATAGAAATCATTCTCGGCTATCAAATCTATTCTGCCTGATGCCATTTCAATTTCCTCCTTAGCATCAAAGCCGCACAAGTAAAATATATTCTTTAAGATAAATCGGAAATGCTCCTCAAAAACAAATTGTTCTCTCTTTTGAATACTATAAGGAGTACCTGCAACCAAACCTTTAAGACAAAGCATGGCTTCATCTACATTTCCAATACACAAGTTCAATTTTAACTTTTGAATGAGAGTATTTACTTCGGAAGAAGATTTATTTGTCATCATGGGTAAAACCATTTCAAACATGGCTTTCTTTACTTCCTTATTAGGATAACCTAAGATATAATAATCTCCTCTTACAGCCTTGATGGTAAGATAGCCAGATTGATAGAGAAAGAGTTTCGGCTCTTCCATATTGACATCACTCATCTCCAGATAGTCAGCATCTATGAGACAACCATCGAGTGAGGGTATTTCATCCACATATTTCTTGGAAAGATTATTAAGAATTTCATTGGAGCCAGTTGCTATCCAGTAAGAATTTAGTTGTGAGCGACTAAGCGCATTCAACACGCTAAAGGGGTTATAGACATTCTGTAATTTTCGTGAAAAGTGATAGCCATCATAAGTGGCTTTAAGTTCTGAAAGTACTTGCGATACCTCCATGTCATAGCGTGAGGCCAACTTAGAAATTTCCTCAGAATAATACTGAACCAATTCATCATGTGTCAATCCACAAATCGCAGAATATTGTTCATCAAAGCTTACATTTGTCAGAGTATTGAGCATACTAAACAGGCTAATCTGAGTAAACTTTGTGATGCCTGTGATAAAAACGCATTTGATGCAATAACCATAATCTTTTAGCCCAGTAAAGAAATTGCGATAGATTTCCCTACATTCATCATGCTGATTAGTTTCATAAGTATGCTGCAAAGGCACATCATACTCATCAACAATAACGGCTATCTTTACCCCAAACTGCTCGTAAGCTCTCTGAATAATGCCATTAAGGCGATTTCCCAACGAACGCTCATCAGGATTCTTTCCATAAATCTTCTCGTAGGAAGACAATACATTATGCAAGTATTCCCTAAGTTCCTGTGCAGAAGAACCACCCAAACTCATACTTAAATAAATGACGGGACGTTTAACCCAATCATCCTCAACCTGCATAATTTTCAACCCTTCAAAGAGCTCTTTTCTTCCTTCAAAATAGCACTTTAGGGTAGAACATAACAGGGATTTACCAAAACGACGGGGACGGCTTAAAAAATTGTACTTGTCACCATTAGCCAGTTGCCATACAATATCTGTCTTATCTACATAGAGATAATCACCCCTACGCATCTCTTCAAAGTCCTGTATGCCCAAAGGCAATTTCCTATTTTGCTTCATCGTTTTGATTCTTTTGTTTTATCCCCGCGTGATCATTATTTATATATAGTCCACAAAAATACACATTTTTTCAATACCATCCAAATATTTTTAATGAAAACATCAGAAATTAATCGTTCGCTTATGCGCATCTTTTCGCACCATGGCAGAACTAAAGTATGATGAACCATGCTCATTGGACCAACAAAGAGGAAACATTTTATACATACTTACAACAAAAAAAATCATTTTTTTGATTACTATGCAATAATTGTTAAAGTTAGGGGTTATATATATAAAGAAAAGTAAATACACACAATCCAAAACGGAATAACAAAGAAATAGAACAACAATGATACACTATATCCTCCCTGTCATAGGTGCCTTTGTGATGAGCACAATCTGTGGATTTATTTTTATCCCAGTACTGCTCAATTTCTGCAAAGAAAAGAAACTATACGATATACCCAACCAAAGAAAGGTACATAAATGTTTGATTCCACGTTTGGGTGGTATTGCCTTTACTCCCAGCATGTTACTGTCTTTCCTCATTGTCACTTTGATTATGAGTTCGGAAGCACAAGGACAAAAAATGCAGGTGAGCACATGGACTTTAGGATTACTCATCAGCCTTCTGCTTATATACTCGGTAGGTATTGTAGACGATCTCATAGGTCTGGATGCTAAAATCAAATTTGCTGTTCAGATTATTGCTGCAAGTATTCTGCCAGCATGTGGTCTATATATCAACAACTTATATGGATTATTCGGTATCTATGAGATACCTTTTTATATAGGCGCTGTACTCACAGTTTTGCTGTTGGTGTTTGTGGATAATGCCATGAACCTCATCGACGGAATAGACGGACTCTCTGCGGGACTATCTATCATCGGACTGACAGGATTCTTATACATATTTTTCTCAACCGACCTGACTGCCTACTGCATATTGATTGCAGGCCTCATAGGTGTGCTTATCGCTTATCTGCGTTTCAATTTGTTTGGAAATCCCGAGAAGAACCGTAAGATATTTATGGGTGATGCAGGAAGCCTGACTTTAGGATTTATCATGGGATTCCTTTTCGTAAAATCTATGATGCACAACCCATATATCATGCCATTATCTTCAGAAAGAATCGTACTGGCATACAGTCTGTTGATTGTTCCCACATTTGATGTGATAAGGGTTATCATTCATCGAATACACTACAAGAAGCCTATCTTCGATGCTGATAAAAGTCATATACATCATAAATTCATGTCATTAGGAATGAACCAGCATCAGGCTCTCATTGCCATTCTGATACTCCAACTGGGATATATCATCTTCAACCTTTTACTGTTCCACATCGGATGCAACTTCACTTGGATTCTATGTATTGACATCATTACATACACCCTACTCCATATATTTACAACTCATCGCATACAAAAAGCAAAGAAATGAAAAGAACGACAGACTTTATCATAGCGGGTATTTGCCTCGTCGTGTTTTCTCCGCTCATGCTTATTTGTGCGCTTTGCATCAGATGGGAAGATGGTCTTCCTGTTATCTACAAGCAGGAAAGGATAGGTCTGCATGGCAAACCTTTCTACATCTATAAATTCCGATCGATGAGGATTGATGCAGAGAAGGACGGGCCCGACTTATTGGAAATAAAGGGCGACCCGAGACTTACGAAAGTGGGACGTTTCCTAAGGGCTCATCACCTCGATGAATTGCCTCAGCTGTGGAATGTGTTCAAAGGGGATATGTCGTTCATTGGTCCGAGACCAGAAAGGAAGTTCTATATCGACCAGATCATGGAGCACGATTCACGATACCAGTTCCTGTATCAGATTCGTCCAGGCGTCACTTCCTATGCCACACTGTATAATGGCTATACGGATACGATGGAGAAGATGCTGCGACGTCTGGAACTCGACCTTTACTATCTGGAGCATCGGTCGTGGTGGTTTGACGCCAAGATATTGCTGAAAACTTTCTGCAATATCGCTTTCGGAAAGAAGTTCTAAGAAAAGAAAATCAAAGGAAATAAGTTGTAACTGAAGTTTCGCAAAGTGGTTCAAGTACGGGCTGAAGGCCCAAAAGCTCTTAACCCAGGGCATCGCCCTGGTCATTATGACAATCAACAAGGGCGTGTGGGGCAAAACTTGCGAAAGTTGAGTTATGAGACCACTTTAAAAGTCGAAAATGACTTTGACAAAAATGACTAATGACTAAATCTTGCGAAGATCATCAAAAATCGAAAATGACAAAAATGACTTTGACAAAAATGACAACAATACAAATAATCAGGCTCACCCCTTATGGAGCGAGCCTGATTGTATTAGATTTTCCTTGTCACGTTTCACCAGAGTTGCTTGTCACCTCTGCTGTCAAGTCGCCCTTGGTGAGGCGGAAGGTGCGACCCTGGGCAATGGCTGCAAGCATTTGGGGAAGCTGGGCAAGAGTGGCGAATGCAAAGAGAAGTCCTACGGCAGAAAGAACACTGCTGTCGATGATTCCCAGTGGAGGACTCAGGAATCCACCTACGAGAAGAAGGATGGAAAGAATCAGCGAGACATAGAATGTTTTCATAGAAGAGATTGATTTTTGTCTTTGTCAAGAATATTTTTGTTTTGTCAAGAATTTGAGGAATTTAAGAATTTTTCTCTGATTACCTATCCGCTACGCGCGGTGAACGTTAATTCTCTGTTTCTCAAATTCTTGACTAAAAATACTCTTGACTAAAAATTATTCTCCGTCACCAGTACCGCCGCCTTCGGTCTGAGAGCCGCCGCCACCCTGGGTATTGTCGGTGCTGCCGCCAGTCTGAGAGCCGCTGCCGCCAGTCTGTGAACCGCCGCCTTCGGTAGTGCCGCCAGTAGAAGGAGAGGCAGGCTTGCTGATGTCGACGTTGTCCTTGCCCTGCTTGATGGCCTTGATGACGGCAGCCTGTGCGTCACGGGATGCAACGAGGTTGAACTCTGCGTCGTCACGGAGTGACTTGAACTCTGCGCCTGGCTCCCAGATCACCTTCACACCAGTGATGTTCTGAGCATTGAAGGCATTGGGGTCCTCCACACCCTTGCTGGAGAGAGAAACGGAGAAGTCACCGAGGTCGCCGAGGCGGATCTTCTTGCCCTCAAGCAACTGCTCTCGCATACAGTCGACGGTGAGGTAGAGGATGGCTGCGATGTCTGCCCTGCTGTACACGCTGCCGTGGCTTGAGATGTGGCGGGAGAACTTGTCGATGTTCATCACTCCGGTGTACTGTGCGACGGCGAAGGCGTTCTGCTTCTCGGTCTTCACGAGTGCGAGGTCGGCTGGCTGTGGAGTCTTGCCCTCCTTCTTTGCCTGGTTGATGCGTGACTTTGCCTGGTTGATTTCAATGAGGTTTGCGTTCACGCTGCGCTTTACGATGCTGTAATTAATCATAGTTCTGTAGGTTTTAGAAATGATAGTTTA
>ENA-ORCL01000523-ORCL01000523.1-human-gut-metagenome-genome-assembly--contig:-NODE-523-length-15350-cov-108.450730_pt1 | contig 15350 bp, 10 predicted proteins | sample MGYA00242987_ERZ507988 | MGnify/ENA primary metagenome ERZ507988 (study PRJEB26167, sample SAMN06115466) | human gut metagenome | host: Homo sapiens | place: China:Hubei | collected 2016-05-19... | reverse complement strand
AAATTTGGCAGTGAAACGCATCAATACCATAGGTAAAAAATGCGTCGGATTTTAAACGGATTTTGAACACCCTACCTTACAGGGCGACAGGTTTGCAGCCGTAATTACCCAGGGCGATGCCCTGGGCTAAGAGCTTCTGCCCCCTTCAGGGCGTGTGGGGAAAAACAATAAGGAGTTATTTCATGGAGTTAAGGGAGTTAAGACAAATGCCTTATTGTTTGAAATATAAAAAAAAAGCTGTTGTCTTAACTCCTCAGCGACCGCAGGGAGCGATAACTCCTTTAACTCCTTAACTCCTCCAAACCTCAAGTGCCTTAACTTCTTTAACTCCTCCAAATCTATTTGACTATTTCTGCCGCATAGATTCCCATTACCTTATATCCTGCGGCGTTGGGATGCAGCCAGTCGCTGCATACATATTCCTTCTTCATTCTGTGCTCATCGGCAGAATCTTGCATCAGTTTGGCAAAGTCGAGTACGCCATCCACCTTTTTCTCCTTGCCCTGACTGCGTATCCAGTCGTTCACGTATTGTCGGCAAGCCTCGTGGAAATAAGTGTAATAGCCAGCACCTCTGAAAGGAGTGATGGTGGCAAGATACACCTTCATGCGCTTGGCCTTTGCCTTCTTGATCATGTTCTGATAACTTTCTATCAGCAGTCGGGCTGTTGTCTCGCTGTTTCCGCTCTTAGTGTTTCCTATATCGTTGACACCTTCGAAGATAATCACCTTCTTCACACCGCATTGTCCCAGGATGTCGCGGTCGTATCGGTCTTTGGCCAATGTTCCTATTCCTCCGGGCACTACCACCTGATTGGATCCGATACCTAAGTTGAGTACGCCCTGATTGGTAATCTTATGTTTCAGGTGTAGCATCTCGCTCATGATGTCGGGCCATCGGTTCTGTGCATTGTCGGTTGTTCCGCGACTATCGGTTATTGAGTTTCCTATGATGGCAATGGCGCTCAGGTTGTTTTTCATCGTGTACACATCAATGCCAGCGATAGTGTACCAGTGGTTCACGCGTTGTGCTTTTTTGAAATTGGAGTGAGCATTGGTAACACCTTTCATTATATAGGAGGTGGTGCGGGAGCCAGGGTGCATGGTGGGCTTGGCTGGCGATGAGGTGTAGTTGATGGTAATGGCAACGCGCTCCAAAGGTCTGAGGTTGAACTTCAGTGGGTCGCTCTCTATCGCCTTGCCAGCAGGAATCACAGTCTTGTACTTGCCGTGAAACTTCAGGTACTCAGCGCTCTTGGCTTCTACGCCAAATGAGTCTTTGGCATGGGCGATATAGACCGAACGTATCACCACGGGTTCAGAACTGTAGATGTTGCTCAGTTTCAGTCGTATCACCTCGCCGCCCAATGATACCTTCACTACTTGTCTGATGGAGTGGGGCGTATTGCTGTATAACACTTTGCTCTTCACGGCAGCCTGTGGAGCTGTAGCCCAGGTTCCTACCCATGTCTGTGCCGTGGCATTCATGATGAATGTACACAGAAAGCATAATAATGCGAATGTTTTCTTCATAATATTTCTCTCTTTTACTATTCTTGTTTTTTCTTTCTTGCTTTTTTCTTTTGAAATATCTTTGGTAAAGATACGACTTTTTATCGTGCTGAGCATACTGCGAGGGTTTTTCTCTAACTTCCTTTAACGAGTTTAACTTCCATTGTAACCGCTCTGCAACCCTAAAGCTATGTTCAGTTACTTTAATCATTGTTTTTCGTTCGTTATGAATTTGTTTTTTCTCTTGTGGATAAATCTCCGTTCCGTGATACGGAACGGCCGTTCCAAATCACGGAATGGCGGTTCCAAATCACGGAATGTGCGTTCCGAATCACGGAACGGAGATTTTTGCAGCTTCAACAAAACTTTTATATAGTATAAGAGTAAGATTTTTGTGATTTAACGATTTTAATTGACCACTCTTGGCATTATTTTTAATATGAGTAGACTCGGTTGTTGCTTATTTGTCATTTGCGTTGACTTACTTAATTTTAGTCATATTCATGGTTGACTGCTTATCTCCTTAACTTTACAAAATGGAAATTACATTTCGTAAATAAAAGTGCTTAAAAATGGGGTGACTGTAAGTTGCCGTGGTGAAAAGGAGCAAAATGATGTATTTTTACTATCTTTTTATACAAAACTGTCAGAAATGCTTGCGTATATCAATTAATTTATTTACTTTTGCACCCGAGAGAAAAAGTTAGTGTCGTACAGACACTCATGAGGGCGTATCAACACTTATCAGATTGTTTCGACACTTATTTACGTATAGCATTATAATATACTATTATTTGTTTTATATTTATTTTTTACAACATTTTCAAGATGACAAGAAGATTACTTTTGTTAGTATGTGCAATGCTGTGTTTAGGCAGTAGCGTACGTATTCAGGCGCAGTCTGTATCTTCTTCTACAGCAACCTCTGCTGATGGAAATTACGTAGAGGGTGTCGTTCGTGTCAAACTCCAGCGCGAGATAGCCGACCGTTTGGTGGCTGCCAAGCTTCCGCTGTCGGTGAAAGGTACGAGCAAGAAGTATGTTCAGACTGGCGTGACCCCGCTCGACAGGGTCAGTCAGAAAGTAAAGGCAGTCTCTATGACCCGTGTTTTCCCTTATGCCGGTAAGGATGAGGCTAAGCACAAGGCAGCAGGACTGGATCTTTGGTACGATGTCCACTACGAGGCATCAGGTATGAAATTGGCACAAGCCCGTAACTTGCTCCGTTCTACAGAGGGTGTGGCTTATGCCCAGCGCATACCGGTTTACAAACCCATAGGCGGTGAGCGTTTCCTGGAGGTTTCGCCAGCAGCGGTGGCTAAGGCAGCCAAGGCAGCTTCTACCATGCCTTTCAACGACCCATTGCTCAATGACCAGTGGCATTACAACAACGATGGTCATATCGCAGGTACCAAGGTGGGTGCCGATGCCAATGTGTTCAAGGCTTGGGAAACAGGTGTTACCGGTTCTAAGGATGTTGTGGTTGCCATCATTGATGGTGGTTTCCAGGTAGATCACCCCGATCTGAAGGACAATGTGTGGATCAACGAAGCCGAGTTGAACGGTAAGCCTGGTGTTGATGATGATGGCGATGGCTTTGTAGATGATTTCTACGGCTATAACTTCGTTATCAATTCAAGCGATATCAACGCTCACTCTCATGGTACTCACGTAGCAGGTACCGTAGGTGCCACCAATAATAATGGTATCGGTGTCTGCGGTGTTGCCGGTGGTAGCGACGGTAAGGGCGGTGTCAAGATGATGGTCTGCCAGGTATTCGACAGCCGTGCCAGCAGTTCTGCAGTAGCTGATTTTGGTCGAGCCATTGTTTATGCAGCCGATCGCGGTGCCAGCATTGCCCAGTGTTCTTGGGGAGCCAGTGTTCCAGATGATGAGGATAAGTCGGTTACCGAAGCTGTTGATTACTTCACCAAGAATGGTGGTGGCGACAAGATGAACGGAGGTCTCTGTATCTTTGCTGCCGGTAACAATGGCGAGGAAGGTAACTATTATCCTGGTTGTCTTGACAAGGTTGTGGCTGTTGGTTCCATGGCTCCTGACGGAAGCGTGGCTTATTATTCCAACCGTGGCAAGTGGGTTGATGTGACAGCCCCTGGTGGTTTGGAAGACAATGGTCAGCAGTATGGCGTATTGAGTACTTTGCCTAACAGTACCTACGGTTATAATGAGGGAACCTCTATGGCGTGTCCTCATGTATCTGGTATTGCAGCCTTGATTCTTTCCAAGTATGGTAACAAGCAGTTCTCTAATGAGACTCTCCGCACCTTGCTTACCACTTCGGTAAACGACCTTTATACTCAGAATCCTGAGTACAAGGGATTGATGGGTTCCGGTTATATCGATGCTTACAAGGCTTTGCAGGGCAAGGAGGGTAGCGTGCCTGAGGCTGTTGCCGACTTCACTGTTACTGCATCTCACGACAATGCTCTCATCGAATGGACGATTCCAGAAACCGAAGAGAAGAGCATCGATCATCATGTGATTTATTATAGCACAGAGGCTTTCACTGCTACAGACGACTTGAACAAGTTGAGCTCAGTATCAGTAGATACCAAGTTCAAGTATTCAGGCGATAAGATGTCTTATGAGTTGGATGGTCTGAAGGCTTCTACCAAGTACTACTTCGCCATTGTGGCTTACAACCGTTGGGGTAAGGCTTCTGCCGTTTCTCCCATCAAGGAGGCTACCACCAATGCAGGTCCTAAGGTTCAGGTAGACAAGAAGAACCTTTATATGACCGTAGATGCCACCAAGGCTTCCACAGCCGAGGCTTCTTTCAATGTAAAGAATGCCGGTGAGGGCGTGCTGAAGTATCAGCTTACTACTGCTACGACCCGAGCTACTATGTCTACCAGCGGTCGTATCAAGAATCCAAACCCAGGTCAGGTTCTTCCTTTCAGCGGTACAGTCAGCCCAACACTTGTGAAGCGCAATGCTGTGGCTACTTCCAACTATCAGGCAAAGGACTGGCCAGACACTTTGACCTATTCCAACCAGTTGTACAGCTATATCGGTGAAACTGATACCAAGCTGCCAAATGCTTTGGCTCAGTATTTCTATGTAGATAAGGCAACTTATCCTAATGGTTTCAACCTGACCGATCTTCGTATTCAGGGACAGAACGGACAGGATCCTGTGATTGAGATTTACGACGGATCTCGTTCTATCTCTACTGCAAGTTTGATTCAGAAGGTTAATTATGGCTTCTGGGCATACAATTATCCTATCACCCTGAAAGAGCAGATTCACTTTGCTCCTGGTTCAAGCTTCTGGGTAGTGGCTAAGTTCCCTGCAGGTGCCAAGAACCCATTGGCTACAGGCAAGACTACCAGAACCGATGTTGCCCAGTACAGCTTCTATAGCTCTGACAACGGTACAACCTGGACTCAGTTGAGTGAGGTGCTCAAGGGCACCAGCTTCGAGGCTGTAGCCAGTCAGCTCACATGGGCAGTACAGGCCATCAGCAAGAACCCAGACTGGAGTGAGGTGCTCAACCCTGAGCCTATCAGCGGTGAGGTTCGTCCTAACGAAAGCCAGAAGGTTACTCTGAAGAATGATGGTCAGAAACTGGTGAATGGTACTTACAACTTCAATATCCATGTCAAGAGCAATGAGGCTGTTGATTCCAAGCAGCAGGTTGCTTTGTCTATGACCGTGAAGGGCTATAAGCCTGAACTGCACAGCCAGCAGCTGGTTGACTTCGGTGACTTGCTGGTTGGTCAGACCAAGACCATTGATGTAGAGTTGACCAATAGCGGTTATGGTGTATTCGGTGGTAAATATGGTGGTATGCTCCAGGCTAAACGGAACGAAGTGAAGTCTTCATCCGATCAGTTCAATGTGTCAAAGGGTGCCAATAATATTGCAGCCCGCTCTACCGGTACGTTGCCAGTGACGTTCGCTCCTAACAAGGAGGGCAACTTCAGCAGCACCATTACCCTGACCGATAAGAATGGTCAGCAGTATTCGTTCCTGGTTCGCGGTGTCGCTTCAGTTCCTGCCAAGCAGAGTGTAACTCCTGATGCTTACGATGCAGGCGACCTGAAGGTAGGCGGTGAGGATAAGACAGCTACCATCACTATCAAGAATACCGGTAATTATCCTTTGCAGTATGTCTTCCCTAAGTTCTCTTCCGAGAAGATAGTAGGTTCTACTGCCAAGGTACATAAGTTTGGTTATACTACCATCTCTAATGTTGCCGACGACGAATCATTCGAGTATGAGCCAGCCCCAGAGTTGGCTGACGAGAAGGATATCACCTCTCAGTTCACTAACGACAACTGGCAGTCGGGTCCTATCAAGGTGGGCTTCAAGTTCCCATTCTATGGCAAGGACTACGAGCAGATTTACGTATCTTCTTATGGTGGTGTCTCCATGCAGCAGGCGGATGGCCGTATCTCTTGTATGGTTCCTACCGGCGATTGTGTACAGGGATTGGGCTATATTTCGGCTTATACCAACTCTGGCTGGATGGACATGGGTGCCAACAGTAAGATTACCTATGGTCATAAGAACGGTAAACTCTATATCAAGTTCAAGGATGTGGTAACTCCTGCAACCAATGGTGCCGGCGAGACCACAACCATCAGTTTCCACATGGCTCTTTGCCCTGACGGAAGTGTAGAGGTTTACTACGATGATTATAATCCAGCAGGCGTATTCGGCTCTGGTGGTCACAACTTCGTAGGTGTCAGCGATATTGCTGCTTCCGATCCTTGTATATTTGTTGATGCCAACAAGGTACAGGAGAGCAATGGTGGTCTGGATGCTCCTTATTATGATATCGTTACAGGCAGCGCCATCAAGATTGTGGCTCCTGCCAAGTCTATGATTAAGAGCCTGTCAAGCACTGATGGCTATGTAGGCAATGGTGAAAGCAAGGAAATCAAGGTAACATTGGCAGCCAACGATGAATTGGTGGCAGGACCTCTGACCAACTATCTCACCGTTATCACCAACGATCCAACCAACCCAAGTGCATCTGTCAAGTTGACTGCCAACATCGTTGGCGACAACCTGAAGGCTGAGGCTGCTCTCGACTCTACCAGCGTAGATTTCGGTAAGGTATTCCGTACTTCTGCCCAGCAGCGCACAGTATTGTTGAGCAACAATGGTAAGGATGCTCTCAACGTGAGAAGCGTAACTGTCAAGAACGGCAAGTTTACTCTCGCTGAAGAAATGAATGCGGCCTTCTCTGTTCCTGCAGGTCTGGGCAAGGATATCGTTGTGACATTGCCTACTGCCGAGAAGGGTGCTGTAGAGGATGTCCTCGTCATCACATACGCTGACGGTACAACCAAGGAAATCCCATTGAAGGCTGAGGTGATTGGTAATCCTACCTGGAAGAGCAATCCTGAGAGCCTGGAGGTTGAAACTCCTTATGGTACCAACGTAGAAAAGACAATCCAGGTAACCAACGAGGGCGATGAGAACCTTACGTTCTCTGCTGAGCCTGCTTCTTGGTATACAGCTTCCGACCTGGAGGCTACAGGAAAGTCTACTGTAGACTATGTGTTCAAGTCTAAGCTCGATGGCTTCGATATACCTTACAAGTGGGTAGACATCACCAACGACTATACCGAGCACATGCCTTATGCATACTATATTGATAAGACAGACTTCAAGAAGGTGGAACTTCCATTCGAGTTCCCATTCTATGGCAAGAAGTATAAGAGCATGTATATCTACAATACTGGTTTCGTATCTTTCGATGCACCGGTAGAGGATTACAAGCAGTTCCCTGAGCCACCAGCAAGTCTGCCAACAACAGAAACCTTCTATACCAACATCATCTGCCCATTCTGGGGTAACCACTCTATGAATACTCCATCTTCTGATGGTGTATATTACAAGGCAAAGGATGATGAGGTCATTGTAAGCTATAAGAATTATGGCAATACGATGATGCAGGGTATGAACTTTGAGGTGATTCTCCGCAAGGACGGTACCTTCAAGTTCCAGTATAATGTAGATCCTGATGGATTCCAGTTGGGCGTATTCGGTCTCTGTGGTATCATGGATCATACCGGTACTCGTGGTATTACTCCTGCTGATATGTATATCACCGACGGCAATGCCGTTGAGTTCTCTCCATATAAGAACTATGTAGTGGCTCCAGGTGAGCATGTTGAAATGCCGGTTGAGCTGAAAGCTAACCAGCTGGCTGATACTTATGATTATGAGTTGAACGTTACAACCAACGATCCTTCTCGTGCAAGCGTTAAGATTCCTGTTAAGCTGAATATCACTGGTGAGGCTCAGGCTGAGTTCCCTGAGATAATCAATGTTGAGCAGCCTGTAGATGAGAACGCAATGGATCCTTCATACTATGAATTCTATGTAGTCAACAAGGGAACCAAGGCATTCACTATCACAGACGTTGCTTCTGAGATGTTTGTTCCTGCCGATCCTGATGATCTTTGGGCTATGCCAGAGGCTTCACTTGAGGTTTATACTGCACAAAGCAACAATGGCGGCGATGACGGCATCGATCCAGGTCCAATGGCACTTGCTGCTGATGCTGCCAAGGCTTGGGTTCCATACAAGAGCGGCATGATGGCACCTATCGTGGTAGGTGAGGATACCGTTAAGTTCAGAATCATTCCTTATAATGTTTCTGAGGTTCATGCTAAGGATTATCCTCTCGTATTCACTGTAGAGGGCTTGAATGAGAAGACACACACCTCTACTATCAAGCTGAATATCACAGAGGCTCCTGTCATGGCCTTCGACCCAGAGGAGTTGCACATTGAGAACGTGGCTTCCGACTATAAGGGCACTCGTACCGTCAATCTGAAGAACGATGGCGAGTATAAGCTTACTTACTCATTGAGTCTCGATCCATCTGGTCGTGATGCAGGCAATGAGTATGAGGACGGCAACGATCCTGCTCCTGCCTATAACGTCATCTCTTATCCTTCTGAGAATGCAGCCAAGAACTTCGTTGCTACCTGTGTAGAGAAGATTTCCGGCAAGAAGGGCATGCTGAAGGCTCTTGGCTTGAAGAAGGTGAAGGACGATCAGAAGTTCATCTACGACTTGCCTAAGGGCTATGAGGGCAATGCGCTCTATTATCCAGTACTCAACCCTGTAGAAAATGCTCAGGCTGCCCTGATGGGTACGGGTGCTACTGCTCTGGATGAGAACTTCTATGCAGCAACTCGCTATGAGGCTCCTGCTGAAGGTTTCAATCTTACTCATCTCTATTTCGTCGGTACTGTAGGCGACTTGGAGAATGTGGACATCGAGGCTTCTGTTATTCTGGGCAATGATGTTACTGCTACAGAGAAGACCATCGGTCATGGCAAGATTCATATTGCCAAGGAAGAACCTCGTGATGATGGTAGCTACCAGGGTGCCGCACGTATGTTGGAGTTTGACAACCCTATCTACATCAATCCTGCTGATACCTTCTATGTCGTATTGAAGTATCCTGCCGGCTACAAGTCATCAGCCATGATGGCAACCAAGGATGGCGATATGGAGACCAATCGCTATATGGCACACTTGAAGTCTTTGGGTGGCTGGGTTGACATTGAGACACTCTACGACGATGCTTACAGCTATGGTGCCTTCGGTTACTTCATGACTTGTATCGAGAAGGAGAAGGGTGAGCCATGGATTAAGTTGCTCAACGAGAAGAAGGAAGGCGAGATTGCTCCAGGCGAGTCGCTTCCTGTACAGTTCGAGGTGAATGCCAAGAGCGCTTACTTCTCTAAGAACAATAAGGCTACTCTCGTAGTGAAGAGCAATGATCCTATGAACAAGCTCTACAACTATCACATCTATCTCGACAAGAATGCAGCTCCTACCATCACCGCTCCAGAAGGTGAGACTACCGTTCCTGAGGCAAGCAAGGCTGCAGTTGATGTAACAGTTGCTGATGCCGAGGGTGAGCCTTTCACCGTAAGTCTGAAAGATGCAGACGATATCGCTGCTGTTGAGAGCTATGAGAATGAGGACGGCACTCAGGAAGGTATTTCTGAAAGCAATGGTACTTATTCTGTTGAGGAAGGCGGCAGCTTAAAGCTCCGTGTCGTTCTTGCTCCTGATTACGGTACAGCAGGAAAGCATACCTTCACCGTTAATGCCAAGGACGAGTCTGGCAATGTAAGCTCAGCTGTTGTCAACTACAATGTAGAGCATACCAACCGTGCTCCTGAGTACGTAGGTGCCACAGAGTTGGCTATGAAGGTTGGCGAGACCTCTGGTCAGTACAACTTCGCTGAGCTCTTCAAGGATGTGGATGGCGACAAGATGACCTACACAGCTTCTGTCGAGGATGCATCTGTAGCTACTGTCTTCAAGTCGGAAGATGGATTCATCGTGGCTGGCAAGGCAGCAGGTAAGACCAAAATCAACGTAGTGGCTACCGATGCCAACGGTGCTTCTTCTACTGGTGTCATCTCTCTGACCGTATCTGAGACCACAGGCATCGACGGTGTTGAGGCCGATGGCAGCAACAAGGGTGATGTAACGGTCAACGAGAATGGTGAGGTTACTCTCCATGTCAATGCCGACAAGGCCGTGCTCCGTGTTTACAGCAATGCCGGTCAGCTTATGGCTCAGCAGATAGCCGCTCCTGTACATGCAGGCGATAAGGTTAGCCTTAACCTGTCTGGCTCTATTGCTGGTGTTTATCACCTCGTAGCCGACATCGATGGTAAGGTTTCTGCCATTAAGTTCGCACTCAAGTAAATTCTTTCTTCTATCCATCAGAGAGCCTTCTTGGGGTTCTCTGTAGGATAGGATAATCCACCCAAAAGTCCCGTGTCATGTTTATGATGCGGGACTTTTTTCTCTTTCTATCCCACATTTCTATGTAGTGTCTTTTTGGGGAAAGATAACTTCCTCATTAGCGAAAAGTCGATAGGTTTTTTCAAGAATTATGCAGAAAATCTTGTGGGGTGAAAATAAAATGTGTAAATTTGCGTCGCTTAACGGATGGTTACACAAATTCTATAACTTCTGAACTTGCTGAAGTTCTATGACATTCAATTACTAAAACACAACGAAAAGACTTACGATGAAAAGGTTGTTTACACTATGGGTTGTGCTCTTTGTTGTCTTGTCGGCAATGGCAGTACCCGCCAAGCCAGGAGTCTGGCGCACTATTTCGCTTACCGATGGTACACTGGTCAAGGTGCAGTTGGTGGGCGATGAGTTTATGCACTATTACCAGAGTGCGGACGGAACACGTTATCTCTATGATGCTGCTTCAGCAACTTATCAGGTTTATTCTGATAGCCAATTCTCGAATTCTCGTCGCAAGGCTGTGGCACGGAGAGCCAAGGCCAACAACCGTCGCGCAGTGAGGCGAAAGGCTGATGTTACTAATATTTTCCAAGGCACAAAGAAGGGACTGATCATCTTGGCTCAGTTTACCGACTCCAAGTTTCAGAGTGGTCACGACCGTGCTTTGTACAACAAGATAGCCAATGCTGAGAACTATACAGACAATGGATTCAAAGGCAGTGTGAAAGATTACTTCAAGGCGCAGAGTGCAGGACAGTTCGAACTCGACTTTGATGTTGTAGGTATTTGTCCTCTGAAGAACCCATGTTCCTATTATGGAGGAAATGATGCTTATACTGGCGACGACCTTCGCGCCGGCGAGATGGTAGCTGAGGCTTGTCAGTGGGCAGCCACTCAAGGCGTCGATTTCTCTCAATACGACTGGGATGGCGATGGGGAAGTAGACCAGGTGTTTGTGCTTTATGCTGGAATGGGTGAGGCTGATGGTGGTGCTGCATCTACGGTTTGGCCACACATGTACTATCTTTCAGAATCCGATTATGGCAAGTCTCTTTCCTTCAATGGTGTTAAGGTAGACACCTATGCTTGCAGTGCAGAGCTGAATGGTCGAGGCAAGCTCGATGGAATCGGTACTTTCTGTCATGAGTTCTCCCACTGCATGGGCTTCCCTGACTTATATGATACCGGCTATTCAGGTTGGTTCGGAATGGGCGCTTACGATCTGATGTGTGCAGGTAATTATAATGGTGACGGCAAATGTCCTGCAGGTTATTCGGCTTACGAGAAGCATGAATGTGGCTGGATAACGTTTCAGGATGTTACTCTTATCGAGGAAGACCTCAACGTCACAGGGCTGAAAGCCATCAGCGAGGGTGCCGGTGCCTATGTGCTGAAAAACAAGGCGCACGAGGACGAATATTACATCATCGAGAACCGACAAAAGACAGGCTGGGATGCTTATCTGCCTTCTGAAGGTGTGATGATCACCCATGTGGACTACGATGCCTATATCTGGTGGAATAATATGCCCAATACAAAGGGGAATTACTATGATGAACATAAAAATGTTTATTATAACGACCATCAGCGTTTGACCATCTTCCGCGCAGGCAAGTCTACGTCAGATTATGGCTTTACTTCCGATCTTTATCCCTATAACACCAACAACAGTCTTACCGCCGAGTCCAATCCTGCTGCTACCTTATATAATAAGAATAGCGATGGCACCAAGTATATGCACATCGACATCACGGATATCAGTGTGGCATCTGATGGAACAGCTTCGCTCACCTTCAGCAAGGCAGACCGCAGTAGTGGCGGTGGGGGAGAGACCGATCCCGATACTCCTGTCACACCATCTGGCTCAGTCTTGTTGTACGAGTCTTTTGATAAGTGTGGTGGAACGGGAGGCAATGATAATAAGTGGAGTGGCAATGGAGTAGCTGGGTCTGAAGCCCTCAGTATGGAGTTCGACAATAATGGCTGGACCAGTTCTAAAAAAATCTTTTCTGGCAATCAATGTGTACGATTGGGCAACAGCAGTACGGCTGGTGTGATCACGACTCCTGCCATTTCCGTCAATGGCTCGGCTTATCTGTCATTCAAGGCAGGAGGGTGGGACGGCACTAATGATGCCACCTCCCTGACGCTTTCTGTCAACAATGGCACGTTGTCGAAGACTTCCGTTACGATTCCGGAAGGCTCCTGGAAACAGTTTGGTGTCAACATCACAGCTACAGGCACAGTAAAGGTTACCTTCACGGCAAACAGGAAGCGTTTCTTCCTCGACGAGGTGAAGGTGGTAGACCCAACCATCGACTCTGGCATTCATGACATCGTGGCGGGAGAAGAGAATGGCATCGTGGCTTATTACTCGCTCAATGGAACTCGCCTCAATGGCCCTCGTTCCGGAGTCTGCATCGTACGTTACGCCAATAGCGAAGTACGTAAAGTCATCATCCGATGATTTGTTCTGCGATATTCCTTAGGGAAAAGTAAAGATGAAAAAAACAACAATGCCCACCCTTGGTACGGTAAGTAACCATGGGTGGGCATTATAGGTATTGCCGAGCGCAACTAATATTATGTGAAAAGCACTTGCTCATATCAACCTTCTTATATTAATGTTCTCCACGATAAAATCCATTATTGCTCATTTCCGACCATTTCAAGAACATTTCTTGATAGTTGTCTTTAATGAATTCACGAATTATTCTCATTTCTTTATTGGTCAGAACACCCTGCTCTTTTACGACTGTATCACCATTTCCTAAAACAAACAACTTGGCTGAGCCAGATTCCGTTAAGTGTCGGTCACTCGCATGTACATGCATAGCTTCTACTATACAATGTGAAGTAAAATATAGGTAATACCCACATATCATAAAATCGTAATATTTAGGCATAAGTTTGTTCCATTAAATTCTTGTTTCGTTTCCAATACTTTTGAACAATGCTGATTTCAATATCATCCATATTGGTTTCTATTACATCACCCTCTCTTGTCATCACAAGAGCATGATATGGCGGGTGTAGATATACTACACGTATAAAGCCTTCTTCACTTTGCGAAAATGCATATCCGCAAACAATCATTATTGCTTTTTCAGCTACGGCTTTAATTTCTTCTTCCTTCATGATAATCTATTTTAACTGACTTGATTGGTTTGAGAAATGTCGTAGGATTTATATATAGATTCTTCAATATGGGCAAAAGGTCAATATACTCTTCTGTTTCACCAATGCCCTCATAATCAGCCATGACAACAATATATCCATTATCCCATTCCTTAACCTCTGTGAATCGTTTGAGGCGTTTTGGAGTACGAAATCGGATATTACTATTGCCATATCTAAAAGAAGTCATATCTCCATCATTGGAGAGAAATGCTTCTGATGAAATATTCTTGTTGTCCATACTTAACCTCCTTATTTTAATGATTCTACTTTTCTTCTTTATAGATTATGCCAGTGAGCGCAATGAAAGCTTGTTTTCAGATTGCCGAGCGCAGCTAATCTTATGCAAAGATTATGCCAGTGAGCGCAATGAAAACTTGCTTTCAAATTGCCGAGCGCAGCTAATCTTATGCAAAATTACACTTTTCTTCCGAAAGATGCAAGGAATTATTGGAAAATGTTTGAGGGTGAAGGAGATAACTGAAAAAGCAAAGAAAAAAGGCTTTTTTGTTGTCACTATCAAAATATTTATATACTTTTGCAAAAATAAAACCCCCGGGGTCATCACCAGCATCGAATAATCTGGGAGAGGGCCTTACCGGGACTGCGCTGCAAAGGTAAGAATTAAAATGGAATATACCAAAGATTTTTTTTGGAAAATCATATTTTTATGGGGAGTATACTTCTATACCCTATTCAACAACAATGCCCACCCTTGGTACGGTAAGTAACCAAAGGTGGGCATTAAAACATCTCCTCTTCATTTAATTTCATTATATTATGGGTTAGGATAATCTTGATTGATTCCTCTGGGGAGAAAATAACCTTTGATGCAATTTGGATTGCAGACACAAATCTGAATATGATTCTTTTCTCTGAATCCTGCATTAGGATATAGTTCCTGTCCTTCCCAAAAGACTCCTTTTACAGAATCATAAGGATGGGCATTAGCCTTTTTGTTGTATGTTAATGCTGTTTGAACAACAGCACAATCTAATTTTCTAATCAGTAAATCTGTAGATTTACCGATAGATGTATTTTGGGGTAATTCTAATTCAGACTCTTTATAGAGTTCAACCATAGACTCATAAGCATCTTTCAATTCCTGAAGATAGGCACTGTCTGTAAGGTCAAAACAATATCCCAAGTCTATAATAGCTCCAACAACAGCCGGTTCTTTGATTTGCGAATTTCTCCTTTTTGCTAAATCTTTAGCCCATTGCCAAGCTCTTTCTTCATTGTTTTCCCAAAAGTAGATGCCATTTCCCAACCAGTCATAATCATTTGTGCTGGCAAGAAGTTCGGTCTTGCCAGCAATGACTGCTTCTACTACAGATTGGTCGCAACCATGAAATCCAATCACAAGATTGGAGCGTCTGGAATAAAGAGATTCATTCATATTTCTATCGCAAATGTGGTGCAACTTCTCCGTTAGGCAACAAAATTCCTGCCTCAATCAGGAATTTTCTTGCCGCTTCTTTGCTTGCTACAGAAGCCTTTCTGGCAGCCTCTAATCTTTCTTGTCTTTTGCTATCAAATAAATCCATACTTAACCTCCTTGTTTTTATGATTCTTCTTTTCTTATGCAAAGATTATGCCAGTGAGCGCAATGAAAGCTTGCTTTCAAATTGCCGAGCGCAGCTAATCTTATGCAAAATTACACTTTTCTTCCGAAAGATGCAAGAAATTTACGGGAAAATGTTTGAGAGTGAGGAAGATAAAGAGAAATGCCCACCCTTGGTACGGTAAGTAACCAAAGGTGGGCATTATACATCTCCTCTTCAGTAACTACTCAGCACCCCTATTGAAAACTGTCTTTTTGTACATATGGTTGACTCCTTAAAATGTAAGTGAAATGAAAAAATCATTAGAAGAGACATTAAAGGA
>ENA-ORCL01000516-ORCL01000516.1-human-gut-metagenome-genome-assembly--contig:-NODE-516-length-15518-cov-6.306392_pt1 | contig 15518 bp, 16 predicted proteins | sample MGYA00242987_ERZ507988 | MGnify/ENA primary metagenome ERZ507988 (study PRJEB26167, sample SAMN06115466) | human gut metagenome | host: Homo sapiens | place: China:Hubei | collected 2016-05-19 | study... | reverse complement strand
GCATAGCCAATAATTTATAAGGTCTGCTTTTAGAAATTTCATAAAATTCAGCTTTAGAATTAGGATTGAACTTATAAACCAATTGCATTTTTTCCATTTTCTTATAATTTTAGTTTCTGACAAAAGCGTCATTGAACCCTAGCAGAGAATCGAACTCTGCCTTAGTTCCAAATAGGGTTTACTCTACTGTTACATAAGTACCAATAGCTTCAAGCATTGCAACTGGCTCAGTATATTCTAAGCCCCTTGCATTCAAATAGTCCTTCATAAGTCTAACCACTTTATTACCTTTTGCGAGTAATATAAGTGATTTGCCAACTGGAATAGATGTAATAAATTCCAATTTCTTATGATGACAATAATCTTTGAAATCTAATTCCAGTTCTTGACTTGTCATATTAATATTTATCTTGGCCGATATAGTAGAGATATGCTGTTTCAGTTATACCACGTAATTGGTATGTAACTTTAATTGAATACTCACAACAATCAAGTACTTCACCAAATGTGCATACATAATATCCAGATGGAAATACTTTAATTCCCTCTCTAGAATCTATATTGCACTTTTCAATAGAATCTATCTTGCATCTACTGAATACACGAATAGCAACACTTCTAGTTATTACATCTATTTGGCCTGAATTATCTTCTGACCATCTGTTGTCGCGTATATGAATAACCTTTAAATCACGAGGGTCATCCATAAGAGTAAAAGCCTTGATAACATCAAGTCTTGATACTGGTTCCATTAATTTTTCCATTTCCTTATAATTTTAGTTCTCTGCGATATTGCATTGAACCCTAGCAGAGAATCGAACTCTGCCTTAGTTCCAAATAGGGTTTACTCTTTGACTTCATCAAAGGCTTTCTTCCATTCTTCTGGCGTCAAGCTAGTGACAATAAGAACTGCTATACTGATAATTAGAAACGTTGCCATAATTACACCTCCTCATATCCATAAAAGTCTACACAAACTGAGTAGTATGTAGCATTACCTTGTTTGGTTTTACCCATATCTAACTCAACTCTATATGCAACTGAACTTGATGCACTAGTAGCAAGCACTGTCTTGTGCTTGTTATCCTTGAACATAGCTTCAATAGCTTCCTTAAATGTGGGTGTACCAATAACAGATGATGAATTTGGCATTTTATTAGAAGCTTCATAGGCATCAATAGCCTCTTCCAACTTCTTTCTAACAACATTTGCCTCTTTGGCAATAACGATGTTAGATACAATTAACGTATACACAAGTTCGCAACCTGTTTTTTCCATAATCTCTGTTTTCATATCCAATATAATTTTAGTTAATAATTGAACCCTAGCAGAGAATCGAACTCTGCCTTAGTTCCAAATAGGGTTAGTCGATGATAATCTGGTTTGTCTCTGAGTCCAAGTATAACTCAGCCACACGAGTACGTTCCTTAGGGTTACCATCCTCGTCATGCTCTTTAGTTACCTTGTCGATGAGATAAATCTTCTGCTTATCATCGTCGCTGCCTTCTGCTCTAATTTGGGTAAGAGCATCAATGGCAACCTTCTCAGCACAGTAGTGCACATCAGAATCCTTGATGAATTCTCCACCAAATGGTACGTCAGTTCTGTACTGGCATACACGTACCTCAAATGTGCACTTGCGTACTGGGCGTGATATAAACGCTTTGGCCTTCTTCGCGGCCTCGCGAGCCTCTTTAGCTGCAGCCTTAGCCTCTTGAGCTGCCTTTTTGGCCTGCTCCATGAGACGTGCTGCTTCAGCCTTAGCCTTCTCAGCCTTTGTTTCCAACTCTGAGTTCTCTACCTCTGCCTGTGGCGCAACCTGTGGTGTAGCCTCGGCTGTAATGTTCTCAACTGTGTTAACATTCTCTGCCTGTGCCTTTACGGCGTTATTCTTCTTAGTCATAATTGTATAAATTTTAGTTATTGGGGCATTATTGCCTTTGAACCCTACCCCAGAGTCGAACTGGGGCACTGCTCCTAGTAGGGTTTACATAATCATGTACACTTCTTTTAGACTTGCCCAAAGGTCTTCATCACTATTGGACATAGTAAATTTATAGTCAGCTTCTTCACGCGTGATTCTATCTCGGGTTACACGCACTTCCCAATACCTGTCTGTGAGACTTATGTCAAATATGTCTGCATCAGACCATCCATTTCTGTCAGCAAAATCTATATCTGGGTCTTTAAACATAGCTTCAGCTACTGTATGAGCTGCATCCCATATATTACTACCCTTCCCTTGCTTTATGATATAAGTTCTTTCCATAATTTTGTCATTTTTTAATTATTAATAATGGGCCTAGCTAGGGACTCGAACCCTACCCCTGCAGCCAATTACTGCAGGGGGCCAACTCTAGTTATGACTAAAATTATCCCATCTGTTCACTGCCTATGGGTGCATTGTTCAATATGTCAAAAATCGCGTGGCCTCGGGTCTACTTGGCCTAACCCTTGCTGCTTATAGACTGCAGCTAACTAACAGGTGCCCAACCTGGTTGTATATGGACATTATATTATTTTTTAATTAATATTTAAAGCAAATTGAAGTATGAAAACTAAAGTTTTATTCGCTGCTGTGGCAGTAGCATTTTCTTTCGCTGTAACATCATGTGGTAACAAAAAAGCTGCTGATGCCAATGCTGCCGGAGCAGACTCTTGTTGCGCTGCACAAACAGAACAGGTATGTGACTCTGCAAAGGCTTGCTGCCAGGCTGATTCTGCCGTTTGTCCGAAAGCCGGTTGCGCGAAAGCTGATTGTCCGAAGGCCGCTTGCGACAGCGCCAAGTGTGACAAACCTTGTGAAAAGAAGTAATTCAGGACTTGTATCGAACTGAAACATAAAGGAAAGGCGTGCCTGTTTGGTACGCCTTTCTTGTGATATATTGGTGCGATAAATGAATATAATCTTATAAAATGATATTATTTCAGATGAAAAAGTTACTGATTTATTTGCATGCTACAAAATAATCTATACCTTTGCATCATTAAACAAAAAAACAAGATGATTCAGAACTTTACATATATTCTACTGTGTGGTATTATTATTCTACTGGCAAAGTTTAGTGGAAGTGAGTGCTGTGCATAAATATATGTAAGATATAACAATATACGAAAGCCTTTCTCACTTCCCTGTGTGAAAGGCTTTTTTTTATGGAATATGAATTTATAAATACAATGAAGCGATGAGTGATAAATTATTTATTTTCGACACAACGCTCCGCGATGGCGAGCAGGTTCCGGGATGCCAGTTGAATACAGTGGAAAAAATTCAGGTGGCAAGGCAACTGGAAGCGCTGGGCGTGGATGTGATTGAGGCGGGATTCCCCATTTCGAGTCCGGGTGACTTTAACTCGGTGATTGAGATTTCCAAAGCTGTGACGTGGCCTACGATTTGCGCCTTGACACGTGCCGTACAGAAAGATATTGACGTGGCGGCGGAAGCTCTGCAATTTGCCAAGCATAAACGTATTCATACCGGTATCGGTACTTCCGACTCGCACATCAGATATAAATTCAATTCCAACCGCGAGGAGATTATCGAACGTGCCGTAGCGGCAGTGAAGTATGCCCGCCGCTATGTAGAGGATGTCGAATTCTATGCCGAAGATGCCGGACGCACGGATAACGAATACCTGGCGCGTGTGGTGGAAGCCGTTATCAAAGCGGGCGCTACGGTGGTGAATATTCCCGATACCACCGGTTACTGCCTTCCCGGTGAGTATGGTGCGAAGATAAAATATCTGATGGAGCATGTGGACGGCATTCATAACGCTGTCATCTCCACGCATTGCCACAACGACCTGGGAATGGCTACTGCCAATACAATGGCAGGTGTGCTGAACGGAGCCCGCCAGGTGGAAGTTACTATCAACGGTATCGGCGAACGTGCCGGAAATACTTCGCTCGAAGAGGTGGCTATGATTATCAGATGTCATAAGGATATTGATATTGAAACCAATATCAACACGCAGAAGATTTACCCTACCAGCCGTATGGTATCCAGCCTGATGAATATGCCGGTGCAGCCTAACAAGGCAATCGTAGGCCGTAATGCCTTTGCGCACTCGTCGGGCATTCATCAGGACGGCGTATTGAAGAATGTGCAGACTTATGAGATTATCGACCCGCACGATGTGGGCATCGATGACAACTCTATCGTACTGACCGCCCGTAGCGGACGCGCTGCCTTGAAGAACCGCCTGCAGGTGTTGGGCGTGTCTCTGGATCAGCAGAAACTGGATAAGATTTACGAAGATTTCCTGAAACTTGCCGATAAGAAGAAAGATATTAACGACGATGATATTCTGGTATTGGCAGGTGCGGACCGCTCGCAGAATCATCGTATCAAACTGGAATACTTGCAGGTGACGAGCGGCGTAGGTGTCCGTTCGGTAGCCAGCATCGGGCTGAACATTTCGGGTGAGAAGTTCGAGGCCGCCGCCAGCGGAAACGGTCCGGTAGATGCCGCAATCAAAGCCCTGAAGAAGATAATAGACCGCCACATGACGTTGAAGGAGTTTACCATTCAGGCTATCAGCAAGGGGAGTGATGATATGGGTAAGGTGCACATGCAGGTGGAATATGATAACCGTATCTACTATGGCTTCGGCGCCAATACGGATATTATAGCTGCGTCGGTGGAAGCGTATATAGACTGTATTAATAAATTTTAGCGGTTAGTGATTAACGATTAGTGATTGATAATTTGTAATTAATACTTATTCTGATGAATACATTATTTGATAAAATTTGGGATGCCCACGTTGTACAGAAGGTGGAAGACGGCCCTACACAACTTTACATAGACAGGCTTTATTGCCATGAAGTGACCAGTCCGCAGGCTTTTGCCGGATTGCGTGCCAGGGGAATCAAGTGTTTCCGTCCGGAAAAGATATTCTGTATGCCCGACCATAATACGCCGACGCACGACCAGGATAAACCTATCGAAGACCCCGTGTCAAAGACGCAGGTGGATACGCTTGCCAAGAATGCGGAAGATTTCGGACTGGAGCATTTCGGCATGATGGACAAGAAGAACGGCATTATCCATGTGGTGGGTCCGGAACGCGGGCTGACCTTGCCGGGCATGACGATTGTATGCGGTGACTCGCATACGTCCACTCACGGCGCAATGGGGGCGGTGGCTTTCGGCATCGGTACGAGCGAAGTGGAAATGGTGATGGCTTCGCAGTGTATTCTGCAAACCCGCCCCAAGACGATGCGCATTACCGTAGACGGCAAATTGGGTAAAGGGGTGACCGCCAAAGATGTGGCGCTCTATATGATGTCCAAGATGACTACCAGCGGCGCTACGGGCTACTTTGTGGAGTATGCCGGAGAGGCGGTGCGCAGCCTGTCTATGGAAGGACGCCTTACGCTGTGCAACCTCAGCATAGAAATGGGTGCGCGCGGCGGTATGGTTGCTCCGGACGAAACGACCTTCGAGTACATTAAGGGACGCGAATATGCTCCGAAAGGCGAAGCGTGGGACAAGGCGCTGGCATACTGGAAAACATTGAAAAGCGATGAGGATGCCGTGTTCGATAAGGAAGTACGCTTCGACGCCGCCGACATCGAGCCGATGATTACCTACGGAACCAATCCGGGTATGGGCATGGGCATCACGCAGCACATCCCCGCTACCGAGGGCATGGGCGAGGCCGCCAAGGCGTCTTTTATGAAGTCGATGGAGTATATGGGCTTCCGGCCGGGTGAACCGTTGTTGGGCAAGAAGATTGATTACGTGTTCTTGGGTGCTTGTACCAACGGCCGTATCGAGGATTTCCGTGCATTTGCCTCTATCGTGAAAGGCCGTAAGAAAGCGGCGGATGTAGTGGCATGGCTGGTTCCCGGTTCGTGGATGGTAGATGCGCAGATACGTGAGGAAGGCTTGGACAAAGTGCTGGAAGAGGCGGGATTCGCTATCCGCCAGCCGGGATGTTCGGCTTGTCTGGCGATGAATGATGACAAAGTGCCTGCCGGGAAGTATGCGGTGTCCACCAGTAACCGTAACTTTGAGGGACGTCAGGGACCGGGTGCACGCACATTGCTTGCCAGTCCGCTGGTGGCTGCGGCAGCGGCGGTGACGGGGGGGATTACAGACCCGAGGGAGTTTATCTAAATCAAGGTTCACTACAGAGGGAGAAACTGAGGGCCTATGTCCTCTGCAGTGAAGAAAGAACAATCAAATAACAGCAACAATGAAACAGAAATTCAATATCATCAACAGCACTTGTGTACCTCTTCCGTTGGAGAATGTGGATACCGACCAGATAATCCCTGCACGTTTCCTGAAAGCCACCACGAAAGAAGGCTTTGGCGAGAACTTGTTTCGCGACTGGCGGTATGACAAGCAAGGCAACAAAATAGAATCTTTCGTACTGAACGACCCTACCTACGGCGGACAAATCCTTGTGGCCGGCAAGAACTTCGGTTCGGGAAGCAGCCGCGAGCATGCGGCATGGGCCATTGCCGACTATGGTTTCCGCGTGGTGGTGAGCAGCTTCTTTGCGGATATCCATAAGAACAACGAACTGAATAATTTCGTGCTTCCCGTGGTGGTGAGCGAACCGTTCCTGAAAGAACTTTTCGACTCGGTTTTCGCCAATCCCAAAACGGAAGTGGAAGTGAACCTGCCCGAACAGACCATTACCAACAAGGCCACGGGCAAGAGCGAGCATTTTGAAATCAATGCCTACAAGAAACACTGCCTGATGAACGGATTGGACGATATAGATTTCCTTGTAGAGAATAAAGACAAAATAGAATCCTGGGAGAAGAAACATGAAGCATAATCATCCGAAGATAGAAATCATGGACACCACGCTCCGCGACGGCGAACAGACCAGCGGGGTGTCTTTCGTGCCCCATGAGAAGCTGATGATAGCCCGTTTGCTGCTTGAAGACTTGAAGGCGGACCGGGTGGAAGTGGCTTCCGCGCGGGTGTCTGAAGGGGAGTTCGATGCGGTGAAAATGATATGCGACTGGGCCGCCCGCCGCAATATGCTGCCGAGGGTGGAAGTGCTCGGTTTCGTAGACGGGCATACGTCGGTGGACTGGATACACGCTACCGGCTGCCGCGTCATTAACCTGCTGTGCAAAGGCTCGCTGAAGCATTGCTCCTGCCAGTTGAAGAAGTTGCCCGAAGAACATATCGAGGACATTCTGGCAGTGGTGGACTACGCAAACGTGCAGGACATGGAGGTGAACGTCTACCTGGAAGACTGGAGCAACGGCATGAAAGATTCGCCCGAATATGTGTTCCAATTGATGGACGCATTGATTCGGACCAACATAAAGCGGTATATGCTGCCCGATACGCTGGGGGTGCTGAACCCGTTGCAGGTCATTGAATTCATGCGGAAAATGGTGAAACGCTATCCGCACGCGCATTTCGACTTCCATGCGCACAATGATTACGACCTTGCGGTGAGCAATGTGCTGGCAGCCGTGTTGAGCGGTTGCAAGGGGTTGCACACCACCATTAACGGTCTGGGCGAGCGTGCCGGGAATGCGCCTCTTGCCAGCGTGCAGGCCATCCTGAAAGACCATTTCAGCGCTGTTACCAATATCGACGAGAGCCGCCTCAATGATGTGAGCCGTGTGGTGGAGTCTTATTCGGGCATCGTAATTCCCGCCAACAAACCGATTGTGGGTGAGAATGTGTTTACGCAGGTGGCGGGCGTGCATGCCGACGGAGATAATAAAAGCAACCTGTACTGCAACGACCTCTTGCCCGAACGTTTCGGTCGTAAGCGGGAGTATGCGCTGGGCAAGAACAGCGGCAAGGCGAATATCCGCAAGAACCTGGAAGACCTGGGGCTGGAGCTGGACGAGGATGCCATGCGCAAGGTTACCGAACGTATCATCGAGCTGGGCGATAAAAAGGAACTGGTGACGCAGGAAGATTTGCCGTACATCGTTTCCGATGTTTTGAAACACGGCATGATGGACGAGCGGGTGAACCTGAAAAGCTACATCGTGAACCTTGCCTACGGACTGAAACCGATGGCTACGTTGAAAATAGAAATCAACGGCAAGGAGTATGAGGAGAGTTCCAGCGGCGACGGTCAGTACGATGCCTTTGTGCGTGCGTTGCGCAAGATATACAAGGTGACTCTGGGGCGTAAGTTCCCGATGCTGACGAACTATGCGGTGACCATCCCGCCCGGCGGACGTACCGATGCCTTTGTGCAGACGGTTATCACCTGGAGTTTTGAAGACAAGGTGTTCCGTACCCGCGGGCTGGATGCCGACCAGACGGAAGCGGCCATTAAGGCTACGGTAAAGATGTTGAATATAATAGAAGCTGAATACGATAAATAAGATGCCCAACCATGATTTATAAGACAATAAAGGATTATTTCGAAAGAAAACCCAATGCAAGCTATCTGTTTTTTGCTTGCATGATATTTTTGTTTCGTGTTTTCTTGAATTGGTGTGAAAATAAGCTGCAGCTCGTCACTCTTAGGGATGTGATATGGGCGCTTGTGCTGACTGCGGGATTTGTGGTAGGTGAGCGTGTTGACCGTGCTCGCCGCAAGAAAAAAGCAATGAAAGATAAGATAGAAAATGAATTGAAAAAGAAATAATAATTATGGACTTTAAAATTGCAGTATTGGCCGGTGACGGTATCGGCCCCGAAATATCCGCCGTAGGTGTGGACGTAATGACCGCCGTTTGCGAGAAATTCGGTCACAAAGTAAGTTATGAGTATGCCGTGTGCGGTGCGGACGCCATCGACAAAGTGGGCGACCCTTTCCCCGAAGCTACCTATCAGGCTTGTAAGAATGCCGATGCAGTGCTCTTTTCGGCAGTAGGCGACCCGAAATTCGACAATGACCCCACCGCCAAGGTGCGTCCCGAACAAGGATTGCTGGCTATGCGCAAGAAGTTGGGGCTGTTTGCCAATATCCGCCCGGTGCAGACCTTCAAGTGCCTCTTGCACAAGTCGCCGCTCCGTGCGGAACTGGTGGACGGTGCGGACTTCATCTGCATCCGCGAACTGACGGGCGGTATGTATTTCGGCGAGAAGTATCAGGACAACGACAAGGCCTACGACACCAATATGTACACCCGTCCGGAGATTGAACGCATCCTGAAAGTGGGCTTTGAGTATGCCATGAAGCGCAACAAGCACCTTACGGTAGTGGACAAGGCGAATGTACTTGCCTCTTCGCGCCTGTGGAGACAGATTGCGCAGGAAATGGCCCCGGACTATCCGGAAGTCACCACCGACTATATGTACGTGGACAACGCTGCCATGCGCATGATTCAGGAACCGAAGTTCTTCGACGTGATGGTGACCGAGAATACCTTCGGCGATATTCTGACCGATGAAGGCTCCTGCATCAGCGGCTCCATGGGCTTGCTTCCTTCGGCTTCCACGGGCGAAAGCACGCCGGTGTTCGAGCCTATTCACGGCTCATGGCCGCAGGCTAAGGGCCTGAACATAGCCAATCCGCTGGCACAGATTCTTTCCGTAGCCATGCTGTTCGAGTATTTCGACCTGAAGGAAGAAGGCGCGCTTATCCGCAAGGCGGTGGATGCTTCGCTCGACGCCAATATCCGTACCCCGGAAATCCAGGTGGAAGGCGGCGGCAAATACGGCACGAAAGAAGTGGGTGCGTGGATTGTGGACTATATCAAACACTAATCTTTATTAAGGAAAGAAAGGGCGAAACGTTTTTTTCCTACCTTTGCGAGGAGATGCGTCAAGAGTACGGCGATAGCGAGCCTGCTTTTGGTGTGTCTCCTCATTTGTGTCTTATTCTGTATAAACTCGGACGAATTATGGCGAAAATAGCGAATAACTTGACGGAACTTATCGGCGGTACGCCGCTGATGAAACTGGCGGGGTACAGCCGGAAGTACGGATTGCAACGGGAGGTGGTTGCCAAACTGGAGTCTTTTAACCCCGCAGGCAGCGTAAAAGACCGCGTAGGGCTGGCGATGATCGAGGATGCCGAAGTGCGCGGAGCGTTGAAGCCCGGCGCCACCATCATAGAGCCTACCAGCGGCAATACGGGAGTAGGGCTGGCAATGGTGGCTACCATTAAAGGCTATCATCTGATACTGACCATGCCCGAAACCATGAGCATCGAACGCCGCAACCTGCTGAAAGCCCTCGGAGCGGAAATCGTGCTGACGGACGGACTGGCAGGCATGGCGGGTTCTATTGCCAAGGCGCAGGAACTGAGGAACAAGATACCCGGCGCCGTGATTCTGCAACAGTTCGAGAACCCTTCCAACGCCCGGATACACGAACTTACTACGGGCGAGGAAATCTGGACGGATACGGACGGACAAGTGGACGTGTTTGTGGCGGGAGTAGGTACGGGCGGCACGATTTGCGGTGTGGCGCGCGCCTTGAAAAGGCATAATCCGAATGTCTACATTGTGGCCGTAGAACCCGCATCGTCTCCCGTGCTTGAGGGGGGCGAGGATGCTCCTCACCGCATACAGGGCATCGGGGCAAACTTTATTCCGGCCCTTTACGATGCTTCGGTAGTGGACGAGGTGATTCCCGTGCCGGATGATGAAGCCATTCGCGCCGGACGCGAACTGGCATCCACCGAGGGATTGCTGGCGGGAATATCTTCCGGAGCGGCTGTCTATGCGGCACGCCTGCTGGCGGTGCGTCCCGAATTTGCCGACAAAACGGTGGTGGCCTTGCTGCCTGATACGGGAGAGAGGTATCTCTCTACGGAGTTGTTTGCTTTTGACACCTATCCTTTGGATTAAATGCCGGGGACGGACGTTTGTTTCACCCGGTGGTAGCGGTCATACCGACGGGTGGTAGCCCTTGTACCGTCGCGTGGTATTGCCCGTATCATCCTTTGGTACTCTTTGTACCAGCGCTTGGTACTGTCCGTACCACCGCCTGATATTCTTTGTACCCTTGCTTGGTACTTTCCGTACCGGCAGGTGACACGGATACGTGTGCATTAATAAATTTAGAATCATAAGTATGAAGAAACTGATTTTTCTCGCAGTATGTTTATTGGCAAGCGGTATGCCTGCATTCGCGCAAACCTATCAGGAACTTTGCGACCGTGCCGTAACTTATACGGAGCAGGATAGTCTGCCGCAGGCGGAAACGTACATCCGCAGAGCCTTGAAGCTGGAGCCTGCGAATCCTCATAACGCCCTTCTGTTCTCCAACCTCGGTACGATACAACGCCGCCAGCGGAAGTACGAAAAGGCTTTGGAGTCCTATAACTTCGCCCTGAATATCGCCCCGCGGGCAGTGCCTATCTTGCTGAACCGTGCGACCATTTATATGGAACTGGGGCGCAACAACCTGGCACAAGCCGACTATTCGCTGGTGCTGGATTTGGAGAAAGACAACGAAGAAGCCCTGCTGATGCGCGCTTATATTTATATGCAACAGCGTGACTATAAAATGGCAAAGGCGGATTACGAACGCTTGTTGAAAGTGAATCCCACCAGTTACAACGGCCGTCTCGGTTTGGCTACTTTAGAGCAGAGAGAGGGTAAATACGAAGAAGCACTGAGGCTATTGAACACTATGATTGCCGCCAAAGGAGAGAACCGGCAGTTGTCTCCTTCCCAATATGCCATGCTTTATGTGGCTCGTGCCGGAGTAGAAAAAGACTTGCACCATACAGATATGGCATTGGTAGACTTGGAAGAGGCGATAAGCCTGGATAGCTCGCAGCCTGAAATATACCTGATGCGCGGCGAAATCTACCTCGCCCAAAAGAAGAAAGACCTTGCCAAACGCGATTTCGAGAAAGCCATATCGTTAGGAGTACCGCAATCTGATTTACGCAACTTCTTACAACAAACGGGGAAATAGGGGGTAGTGGTTAGTGATTAGCGTTTAGTGGTTAGTGATTAAGTTATGTACAATAAACAGTTAATTGCTAATCGCAAAACACTCACTGCTCACCACTAATCCTTAATCGCTAATCACTAATCACTATATTTTCGTATTAGGTTGATAAATTCTTTGCCGTATTTCTTTTTTTTGTGTTCTCCGATGCCGCTGATGTTGCCGAACTCTTCGAGATTGGTGGGGCGTGAGGTGCTGAGCAAGTGGAGAACCTTGTCGGACAGGACGATATAGGCAGGCAGGGCCTCTTCATCGGCAAGACGTTTTCTTAATTTGCGCAATGCTTCAAAGAGGGCTTCGTTCTCTGTATTGGGAAGTCCTAAGGGTAGCTCTTGGGCGGGGACGGTTGCTTTGCGTTTTCTGCCACGTTTGGTTTCGTTTGTTTCTTCCCGGCGTATCACTACCAATCGGGCGGTGGCTCTGCCGAAGAGGACATCGCTTCCTGCGGAAGTTATTTTCAGATGATTGTTTTCGTTGTAAGCAATCTCGAAGTATCCGAGTTGCAGCATTTGTAATAAATAATCATGCCAGTCGCGGGCGGGAACATCACGTCCGGCGGCAAAGGTTTTCAGTTGCTGATAGCCTTTGCCTACGACTTCGGGCGACATGTTTCCTCTGAGAATATCCACTAAAACGCCTGTACCGATTTGCTGGTCTGTGCGGACAATGGCGCTCAAGGCTTTTTGTACGATGACAGTTCCGTCAAAGCGTTCGGGCGGGTTCTTGCAGACGTCGCAATTGCCGCAGTCGTGGTCTGCTATTTCTCCAAAATAACTTAACAATATGCGGCGTCGGCAGATGTCGGATTCGGCGTATTGCTGCATGCGTTGCAGTTTCTCCAGGTTGATGTTCTGCTGTCCGCTCTCGGTAGCGAATTTGGTAAGCAAAATCAGGTCTGCAAGCGAGTAGAACAGTAGCGTGTCACTGGGCAGTCCGTCTCTGCCGGCACGCCCTATCTCCTGGTAGAAACTCTCGATGCTCTTTGGTAAATTATAATGAATAACCCAACGAACGTTACTCTTGTCTATACCCATGCCGAAAGCAATGGTGGCGCACACTACCTGCACGCGGTCGTTGATGAAATCGTCCTGCGCTTCGTCCCTGAGGGAGGGGGAGAGTCCGGCATGGTAGACGGCGGTGCGGATACCCTGCTTCTGGAGCATCTGCGCCACGGATTCCGTCTTGCTCCGGCTCATGCAATAGATGATGCCGCTTTCTCCGGGATGGCGGGCTATGAAGTCAAGAATTGTCTTGGATTTTTCCTTCTGCTGGTAGCCCCGTTTTACGGTGAGGCTCAGGTTGGGACGGTCGAACGAGGAGATGAACGTCCGGGGATGGTTCAGGTGAAGCTGCCTGATGATATCTTCGCGCGTGATTTTGTCGGCGGTGGCGGTCAGGGCGATGATGGGCACGTGCGGGAACTGCTGGTGCAGAATCCCCATCTGTGCGTATTCAGGCCGGAAGTCATGTCCCCATTGCGAGATGCAGTGCGCTTCGTCGATGGCGAAAAGCGAGATGTGCATGTCCCGCAGGAGATAATTGGCTTCTGCAAGCAGCTTTTCGGGCGAGATATACAGCAGTTTCAGTCTGCCTTCCATGCAGGCACGGCGCAGGGCAGCATTTTCCGTTTCGTCATTGCTGCTGTTCAGCGCACCGGCGCTGATGCCGTTGGCGCATAATGCCTCTACCTGGTCCTTCATCAGCGAGATGAGCGGCGAAACGACTACCGCGGTTCCTTCGCGCAGCAGGGCGGGAAGCTGGTAGCATATTGATTTTCCACCGCCGGTGGGCATTAACACAAGTGCGTCGTTTCCGTCCAGAATGTGACGGATAATCTCTTCCTGAAGGGGACGGAAACTGTCGTATCCGAAGTATGTTTTAAGCGTTTGTAGCATAAGCAGTGCCGGTATCTTTTTATCAGGGGACAAAGGTACGTTAATTCTTGCATAAAATGCAAAAGGAAGTGGCGTTCAGTCAAATAACTTAATAATGAAGCAGTTGTGTTAAATAAGCTTGTAATTAAACGTATCCTGCTTCTTTTCAAGCTTTTTCGTTGTTTGTATATTAAAAATATGTACGGGAAAAGTTGCGTATTAAAAAAAAATGTTAGACTTTTGTGTAATCTAAGGGAAGCTCCTTTGGATTTCCGTATTTAAACAACCCTAACCAGTTAATTTAATGAGTGATGTCGAAAAGAATGCACAGGAGGAGGCTCCAACGAAGCCTCCCTATAACCTGCGCGAAAAGAAAGAAAAGAAGGCTGCCTACCGTTCCTTGATACGGCCGGAACTGGCAGACGAGCTGTACGACAGGATATTGAATATCATTGTCGTGCAGAAGAAGTACAGAGACCCCAATTACTCTGCTAAGGATTTGGCGAAAGAACTGCAGACCAATACCCGTTATTTGTCGGCAGTGGTGAACTCCCGTTTCGGCATGAATTATTCTTGTTTGTTGAATGAGTACAGAGTGAAAGACGCTTTGCATTTATTGACAGATAAGAGATATGCTGACAAGAATGTTGAGGAAATCAGCACGATGGTAGGCTTTGCCAATCGTCAGTCTTTTTATGCTGCATTTTATAAAAATGTAGGAGAAACTCCTAACGGTTATCGTAAGAAAAATGCAGTGAAAGGTAAATAATGCAGTAAAACTGAACTTATAAAAGGAAATATTCCGAGCCATGTGCTCCGGAATACTTCCTTTTGTTATTTTAATACTAATCAATCTTTTCCAAACACGCATGAAAAAACAACTGATTTCCGTAATGGTTGCCGCGTCCTTGCTGACAGCTTGCGGCGGAGCACCGAAAACTACTGCCAAGGCAGAAAAATTTGATTATACAGTGGAACAATTTGCAGACTTACAGATATTGCGTTATAAGGTTCCCGGATTTGAGGAACTGACGCTGAAACAGAAGGAACTGATTTATTACCTGACAGAGGCTGCTCTGGAAGGACGGGACATCTTATTCGATCAAAATGGAAAGTATAATTTGAGAATCCGCAGGATGCTCGAAGCAGTATATACGAACTATCAGGGAGATAAAACTACTCCCGACTTCAAGAATATGGAAGTTTACCTCAAAAGGGTATGGTTCTCCAATGGTATTCACCACCACTACGGTACAGAGAAATTTGTGCCCAACTTCTCGCAGGATTTTCTGAAACAGGCCGTGCTTGGCATTGACGCACAATTGCTTCCGTTATCAGACGGACAGACTGCCGAACAACTTTGCGCTGAACTGTTCCCCGTGATTTTCGACCCGGCTATCATGCCGAAGCGGGTGAATCAGGCTGACGGTGAAGACCTTGTGCTGACCTCCGCCTGCAACTACTACAACGGAGTGACGCAGAAGGAAGCCGAAGACTTCTACAATGCAATGAAAGACGCGAAGGACGAGACTCCGGTGTCGTATGGCTTGAACAGTCGTCTGGTGAAAGAGAATGGAAAGTTGGAGGAAAAGGTATGGAAAGTAGGCGGACTTTATACGCAGGCGATTGAGAAGATTGTCTACTGGTTGAAGAAAGCGGAAACTGTTGCTGAGAATGAGGCGCAGAAAGCGGTTATCAGCAAGTTGATCCGGTTCTATGAAACGGGTAACTTGAAGGACTTTGATACAGAACGGCAAGCCTGCCTATGGCTATATGGAGGGAAC
>ENA-ORCL01000507-ORCL01000507.1-human-gut-metagenome-genome-assembly--contig:-NODE-507-length-15755-cov-5.802781_pt1 | contig 15755 bp, 7 predicted proteins | sample MGYA00242987_ERZ507988 | MGnify/ENA primary metagenome ERZ507988 (study PRJEB26167, sample SAMN06115466) | human gut metagenome | host: Homo sapiens | place: China:Hubei | collected 2016-05-19 | study... | reverse complement strand
TACTATATCAACGAGGAGGTAGCGCACGAGGAAGGACGGATGATTCGCAGCCTCTGTCAGTACGACGGCCGACACTTGCTGGTCGGCACGATGAAAGGCATCTACCTGTTCGACACGGCCCGCAAAAACTACCGGACATTCCACTCCGGATTCAGTCACCTCTATTGTACAGACATCAAAAGAGACCCTCACGGTGCATTCTGGTGCAGCACCCGGCAAGGACTATACAAAATACAGGGCAACAGGGTCGAGCGGGCAGACCCGACGCTGCTGCCGGGCCTCCCGTCCGAAACGGTCCGTTTCAGCCTTCCCCTTTCCGATGGCAGCATCTTGGTTTGTATGGATTTGAAAGACCTGTATCTTTGTCGGCCGGAAAAAGGACAAGCCCTACGACTCAATGAAGATTTTCCGGAACTGAACCGCAGCCGTGCCATGAGCTTTGCCATAGAAATAAAACCCGGCCAACTCATCATCGGCGGACAAAACGGACTCTTCGGATATGAGATTGCCCGGAAGAAACTGCAACGTCTGGCTTGGATAGTCCCTTGGGAAAGATACAGCACGAAATACAACTGTGCATACGCCGAAGGAACATCCGTCTGGATAGGTACGCAGAACGGATTGATATGCCATGACTTCCGCACGAAGGAAACCCTGCGGCTCAGCACGGAAAACGGCCTGCCGAACAACTGCATACAAGGCATTGCCGCCGATGCCGAGGGGAAGCTGTGGGTATCGACTTCCAACGGCATCGGGAGAATAAACCGGAACGCAGACGGCACCTTTTCCATCGCACGGTTAGACGGAAAAGACGGCGTACAATACGGGGAAATGATGGAACAGTCCATCACCGCCATGCCGGACGGGCATGTATATGTGGGCGGACTGAACGGTATCACCGACATTGCCCCCCAAGCCACGGACTACGGGCACGAAAACCTGAGGCCGACACTCGTCGGCCTGCGCGTCATGAACCATCCCATCAACAACGAAGGCACGTTCCGCGACCGCCAACTGCTTCCGGAAGGGCTGTCCTACACCCGCCACCTGTACCTGAAACACAACGAGAATTTCATCGAAATGAAATTTTCCGCCTTGGATTACGACACGCCCCAACACACGCACTACCGTTACCGGCTGGAAGGGGTGGACAAAACATGGAACCTCACTTCGGAACCGACAGGTATCTGCACGGCCAGCTACACCTCCCTCACGCCCGGAACGTACAGGCTTCAGGTACAAGCCGCCATGGGAAGCACACCGTGGGGAGCCGCCGCCGAATGGCAAATCACGGTAGAGCCTCCTTTGTGGAAGACTTGGTGGGCTTACGCCATTTACCTCATTGCCGCGCTGGCACTCCTCTACTACATCATCGAACTATACATCGCCGACAAGCGTTCGCGCATGATGGCAGAACAGGAAAACCTGAAACGGCAGAAGGAGCAGCATCTCGACGAACTCAAATTCCGCTTCTTCACCAACATCAGCCACGAGCTGCGCACGCCGCTCGCGCTCATCATCACCCCGCTCGAACTGCTCATCCGCAAAGCCGACGACTCCACCCTCAAAAGCGAACTGGAAAAGATACTCGGTAACGCCCGCGACTTGCTCCGGCTCGTCAACCAGTTGCTCGACTTCCGCCGTCTGGAACAGAAAGGCGAACAACTAAAACTGTCGACCGTGCAAATCAAACCGTTCATCGAAGACAACGTGAACCATTTCGGCTCACTCGCCCACGAACAGCACATCGGATTGTCCTGCGAGTGCGCGTTCGGGCAGGAAGACCTGTTCCGTCTGGATGCAGAAAAGATGACACGCGTGTTGAACAACCTGCTTTCCAACGCCATGAAGTTCACCCCCGAAGGCGGTTTCATCACCGTACAGGCGGGATGGCAGGAAAGCTCCCCGGCAGGCGAAGGTCCTAACGGCATCCGCATCACCGTCAGCGACACCGGCATAGGCATCCCGGCGGAAGACCTGAAAAACATTTTCGTGCGTTTCTACCAAAGCGAAGGCACACAAAGCCATCCCGTGAATACCGGCAGCGGTATCGGACTGCACCTGGTCAAAGGTTATATGGACTTGCACAAAGGAGAAATCACGGTGGAAAGCACACCGGGAAAAGGCACGTGCTTCACGCTGCTGCTGCCTGCCCAACCGCCGCAAACCGCCGCCTCCGATTCCCAAGCCGCCATCGGAAGCACGCTTCCCGACACGGAGAAAGCAACCGAATCCCCCGTGCCCGAAGGGAACAAAGTCACCGTCTTAGTGGCCGAAGACAACGAGCAATTCCGCACGTTCATGAAAGATCTTCTCGGACAGGACTTCACCGTGCTCACCGCCGCCGACGGGCAGGAGGGACTGGCCATGGCACGGGAATACGGCCCCGACCTCATCATCAGCGACGTGATGATGCCGCACATGGATGGCTATACCTTCTGCCGCGCGGTCAAGGACGACGTGCAGTGCTGCCACATCCCGTTCATCCTGCTCACGGCCAAAAACTCTTCCGAAAGCCGGAGCGGGGCATACGAAGCCGGTGCCGACTCGTTTATCGCCAAACCGTTCGACATCGACGTGTTGCACAGCCGCATCCGTCAGCTTCTGGAACAACGCGAGCGACGGTTGGCTTCGTTCCGGAAAGGCACGCACATCAACCCCAAGGAAATCACGATTACCAGTCTGGACGAGAAACTGATACAAAAGGCATTGGAATGCATCGAAAAGAACATGGACAACACCGAATACAACGTGGAAGCCCTCAGTACCGACATGGGATTAGAACGCTCCTCGCTCTACAGGAAGATGCAGGCCATAGCGGGGCAGACACCCACGGAGTTCATGCGTTCCATCCGGTTGAAACGCGCCGCCCGATTGTTGGAAAGCGGCCAATATTCCGTACAGGAAATTTCATGGATGGTAGGTTTCAACACCCCGCGCTACTTCTCTTCCTACTTCAAAGAGATGTTCGGCATGACGCCGTCCGCGTATGCCGCGCGAAACCGGAAGCAGCCTTCTTCAAAGGCATGAAAATGGGCATGACGAATATCAGGGCCAGGATGGAAAACAGCAAGCCGCCCGACGTTCCGATGGCGAAAGAGAACCAGAAAGCTTCCTCCTGCCCGTCTATGAGGAACGGCACCAACCCCAGAACGGTGGAAAGCGTGGTCAGGAACACCGGAATAATCTTGTGGTTGTAAGCCTTGACGTACAAATTCACACGAGGCAACGCCTGCGCCTTGCAGGCCGCCGTTTGGTTGTTGTACTCGTTGATGATGTAAATACCGGCATTCACCACCAGTCCGCTCAGCAGGACCAACGAGGCGAAACCGCCCGTCCCGAACTTCACTCCGGAAAAGTAGAACGTCAGGAACGTGCCGATGAAGGACACCGGAATCAAAGTGATGATGACGAAAGGCAACCGGAACGACTCGAAAAGGATGGAACACATGAAGTAGATAATCAGCACAATGACCAATATCAGCCAATACTGCGTGCCTTCGTCCTGATACCAGTTCGGCGTGTTGTTCAGGCAACGGTACCCCACCGGAAAACGGTCGTTGAACTCATCCGTCACTTCCTCTATGTACTTGGCCGTGTAGTTGTACGAACCCAACACGTTGAAAGCCACACGCAACACATACTCCTGATTCTTTTTGGGAATGCAGTTCTTGGCCTCCCGCAGGTTCATGTCCATGAAAGGCGGAAGCCACACGTCCCCTTCGGAGGTCTTGACATGGGTATGCTCCAAATCCCACACATTGAAACGGTCGGATTGCAACGAACGCAGGTAGATGTCGGTCCGGATAAACTCGTCCTCGTAACGCCCCACGTCCACTCCCGAAAGCAACTCGCACAACGTGCCGTGCATGGCCGCCGCCGACTGTCCGTACAAAGCAAAGTTCTGCGGCGTATAGACCATGTACAGTTCATCTTCCTGCCGCTCATGCCCCGGCGTTTCGATAATGATGTCCATCACGCGGTGGTTCTGCTTCAAGCGGGCACAAATGTCCTCCGCGTACCGGTACAAGGCATTATAATTGTATCCGGCAATCTCGATCCGGTTCGACCGGTATTGCAGGTTCAGCGAATTGCTGAAACCCCGCTCGCTCACACCGTAAGTGCTCCAGTCCGCCCCTCCGATGGAAATGACCTTGCCGATGACCTTGCTCTCCAAGACATAAGGGAAAGACGTGTCGCGGTATTCATCCTTGAATTCCACGGTCAGGTTGGCCCCCCACCATTCCACGCGGCTCTCGAACCGTTTGATTTCCTTGAACCCGACCAAGAAGTTCTCCAGAATCTGCACCTTCTCGTTCAATTCGTGCACGCTTCCGCCCAAAGGCATTTGGGCACGGATGTGGAGTTTCATCTCCTCTTCCTCCTTGGCATACGTATTCTCGTCCAACGACTGCGCAAAGAGACGCATGGTTCCTCCGAACACCTTGCTCAACGGTTCTTTCAGCTCGGTCTGGAAAAAACGGGTGCCAAACGTGGCATTGTACGCCCTTTCATACCACGGATCCTCTTCTTCCGCCTCGCTCTGGTAATACACTTTCTCCTTGTCCCACCGGTCCGGAAGGGCATGGAACGGTATCCCGAAAGCCAACACCAACAGGACGTAGTATATCCACTTGCGTTTCTGCGTGAAAGCGATGTACTTGCGGTAAAAGCGCGTCCAGGCCATCACCCGTTTGGAACGCCCCAAACGTTTTATAGGCATGCGGCTGCTGTAATGGAACTGTTTGACCAAAGCCGACACGAAGAACAGGGCCACGACAAGCGCCACCGTCAGGTTGATGATGATAATCCAAGAGAAGTCGTACAGGTCGCGCTGGATATACTCCGGCATGAAGAACACCACCACCAACGACCCTATTGTGGTGAGCAAGGCGGCCAATATGGCCAAGAACGCTTTCCGGTTGTGGTAGTAACTGTAATGGTCCACCATCACGATGGCCGCGTCGATAATCAGTCCCAACGACACCGTGATGCCGGCCAACGAAAAGGTATGCAGGCGCATGTCGAACACATAGTAAGCCATGACGGCTATCAGGACGTTGGCGGCCAACGTGATGGCGATAATCGACAGATACTTCCAGTTACGACGGACCAACCAGACGAACACCAACAGGATGGCCAACGACATCAACGTGCGCGTAATCAGCTTTTCCAGTTCCGACTGTTTCTCCTTGGCTGCGTCATACGTCAAAGTCAGATACATGCCGTCGCGCAAACGGGGTTTCAATTCCTCTATTTTCGTACGCAACTGGCGTGACAACTCTATCTCGTTGGCATCCGCATCCACGACGATGTTCATGTAGATGGTGTTCAGCCCGTTTACGCGGTAGTAACTGCCCGGCAGCCGGTCCCGGTATTCGAAGGTGGCCAAGTCGTTCAGATAGATAATTTTCCCGTCCACGGTCTTCAGGGGCATCTCACCTATCTGGCGGGCAAACCTCGAGGTCTTCAGGTAAAGGGTGACACGGCTTTGCTCCCCGTCTTCATCCCTGTACATCACATCGCCCACGATATCCGACTTTCCGATAAAACTTTTGATGCCGTCCTCCACGTCAGCCACCGTCAGGCCGTAGTTCGCCACGATGAGGGGGTCGTACGTAATCTCCATATATTTGGAAGTCCCGCCGGTCACGTCCACGCTCTTCACCTCTTCCCATGCCCGTACCACCGGTTCGACGTTTTTCTCCACATACTCTTTTATCTGTTCGCCTTTCAGGTTGGAATTCACCTGATAGGTCAACAGATGCCTCACAGGACTTTCTTTCTGCGGGGCACCGTCATTCACCACTTCCCCACCCGTCAGTTCTGGATAAGAAACCTCTTCGGGCAATTTCTTCCGCACCTGCTTCAAGAGCGACGAAATCTCGAACTTCACAGCGGACACATCGGCTTCTTTCTTCAGCACGACCGTAACCCGTCCCGAACCGAAATAAGACTCCGACGAGACTTCGGCCACGCCTTTCACAGCCGAGACCAACCCTTCTATCTTCGACGTCACCTCCTGCTCCACCACCTTGGGCGAGGCGTTCCTCCATCCATAGCTTATCGTCAGCGTCTTGCCCTGGCGCGGCTTGGGGGACGAACCCACGTCTACCAACGGAATCAGGGCAGCCCCGATAATCATCAGTATAATCATCGTGAGCAACAGGCTGAACGACGATACGCGATCCAGTATGTGAGTTTTCTCTTGCATAAGCCTTATTCCCTTCTCCTATATATAAGGTAATACACCAACGGTATGAAGAACAGGCTGACCAACGTGCCGGCCACCATGCCGACAATCAGGGTCAACGACAACGGGTATTGCAAGGCAGATCCCATATCGCCCCGGCTCAGGAAAGGAAGAATGGCCAGAATAGTCGTAAGCGAAGTCATGACAATGGGGCGCAAACGACTGTGCCCGCCGCGCCAAATAGCCGTAACGAGGGGCATCCCCTCCCGCCTCAACCGGTTCATCGTATCCACTTTCAGGATAGAGTCGTTGATAATGATACCGCTCATCACCACGATACCTATCATAGACATGATATTCAGCGACTCGCCCAACAGCCACAGGACAAGGAACACCCAGAACACATCGATTACGATTTCCGACAAGATGACCAACGGTTGCACGATGCTTTCGAACTGCGCGGCCAAGATGAAATACAGCAATGCCACAGCCACGCTCAACACCAGCACCAGTTCGCCTATCATCTCCCGGCTGGAATAATAATTGCCCGTAAACGATGCCGAATAGCGCGGGTCGGCCTTCACGAACCGTTCCGTGAAATCCACGATACTCTCCACCGTACGGTCGTCCGCCGTAATCTTCACGGGATAGTAATCCCCGCCGTTTCCGGAATACAGCCGTTTGAAGTCCTCGCCCTGCGTTTCCCGTATCAGGTAGCTCAAAGGTATGTCCACTCCTTCGTCGTTACGTACGGTGTACTGCAACAATTTACGGCTGTCCATACTGTGTTCGCCGATAATGACCGGCAGCGAACGGGCACCCTCATTGATGGCATACACCTCATTCTGGCTCACCAACATCCTCAACCGAGCCTGTAAAGCGGCATACGACACATGGTACACCGCCATCTGCTCCGTGTCGGCCACGTATTGTATGTTGCGTTCGGAAACGACCGGCTGCACCGCCACCTCGGGGAAACGGCGCGACAAAGTGTCCAGAAAAGCCCGGGCTTCCTGCACATCGGGACGCCCTCCGCCCTGACGCTGCAAACGTATCTCCAAGTCCGCATCGTCATTGGAGAATATCAAATCGAAAATATTGTCGGACACGCCGAACTCCACCGTGCCGTGCGGATAGTGTTCCGCCATGTAGTTTCTTATCTTCTCCTGCGCCTGCCGCAAGGTTTCCCCGTCCTCCGCCTGAAAGTAGACCACGGCTTCGGACGTGGTAAGGTCTTCGGTATGGGACAGCACGAAATCCTGCACACCGACCATCGCCGTAGAAGTCTGCACCAGTCCGTCCACCTGCTTCAACACATCCCCCACACGGACATCGTTCTCCTCCACCGAGATACCCGCGTTCCAGTCTATTTTCATCAGCGCATCGTTATGCTCCATATAAGGAAGACGTTCTTTCTCCAGCCCTTTATAGATAAGGAAGATGGCCGGGATAGCCAGACAAAAAGCCGTCACGCTCTTCACCGGATTCCGTAAAACCCATTTGATACCGCGTTCGTAGGGAGCATAAAAATTAAAATGGAACTTACGGTCGAGCACCTCTCCTTCCGGACATGTTTTTCTTTTCCGGTACAACACCATGAAATACACCGGAATGACCAACACCGCTACGAAAAGCGAGGCGAACAAAGCTATCGTGACGCCCATCGCCTGGTCGTAAAACAAGGCACCGGCGATGCCGCTCAGGAAAATCAACGGGACAAACACCGAACAGGTGCTCAACATCGGGGTGAACACCTCGTTCGTTCCTTTCACGAGGGCATCCGCAAGCGGCATCCCCTGCCGCCACCGCTGCATCACGTTATCGATAACGATGATGGAGTTGTCCACAATCATTCCCACACCGAGAATCAGTCCCGACAGGGAGATGATGTTCAGAGAGATGTCTAACAAATGAAAGCTGAGCAGCGTCACAATCAGCGTCAAGGGGATAGTGATGATAATCAACAGCGGCAACCGCCAGTCTTTCATGAAAAGGAAAAGCACCAGACAGGCCAACACCGCCCCCACGTACAGGTTCTGTTCCAGATTGTCTATGGAGTACGTCAGCAGTCGGGTCTGGTCGCGCGTCAGGTCGAAACTGATATCCGGATATTCCTTCCTCAGGTCTTCCACCAGCCCCTCGATGCTCTCCTGCAAATCTTCCATCTGCGCGTCGTTCTGTTTGATGACGGCCATCGTCACGGCATTCTTCCCGTCGTGGCGCACCAGTCCTGCCCGCGATGCCAGTTTTTCTTCCACACGGCACAAGTCTTTCAACTGCACCAGACGGCCTTCGTGGTTGATATACACATTCTCAATGTCCTCCCGGTTCAGCAACTGCGAATCGAAATGGATGTTGTAACGGTACAACCCGTCTACGACGGAAAGCGCCCCGAGCGTGATATTGTTCGACTGGATGGCCTTGGACAAGGTTTCCATATCCAGCCCCATCGACAAAAGTTTCGCTTCATCCGGGATGCAAATGATTTCCGCTCCCGTCGTACCGGATATATCCACCATGGCCGTCTGCGGCAACTGTTCGATGCGCTTGCTCACGATGTTCCGTGCAAATTCGCCCAGTTGGGTGAACTTCATACCGGCCTTCGGCAAGCTGCCGTCTTTCCCGCCCCCCTCGTTTTTCAACGACAAGTCCAGATAAAAGGCCGGGATGTCCATGGCACTGGCCTTGACCACCTTGGGACGTTCCAACTCCTTCGGCATACGGTTCATCGCCCGGTCTATCTTCTCGTTCACCTCGATGAATATCAGGTCGATATTGCTTCCCGGCTCGAACTCCATGAAGATGGAACCCGCGTCCATCCTCGATTCGCTGTGGATGTCCTTCAGCCCGGCCACCTGCATCAACTGGCTGCGCAACGGAGCCACCACTTCGGCATCCACCTCGTGCACCGACGCTCCGGGATAAGACACCTGCACCGTAATCTGCGGGATGTCAATGTCCGGCATCAGCGACACCGGTATATACTTGAAAGAGATACACCCGATGGCGATCAATGCGATCAAGCACATCGTCACGGCAATGGGCCGGTGAATCAAATTGCGTACAATCATGGCGGTCTCCTTTCCTTAGTCCATCTTCTTTTCTCTCCTCGCGCGAGGGATGACCTCCGTCCCGTCGGCCAGGTTCAGGTTGCCCGACGTGATCACCACGTCGCCGTCCTCTATCTTCGTCTCCTTCCGCGCATTGCCTGTCACGGCATACTGGCTGATATTGGAATACACCACATCCACGTAAGTCCACACGGCGCGCCCCTCCTCCAACCGGAAGAGCACATGGAAACCGTCACGCATCACCACCGCGTCCTTGGGTACGACAAACATGTCCGGCACCTCCTTCTCGATGACGACCTTCACGTTCATCCCCTCCATCAATACATTGCCCCGATTCCTGATTCTTGCCCGGATTTTCACCTGCCCCTTCTCGTCGATGGACGGATTCACCTCCGTCACCTTCCCCGTGAACTCCTCGTTTTCGTCCACGAAAGGAGACACGACGACCTTCTGCCCGATGCTCACCGACTGCAATTCGGCCTCTAAGATGCTGAACTCCACGTCGAACCAAGTGTCGTCTATCAACGTGCAGAACTTCTCCTTCGGCTGTTGGTAAAGTTTGCAGTCCATGTCGGCCACACGCCCTGCGAAAGGAGCATAGAGGTTGCACCGCTCCAGATTGAGCCGGGCCGTCTGCAAGGCATACTCCGCCGACGTATAGCCCGAAGTCACTTTGGCCCTCTTGAGAATCGCTTCCGGCACGTCGGCCATCGTCTCGTCATATCCCTGTCCGATAAGTTTGTCCACCAGTTCCACTTCCGCCTTCTCCATCTCCTGTTCGGCCTTGGCCAGTTCCCGTCGGGCTTCACGGTCGTCCACCGAAGCCAGCAACGCCCCCTTCTTCACCAAAGAGCCGTTCTTCACATGAATGGCATGCAACAGTCCGGTAGCCGGCATGGCCAGTTCGCTTTTGGCCGCCGCCCTCAACTTGCCGTTGCACTTGATTTGCTTGTTGAACACCACCTTGTGCAACATCATCGTATCCACATAATTCTCGTTCAGTTTCTGCACCGCGCCCTCCATGGCCTGTTCCTTTTCTTCGTCTTGTCCGTCCGTGTCCTTGCAGCCGCACACGGCTCCCCAGACGGCCCACACCACGAGGCTTATTCCCGTAATCCGTTTCATATCTGTCTGTCGTTAATTTACCAAATCATTAAAGTTCACCCCGATGTTCTCCTTGCGGATAAAGTCGTACAGCGTCAGTTTCTGTATGCCGTAATAGTCCGTCCAGAACTGTTGCAGTTGGCTGATGTACTGGTGCTGCGCGCTTTCAAACTCCTCTTGTGCCGTGTTCAGTTCCGTCACCGTCACCGACCCGTTCTCGAACCGCTTCTTCATGATGTCGTAACGTTCGGCGGCTATATCCTGCGCCCGGAGTGAAGTCTTGCACTGTTCGGCCTGGTTATTGAACTGCAACACCTTCGTCCGCACGTCGTGCGCAAATTCGATGTTAGCCTGTTCTATCTGGGTCTTGGTGATTTCCACGTCCGTCTTGGCCATGCGCACCTTTCCCCGGCCCATGCCCCAGTCGTAAATCGGAATGGTCATCGTAAGCCCCACCGTCTCATAGTCTTTCAGGCGGCGGTAGGCGGCAGGCAACTCATTCGCCGACTGGCTCAGTCCGAGCCTTCCGCGAAACTCCACCTGCAAGCCCCTGTTGGCCTTCGCCTCGGCCAACGCCCGCTGCGACTCCAACAGGTTCAACTGTTGTTCGATCGAATGCGACGACCCCGTCCATGCCTTGTCGAGCACCTGTTCGGCATTCATCTCGATTTCCGGCATGTAATAAGGCGGCAACAGTTCTATGTCCCCGTAGTCCACAATGCGCAAATAAGAAAACAGGCTGAACAACTGGGTTCTCAGCGTAAGGCTCGTGCTGTTCACGCTCATCTTGGCGTTCAGCAACGAAAGTTCCATCTGCAACACCTCGCTCTTTGTGGTCGTCCCCAAGTCCAGCCTCTTCTTGGCAATCTCGAAAAGATGCTTCCGGTCCTCGTAGTCCGCCACGCTTTGGCGGTAATTTTCCTGCGCCGAAAGCACCGTAAAGAACAGGTTCGTCACGTTGATGGTGATGTCCTGCATCGTTTCCAGATAAGCCCTCTGCGCATTCTCGTACTGCAGCGGCGCCGTCTTCTTCCGCCACTTCAGGGCATTGTAAGCCCTGATGGGCTGCGTATAATTCAGGATGAGAGGCACCGTGTTATACGTCTGCAAATCGTAGTTGAACTGGTCCAGCCGCGAGAGTGACGACTGCAACGACAGCGTACCGCCCAGAAACGGGATGTTCTGGTCCACAGACAAAGTCAGGTCGTTCGAGAGCGAGTTGTTGTCCACATAAGAGATACGCCCCGTGTCCGGGTCGCGAGCCTCCACGATAGAGCGGTCGAAGTTCATCACCCCGCCCGAAAGGTTCAACGAGGGCAACAGTTCCGCCCGGTAAGAACGGTAGTTCCAGTACTGTCCTAAGAAACTGTAGCGGGCCACCTGCGCCGCATACGAATCCCGTTTGGCTATTTCTATGGCTTCCGTCAACGACAGTTTACGCACCTGTTGCGCCCCTACCGGCACGACAGCCACCCACAAGCACCACCAAGCACCACGCAAATATTTTCCTATTTCGCTTTTCATGGTATACCTATTATCTTTTTGTTAACTTCTTCGCTTCGTTTTTCATCTCCCGCACCGCCGGAGAATCCACCTTCGGCCTGAAAGCAATGATTTGCCGGGCCATCTCCTCCGCCTTGCGCATTTGTCCTTCCGCTTCATAAAGTTTCATCAACCGATAGAGCGGATACATGCGCCCCGGCAACATCCCGAAAGCCTTCCGGTAAGCCGATTCAGCCTCCGCCACAGCACCCAAATCCCGGTAGTTGTTCCCCATCAGTGTGTAAAACACGGGGTCACAACTTACCCTTGTACCCTGACGCAGCATCGCATTGCTTTCGTTGTAACGCCCGGCCTCCCGCAACGCAGTACCAAAGGTAAACAAAAAATCTGGATAAGCTTTCAAATCCTCATACTTTTTGCGGTAATCCTCCAAAAATGCCACGTCCTGAACGCCACGCACGCGGCGGAACTCCTCGTATGCCTCCACGCACCGGGCCGTATTGTCCGACAGGTTCCACACGCACCAACCGCCCACGGCCACCACAGGCCACACGGCCATCCTTTTCCACCACCGCACTTCCGCTGCTCCGGCCTCGAGCGATACCGCCAAGGCCACCCAAGCCACAGCCAACGACAAGAACGGCCACAAAGCGAAAGGATAAGAAAATAGGGCAGAGACCAACAAGACCAACCAACCGTAGGCCGAGACCTCACCACGCCTGCACAACACCACCAAGCTCCACAAGCCCAACACCAAGGCCGGAACGGCCCCCAACACGCCTTGTTCCACGCCCACGCCCAACACGCCGTTAAAGGCATACTCCGGACTACCGGCCACCACCGACAGCGGCGAACCGGAACGCACGGCGAAGAAAGCCTCCTGTGCCGCACCGTAGGCCTGCGCATAGCCGCCAAGCCCGTGCCCGCAAAGCCATTCCCCGGCCCAAGCCCGTCCGGCCACCATCGTCATCAGCAGACGCCCGTCTGCCGACCCTTGTTTCAGGAAGTAAGCCGCCACACCGGCACACACCGCCACGCCCATTCCCCAAAGCACCATCCGCCGATGTGCCTTCCACAGCAGGCAGGCCGCTGCCACCGCCACAGCCACCCAGGCCGTGCGGCTCCACGTGGCGACCAGTACGGGAAAGCAAAAAACCGCCACTGCCGCCACGCTCCAAGCCCCCACCCGGATCCACCGGCCACGCCCGGCAAAGGCCTCTCCATGCCTGTACCACCAAGCTACGGAGACGGCCAGCACCACGGCCACGAATATGGCATACGGGCCGGGATTGAAAAACGTACCCGTCACGTCGAACAAATGATGCCGGGATGCCTCCCGACCCGCCAACTGCATGAAACCCGTCCAAAGCTCATAGCCGCCCGCCGCACACAGTCCGACCCACCAAAGCCGGGTAAAAGCCCTGCCGCAAAAAGGGATAACCAGCCGCAAGGCTACGTAAGCCACGCCCAAGGCCATGGCCTTGCCATAGACCTCCGCCGCCGGATAGGGCGACACAAACACATAATTCAGCGAAACGCAGACCCACCAAAACAAGGCCACGCCGTCCGCCCAATGCAGGCGCGGCAACCGCCGTCCCAAGCATACGGCCGTCAAGGCCAAGACGGCCAAAGCCGCCACCGCCCGATAGCCCCAAACGTCCGACACGGAAGGCATCGCCTCCGTCCGCCACACGACAGGGGCGCACAACGCCGCCACCGCTGCCGCCGCCACGCCATACCTTATTATATATGTATATTGTTCCTTATTCATTGTTCGTCAGGTTTAGTCCACGGCGTTCCCTCCGTTCGCGCCCCGTCACGGGATGGTGCGACTCCACCACACGGTCCACCACGCCCACGATGTATTCCTCCGGAACGAAACCCCAGTAACGGGAATCCTTCGAACCGTAGGCCATGTCGCCGCATACGAAATAATAATTCTTGCGGAAACGGTAGTACGGCAAAGGCCGACCGTCCGACAGGCACTGCCCGCGTGCCCCGTCCCATGCCAACGCACGCCCCGTCTCCCATTCTATCGCCCGGCGGTAGATTTCAGCCTTGCGCCAGTCGTCCATCCGTAGGATGTCGCCCCGACGGGGCACGTACACCGGTGGGATGTCCTTGATGGTATAGCCCAATACAGCCGTCTCCACCAAGATGTTGCGCATCGCATACCAAGGTATCAGGCTGTCCGGCGTTTCCTCCAACCGCTGTTGCGCCTCCGCAAGCCCCAACACGCCCTCATAATGGCTGTTCACCGGACGGCTGTGCACGAAAGATATCGTGTCGCCCGGCAAAGCCGCCACGCGCTTCACGTACACGTAATTCATCTTGAAGCCGATGCGCCCCTTGTCATTCACGGGATAGTTGAACACCACGATGTCGTTGTAACGCAGGCCGCGACGCCCCCGTGTACGGATGCTCTCCATCCGCCCGTCCGTAAAGTCCAGCGACGTGTAGAGCCGTGCACCGAAAACCGTCTTGTCCACCCGTACCTTGTCGCCCGGAAGCAACGTGGGCGACATCGAGTCCGACGGGATGACGAACGTGTCGGCCACCAAGGCACGCCAACCGTAGTGCACGGCCACGCCCAACACGACGGCCAACCACACGAGGCACACGCCGCACGCCACCCTATACGCCACGCCCCATGCCGCCTTCATCGTCCGCCCTCCGTTTCTTTACGGCGCACCCAGACCATCACCGCCAGGCCCGCCAACACGCAAACGCCGTAGCGCCACGGCAGGCCTGCGTCCTCTTCCATCATCTCCCCCACCGTGACGTTCCTACCAAACCGTACCGGACGGAACACCGACAGGTTGCGCTTGGCACGCACGATGCCCCCGTCCACCACCACGAGACCTGCCCCGGCACGCAGCAGCGACTTCAGCGTCACCTCGTCCGTATAGAAAACATCCATATCCGCCCCGCCGTTCTGTCCGGGAAGCGTCCACAGGCAGAAGGAGATGCGCCCCGCCCCGGCTTCGGCACGAAGGCCGGACAGCTTGCGCAGGTCGTCCACCGTAAGCTCGCGCCGCGACACCACCGCCACCAAAGGCTTTGACCCGGACACCTCCATCAACGAATCCGTCACCTCTTCATAACGTCCGTCGTACACTCCGAAGCCCGGCACGGCGGACAGGGCCGCCCCACGGCCGAAAGGCAGGAAATCCACCGGGGGAAGCCACACCGCCGAGTAAAGGGGAACTGCCAAGGAGAAGATCGCACAGCAGGAAGCCGTGCGCCATCCTTTCAGGCCGTGCCAAGACTCCGTCCGCACTACCCACAAATGCCAGACCGCCAAAACCCACAGCAACACGTTTTTCAACAGCGTAGCCCCGTGCCCCAACGTGAAAGCATCGCCGAAACAGCCGCAATCCTGCACCGACATCCCCACAGGCGAGAAAGCCAGCCAAGCCGTCAGCGCGGTAAAGGCAGACATCACCGCCACCGTACCCCAGGCCACCGCCTTGCGGAACACGCCCGAGAGCAGGAGCAGCCCCAAGCACAACTCCCCGGCACAGAGACACACCGACCATGCCAAGGGATGGTCGGCCACGAAGCCGCTCCAACCCCACACGCGGAAATACTCCGACAGTTTCAAAGACGTGCCGTAAGGGTCCACGCCTTTCAGCCAACCGGAGGCCACGAAGCACGCACCTAACAGCAAGGAAGGGATATGACGGATTATGCGTTTCATTTTATTCTCGTTTGCCTAACTTTTCTTCCACTATTTGCCAGAACATTTCCTTTATCTTCTCACTTCTTGATGGATTTCCCACCAACACGACTCGGTTGTCTTTGTCCAACAGGAAGGTATGGTATACGGCTTCTCTCGGAATATGGGGATTCTCTCGGATGAAGATTCCTGCCGTATCCACATG
>ENA-ORCL01000504-ORCL01000504.1-human-gut-metagenome-genome-assembly--contig:-NODE-504-length-15854-cov-83.736895_pt1 | contig 15854 bp, 11 predicted proteins | sample MGYA00242987_ERZ507988 | MGnify/ENA primary metagenome ERZ507988 (study PRJEB26167, sample SAMN06115466) | human gut metagenome | host: Homo sapiens | place: China:Hubei | collected 2016-05-19... | reverse complement strand
CTGGAGGAGCGTATGGCCATCGCCCAGAAGATTACTTCTATGGTATTGGCATTGCGCCGCAAGGTGAACATCAAGGTTCGTCAGCCACTCCAGCAGATCATGATTCCTGCAGTAGATGATGTACAGAAGGCACACATCGAGGCAGTAGCCGGACTGTTGAAGAACGAGGTGAACGTGAAGGAGGTTAACTTCATTGAGGGTCAGGGCATTCTCGTAAAGAAGGTGAAGTGTAACTTTAGAGTGATGGGTAAGAAGTTCGGCAAGCTGATGAAGGGTGTTGCAGCCCAGATGTCAGCACTCGATCAGGACCAGATTGCAGCCTTTGAGAAGGCAGGCAACATCACATTGAATATCGACGGACAGGAAGCCGTAGTAGAGGTAGCCGACGTGGAGATTATCTCAGAGGATATTCCAGGATGGCTCGTATCTAACGAGGGCAATCTGACCGTAGCGCTTGAGGTAGAGTTGACTCCTGAATTGAAGAAGGAGGGTATGGCTCGTGAGTTGATCAACCGTATCCAGAACCTCCGCAAGGAGACAGGTCTTGAGATTACCGACCGCATCAAGGTGACTGTGGCTCCTAACGAGGAGACCAATGCTGCCATAGAGGCTTTCGGCGACTACATCAAGACACAGGTGTTGGCTGACTCTATTCTGATAGCAGAAAACAATGGATCAGAAACTGAGTTCGACGAGTTCAAGCTCAATATTCTGGTAGAGAAAAATTAATCATACATTTTATTAACTTAATACTTAATATCTATGGCAAGCGAAAAGAAAAGATACAGTGATGAGGAGCTCGAGGAGTTCCGTAACATCATAAACGAGAAACTGAAAGTGGCACGAGCCAATTATGAGGAAATGATGGCACAGCTGAATCATTCAAACAGTAATGACATCATTGATACATCACCCACCTACAAGGCTTTGGAGGAGGGTAGTGAGGCTCAGAGTAAAGAGGAGATTATCCAGATGGCACAGCGCCAGCAGAAATTCATCTTGGGGTTGGAGGCCGCTCTCATTCGCATCAAGAACAAAACTTACGGTATCGACCGTGAGACAGGAGAGTTGATTCCTAAAGAGCGTCTCCGGGCTGTTCCGCATGCTACGTTGAGTGTCGCTTCTAAGCAAGCCAGAAAGCATTAACTCAACTTTCGCAAACAGGGAAGTAAAAAAGTTAAAGGAGTTAGACAAATGCTTTAGAGCACTTGAAATAAAACATCAAGGCTATTGGCTATAACTTCTAACGATTGAAGGGAGTGATAACTTCTTTAACTTTTATAACTTCTGAACTTGCCAAAGTTCAATTATTAATAAATGAAGCAATGTAAAATTCATACAGGATGGCTCGTCACGGCAATGGTGGTGATATTGCTGGTTATTGACCAGATAATCAAGTTATATATCAAAACCCACTTTTACCTTGGTGAGTCTGTTCGTGTTACAGACTGGTTCTTTATAGATTTCGTGGAGAACAATGGTATGGCATGGGGCATGTCGTTTATCAACAAACTCACGCTGAGTTTGGTTCGTACTGTTGCCATCATTGTCCTGCTGTGCTATCTGCGCAACATCATCAAGGCCGGAACCCATCGCCTGCTGTATATCTATATGGTGGCGCTGGTTACCACAGGTGCCATTGGCAATATGATAGACTCTATGTTCTATGGTCTCATATTCACTTCTTCCGAACCTTTCTATGTAGCCAAATTTGTACCTTTTGGTCAAGGTTACTCAGCATTTATGATGGGTAAGGTGGTTGATATGTTCCGTTTTCCTTTCTTCACCTTTACATGGCCTTCGTGGTTCCCGTTTTGGGGAGGAAGCGAGTTTACGTTCTTCGATCCGGTATTCAACTTTGCCGACTCTTGTGTCACGGTAGGTATCGTCTCTCTCTTGCTCTTCTGTCGTAAGGAGTTGGAGGCTTTAGGTAAGAAGGAGGAGGTTACGGACAAGAAGGAAGAAACTTCGGATAAGAATAAGGAGAATTTAGGCACGAAGAATGAGGAGGAAAAGGCATGATGAAAATGAAGCAGACTCTGTGGGTATTGGCTCTCTTGATGTCGGCATGCTGTATGTCGCTTACGGGGTGTAAGCCCAGCCTGCCCGATGACGTATTGTCGCAGGGCAAGATGGAGGATATTCTTTATGACTATCATCTCGCCTTGGCCATGGTTCAGAATGAGGGTGGCGATGAGACGCAGCGCTTTATCTACAAGGATGCCGTGCTGCGAAAGCATGATGTGACATCGGCAGAGTTCGACTCTTCTATGGTTTACTACATGCGCCATACCGACAAGATGTACACCATCTACAAGAACCTTAGCGACCGGCTCAACGATGAGGCTGTGTCGTTGGGTGCTGATGCCAGCGACCAGAGCCGCTTTGGCGATTTGGCTTCTTCGGGCGACACTACCAACATCTGGCGTGGTGCGCAATCATTGGTGTTCATGACAGCCAAGCCACTCAACTATTATAATTTCGAGGTGAAGGCAGACACGTCTTTCCATAAGGGTGACTGTATCATGCTCGATTTTGAGTCGCATTTCATTTATCAGGATGGTATACGTGACGGACTGGCTGTTTTGGCGGTTCAGTTCAGTAACGACAGTATCGCCTCGCAGGTAGTTCATGTACAGAGTTCTCAGCATTACTCCATGCAGGTGGAGGACCGTGATACGCTTGGTATCAAGAGTGTCAAGGGATTCTTCTTGCTCAACAGTGGTGACTTCTCCAACGACTTCAGTTCGGCAACAACGCTCAAACTGATGTTTCTGGATCATATCCGCATGATCAAGATGCACAAGAAGCCAGTACAGCCCGTTAATGTATCATCGGGTGATGCCGACAGGTTTGACAAGGACAGTATGGGTAAGCCCGGCGTCAATACACCGGCAGGAGCTGTGAAACCGGCTGATGAGTCGGTTTCTCCAAAGACAGTTTCCCGCAAGGCCGACATGCCTCTGAAGCCAACTCCTGCTGTCAACAGAAAGCTTATCGCTCCTCGAGAACTAAAGAAAATAGAGAAGGTGGATGTCAAGGCTATCAAATAGGTAGCCGTTCAAATGTCAGCCAATCAAACGGAAGTGAGAGAATGAAGAGATATGCAGCTCATCAGATCGTCCTGGAAGATGGAACGGCTATAGAACAAGGAATCGTTGAGTTGTCCGACGGGGGTGTTGTGGCAAGGACTTTTCCCTTTTGGCACGAACAGCCCATGACAGAATGGCTTGGAGGCGTGATAGAAGTCAAGGCTGATGAAGCCGGACGCCTCAGAGCTTATCATCATGGACATCGGTTGGGAGTATAGAGATTTCACTCCTTCACTCCTCTTATCCGGTAGTTCAATTATAAACAAAGAGTAATCAATAAAACTAAAACGATAGATTATGTTAAGCGTAGATCAGTTAGAAGACAAATTGATAGACTTGGCTTTCGCTGAGGATATTGGTGACGGTGACCATACCACTCTCTGCTGTATTCCAGAGGATGCTATGGGTAAGAGCCATCTGCTCATCAAGGAAGATGGCATCTTGGCAGGTGTGGAAGTAGCCAAGAAAGTGTTTGCACGTTTTGACCCAACCATGAAGGTGGAGGTGCTCATGCAGGACGGTACTCCTGTCAAGAAGGGTGATATCGCCATGGTGGTAGAGGGAAAGATCCGTTCTTTGCTTCAGACAGAGCGACTGATGCTCAACATCATGCAGCGCATGAGTGGTATTGCTACTATGACAGCCAAGTATGTGAAGCGTCTGGAGGGAACAAAGACACATGTTCTCGATACCCGTAAGACCACACCAGGTTTGCGTATGCTTGAGAAGCAGGCTGTGAAGATAGGTGGAGGAATGAATCATCGTATCGGTCTCTTCGATATGATACTTCTCAAGGATAATCATATCGACTTCGCTGGCGGTATCGACAACGCCATCGACCGTTGTCATGCTTACCTGAAGGAGAAGGGACTCAACCTGAAGATAGAGATTGAGGTTCGCAGCTTCGACGAACTCGACCAGGTGTTGAAGCATGGTGGCGTCAACCGTATCATGCTCGACAACTTCTCTGTGCCTGATACCAAGAAGGCTGTGGACATCATCGCCGGCAAGTACGAGACGGAGTCATCAGGCGGCATTACTTACGACATCATCCGCGACTATGCCGAGCAGGGAGTTGACTTTATCTCTGTGGGTGCGCTTACCCATAGCGTGAAGGGATTGGACATGAGTTTCAAGGCCTGCGAGTAAGTAATTGAAGATTTAGAGTGAAGAAGAACGAAGAGGGAGGACTCTTTATGCTTTTCTTTTTGTTCTATAGTACAATATTCTTGAGGAGTTGGGAGTTTTTCCTAACTCCTTATATATATAATAAGGTGTAATTTTATGAATAAAATTTTTGCTTCGGCCTTGATGGCTGCAGCTTTGGTGGGCGGTGTCTCAGAGGCAGATGCCTGTACCAATTTCATTGTGGGCAAGAAGGCATCTGCAGATGGTTCTGTGCTCTGTTCTTACAGTGCTGACGATTATGGTATGTTCCAGAACCTTTGTCATTATCCAGCTGCCAAGCATGCCAAGGGAACCATGCGCAAGGTGTTCGACTGGGATACCAACAAGTATCATGGCGAAATACCAGAGGCGCCAGAGACCTATAATGTAATAGGTAATATCAATGAGTGGCAGGTTACCATTGGCGAGACTACCTATGGCGGTCGCGAGGAGATGGTCGACTCTACAGGTGTTCTCGATTATGGATCGCTTATCTATATTGCCTTGCAGCGTTCCAAGACAGCCCGCGAGGCTATCAAGGTGATGACTACATTGGCCAATACCTATGGTTACAACTCAGAGGGTGAGACCTTCACTATCTGCGATCCCAACGAAGCTTGGATCATGGAGATGATGGGCAAGGGAGCCGGCAGTAAGGGAGTAGTATGGGTGGCTCAGCGTATTCCTGATGATGCCATCTGTGCTCATGCCAACCAGAGTCGTATCGGTAAGTTCAACATGAAGGATAAGCATAATGTGATGTATGCCAAGGATGTGGTGGCTTTTGCACGCAGCAAGGGCTGGTATAAAGGCAAGGATGCTGACTTCTCATGGAAGATGGCTTATGCCAAGCCCGATTTCTCGGGTCGTCGCTTCTGTGATGCGCGAGCCTGGGCTTTCTTCAATCATTTCAAGGACATGAGCCGTTACCTGCCTTGGGCGCTTGGCAAGGATCCTCAGGCAGAGGACATGCCTCTCTGGATAGTACCCGACCGCAAGGTGAGTGTACAGGATATGGAGGCTTGCATGCGCGATCATTATGAGGGCACTCCGCTTTCGGTAGCCGATGGTGACGACTTGGGTGGCGGTATCTGGCAGATGCCTTATCGTCCTACACCACTTTCATTCAAGGTGGATGGTAAGCAGTGCTTCAACGAGCGTCCTACAAGCACACAGCAGAGTGGCTTCGTCTATGTAAGTCAGATGCGCTCTTGGTTGCCTCGCGAGATTGGCGGTGTGCTCTGGTTTGGCAACGATGATGCCAACATGGTGGCTTTCACACCTGTTTACTGCAGCTCTACCATTCAGCCAGAGTGCTACAACACACCTGGTGCCGACGCTGTTACCTTCAGTGACAAGAACGCCTATTGGGTTTGCAATATGACAAGCAATATGGTTTATCCTCGTTACAGCCAGCTGTTCCCTTCATTGAAGGAGGTGCGCGACAGTCTCGACAATAGTTATTTTGCCGCCCAGAAAGAGGTGGAGGCAAAGGCGCAGGAACTCTATACGCAGAATCCTCAGCAGGCAGTCAAGTATCTCAACGATTATGGCATCGAGAAGGCTCAGCAGATGCTGACACGTTGGAAGCAGCTCTTCCAATTCATGGTGGTGAAATACAACGACATGATCATCAAGCCTACCGACAAGGATGGTAACTTCGTACGTACCAAGGAGGGACTGGGTGCTCGTCCTGTACGCCCTGGCTATCCTGAGAAATATGCCAAGGAGCTCATCAAGCAGACTGGAGATAAGTTTGTTGAAAAGTAAAAAGGTAAAAAAGTAAAAAAGCGCCTTGCTGCCTTTTAAAGGTAAAAAAATAAAAGGTAAAAGAGTAGGAGGGTGGTGCTCATTCTTCTACTCTTTTTTGTTAATGTCGGTTAAAAGCCACGGGTGGCGTGCAATGATTGTGTCATAGTGGTGTTTAATCAGGTAAAAACAACAAATAAGAGATTATAATGATGAACAAGAAAATGACAACAGTGGCTCTCGCAGCTATGGCAATGGCGCTGACCACATCTTGCAGCACAAGCAAGAAAGCACAAAACCAGGTGCATGAAGGCACCACCAGTTTGGAAGCTTCTAAAGGTAACGCGGAGAATATGGATCCGGAATATCTCGTTCTTTCTGATGCTCAGGAGGCATTCGTTAAGAAGAACAATCAGTTTGCACTCAATTTCTTCTCGCAGGTGGCTGGTTTCGACTCCAAGGTCATCTCGCCGCTGAGTCTCACCTACCTCATGGGCATGCTTGCCAATGGTGCCGACGGACAGACACAGCAGGAGATACTGAAGGCTTTGGGATGTGAGGGTGATATGACTCTCGACGAGTTGAACGCTTTCAGTCGCAGCATGATGCAGTATGCTGCTAAGGCTGACCCTTCTACCACAGTCAATATTGCCAACTATATCGCGCTCAACAAGCATTATGCTTTGAAGAATGAGTTCGCCAAGACGGTGTCTGCCAACTATCAGGCTGGCATAGAGTCGCTTGACTTCAGTAGTAGCAAGACTACAGCCCATATCAACGACTGGTGTAAGAAGCATACCGACGGCATGATTCCTACTATTATCGATCAGGTGGACGCCAATGCCATCTCGTACATCATGAACGCCATCTACTTTAATGGCAGCTGGGAGAAGAAGTTCAAGAAGAGCGAAACCAAGCTGGAGAATTTCAGGGGCTATACTCGCGACATCAAGCGCGTGAACATGATGCACCGTGCGGGCAAGTATTTCTTTGCCGACAATCAACTGTTCTCGGCCATCAACCTTCCTTATGGCAATGGTGCCTATGCGATGACCGTCTTGCTGCCACATGAGGGCAAGTCTGTCGACGAGATGATGAAATCGCTTGATGCAGAGAAACTGGCTGCTGTCAGCGGACAGATGGAAGAGTGTGTGGTAGACCTTAAGTTGCCACGTTTCACCACCGAACTGGAACTCCCGCTCAATGAGATCGTCAGCAAGTTGGGTGCTCCAAGCATGTTTGATTCTGGTAAGGCCAACTTCAGTAAGCTTGCAGAGGGCAATGTCTTTGTATCCAAGATGCTCCAGAAGGCAAAGATTGAGGTGAGCGAAGAGGGAACCAAGGCTGCAGCCGTAACAGCTGCCACCGTCATGATGACTTCCTTGCAGCCCGAACCACGTAGGGTAGTGTTCCATGCTGACCATCCTTTCGTCTATATGATAACCGATGTTCGCAGCGGCTCTATCTACTTCATAGGCCAGTTTACAGGCGAAAATTAGAATATTTGAAAAATAATTGCCGAAAAATTTGGTGGAATGAAATAAAAGCGTTACCTTTGCACTCGCATTTGAGAAATGATGCTTGAGTTCGGTTAACGAGTCCGACAAGGAAGGTTGGGTGAGTGGCTGAAACCACCAGTTTGCTAAACTGACGTGCGGGTTTACCGTACCGGGGGTTCGAATCCCCCACCTTCCGCAAGCTGATTTTCGTGAGTGCAATTTTGGTCGATTCATCTAATGGTTAGGATACAAGATTCTCAATCTTGGCATAGGGGTTCGATTCCCCTATCGACTACAGTGTTTTTCATGGTATTCGCCTACATCAGTCGTGAGACCCGTGCAGGCTTTTTTATTGAGGTCGATTCATCTAATGGTTAGGATACAAGATTCTCAATCTTGGCATAGGGGTTCGATTCCCCTATCGACTACATAAAGAAATCCGCTGCAAATCGATGATTTGCAGCGGATTTCTTTATTATTTCTTTCTTTCCGATTCTTTCACGAAGCCATGTCTATAGGCATACAGCAGTTCTTCCAGATCGGCAATTTGCTTGCGCAACTCCCTGCCTATGTCGGTATCTGCCACGAGCATGCGTCGGTTCGACATTTCCACAATCTGTGTGGTGCTCTTGATGTCGGTGCCTCGCAGGATGGCATCCTCTGTACTGGTGAAGGGTTCGTGCTGTACCAACTGGAATCCGCGGGAGTGGTAAACCAATGTATAGCCTGCAATACCCGTCTCGTTGTGGTATGCTTTCGAGAAACCTCCGTCTATCACCATCAGCTTGCCATTGGCTTTGATGGGATTCTCGCCCTTGGTGGTGCGTACGGGCACGTGTCCGTTGATGATATGGCGGTTAGGACCAGTCACTCCAAAGGCATCCATGATATGGTCGATGACTTGCTCGTCGTCACGCAAGAGGAAGTAATAGCCTTTTTCTTCCTTGTGGGTTTCTTTGTCGGTGATGAAGTATCGCTCAAAGGTAGCCATCTTGCTCTTGTCGAATAGAGGACTGTCAGGACCGCACCATAGGTAGATGAAGTAGTCGATGGCGTATTCGCGCTCTTTAGGGTCGGAGTCAGACTGGAAGGCTGTGCGTATCTGCATGCCAGTCTGGTGCATGAGGTCGCGGCCTGCGAACTTCTTGCCAGGGAATATCTCTACCTCTTTCAGCGAACCGTCCTCATTGAGTGGGCACGATGCGTGGAAGAGCAGGTTGTCGTTGATGATGGTGTACATGCAGCCGTGCTGCAGCATTACCTTGATGTGCTTGTGCAGTTTTTCGCATACCATGAACGAATGGTGCAACTTTGCCATCAGCAACTCTTCTTCTGACGAGAGTTCGTAGGGTGAGGCGGGGTTGATGGTAGGGAAGTGGCACGATGTCATGGGGTAGATCTTACCGTCTATCTCAATCTCCTTTTTCTCATAGTTGATGTGTTCGAAGAGTCGGCGCTTGTCCATCTTCCATTCGGGATGCTTGGCGATGAGTTGTCCCTCTATCTTAAACTGGATGATGGCAATGGCTTTGTGCATCTGGGATGTCAGGCGCTTGGTCTTCTCGTCTATGGCAGCTGCGCCACCACTCATCTTGGGCATAAATTCTGCACATTCATCATCCTTGTAGGCTTCCATGGCAAAAGTGGCCAAGGGGATAAGGTTGATGCCGTAGCCTTCTTCCAAGGTGGAGAGGTTGGCATAGCGCAGGCTCAGACGGATCACGTTGCAAATGCAGGCATCATTACCTGCGGCAGCACCCATCCAGAGTACATCGTGATTACCCCATTGTATGTCCCAACTATGGTAGTGGCGCATCTTGTCGAGGATGATGTGTGCACCTGGTCCACGGTCGTAGATATCGCCCAGGATGTGTAGCTGGTCTATGGCAAGCCGCTGTATCACATTGGCTATGGCGATGATGAAGTCGTCGGCACGTCCTGTCGATATGATGGTGTCGACGATGACGTTGACATAAGCTGTCTTGTCGTGGTCTTCGGTATGTTCGTGCAGGAGTTCCTGTATGATGTAAGAGAAGTCGCAGGGTAGCGACTTTCTCACCTTCGAGCGGGTGTATTTGCTCGACACATCACGGCATACTGCCACCAACTGGTGCAGTGTGATGTGGTACCAGTCGTTGATGTCGGTTTCGTTTTGCTTTACCAGTTCCAGTTTCTGCTCAGGATAGTATATGAGCGTACATAACTCGCGTTTTTCAGCTTCGCGCAAGGTGTTGCCGAAGAGCTCGTTCACCTTTCGCTTGATGTTTCCCGATGCGTTTTTCAGTACATGTAGGAAAGCCTCGTATTCGCCGTGGATATCAGCCAGGAAGTGTTCTGTACCTTTAGGAAGGTTGAGAATGGCTTGCAAGTTGATGATTTCGGTGCTGGCTTCTGCCACTGTTGGGAACGACTGTGCCAACAATTGCAAGTAACGCATATCTTTGTTTATCTCGTAATGTTTCATTCGTTGATAAAGTTTAGTTCTACATATCTTTTGCAAAGTTAGCTTAAAATTCAGACTTAACAAAGTTTTTACTGAAAAAAGTGTTTCTGACAATAGTTATGTAACTGAATTTTCGCAAGTTCTAAACTTGCAAAAGAACAAATCCGATTGAGATATACAACAAACGGGAGACAAACGAAACCTGTTCGTTTGTCTCCCGCTATATTTATTTGAGAGTAGGGGATGATTACTTTGTCAGTTCCAAGCCTGCTTCAAATTTTGTAGTCTTGTTCATAACGTCCTTGGCTGAATTTACAATAGCCTTGATCATTATAACAGTACTATTTGTTTCAGCATCAGTGTTGCCGAGGCGATCCAACATAGCCTTGAGTGTCTGGTTGTCTAACAAAGATGTGGCGAATGTCTTATCAACGAAGAAGTATGCCTTGGTATTGTTAGCACTCCAACGAATGTTGACAGGAATACCATCCTTGAATATTTTGAGTACTTCGGTGAGGGCTGCTTTCTCGTCAGCCTCCATACCTTCTGTTACCTTGGCTGTATTGAGGAAAACAAGAATTTTGTTGTTGTTTACCTTTTTGTAGGTAGCATAGTCTGAGGCAGTCTTCCAACCATCGTTAGCAATAGAAGTGGTTGCTGCATCCTTGTACACTGCTACAATCTGGCCATTAGACTTGAACTCTACGCTTTTGAGAACTGATGGCAAATTTGCGTTGCCCATATTCTCGGCAAGTTGCTTAATGGTGGCAACAGGAAGTTGCATTTTATTTTCGCCTTCACCCCACTCGAGGCTTGTTCCTTCAGGGCAATCCCAAGTTACCTGGACTGAGCCCGTGTATTTTACGGCATCGTCAGGGTTAGTGGTTACATTGCCTGACTGGTCATACATTACTGTAGGCTCAAGGCTCCATACGTGTTCCAACTCGGTGAAGCCACCATTTTCGCCATCACCATTGTCATCACTGCCACACGCTGTGAAACTTATTGTGCAGAGTGCTGCCAATAAGAAATAGAATAGATTTTTCTTCATTGTCTTCTAAGTTTAAAATTATTTTAATTGATAAATAATGCCTATAGTTCCGTAGATGGGGTAGAGAGGTTGTTCGATAACATCAAAATCCTTTTTGAATATCTCCGAGAGACCCCATGTCAGTCCTACCGAAGCTCCCCATCGTTTGGTGATATACCAGTCGGCACCTGCATCGATACCAAACTGCCAGTTACGCATGTCTGTAGAGAAATCATAGTCTCCACGCGAACCGTCGCCATTGCCAAGCTCTACTTTCTGTCCTGTTGGGTCGTCTTTAGGATGTCCATCCTCTCTTACACGGATGTAACCATTGTAGGCGTAACCGCTGAACTTGTGTGAGGTGACATACGAGAAGTAAGGACCTAACTTGACACGTACCTTTTTGCTGATATCGTAGGTGGCTTGTACGGGGATTGTAGCAAGACTTTGGTCTACTTTGGTTACTACACTTCCGGTAAACATACCTTCCAACTCCTCGTTGCCACGTGTTATCTTCATGTGGTAGTTCTTGACGGTAGCATCTGTTTTCATGCCTTTGTTCTCGAAATGAAGTCCAAACATGATTCCCCATTTGTCGGTAAAGGGATGATGGGCGTCTACACCAAGCGTGAAGTTGGGACGGATGCTGTAGCTGTCGAGTGAACGGATAGAAGCGGGCATGCCAACTGGTGCTGTTCCACCCAGATTATACCCCAATCTGGCATAATAGTTATAGTTGTGCAACAGTTTGATGGCATTCCATGCATGGCTGTTTATGAAAACCAGCAGGAAAAGAAATGATAATGTATATTTTTTCATTTGATTAGTTGGCATCTTCACATTTTACAATAATTTTGTCTACCCATAGTGTACTGCCTATTGCTCCTTGGAAAATGGCTCCGTCCACACTTGATGAGCATACAACGGCCAGACTGTAACCTCCATTGGCAAGCTTCTCGGCATCTATATTTTTCTTGTAGTTGAATGGGATATTAAAGTATGTCCATTCTTCTGTCTTTCCGATGTTTGGCAAGATGGCAATGGCTACAATTTGTGGACTCGTCTGCACGTCATCACCATGCAGGACGACTGCCTTTCCGTTCTTGTCGTGATTGTCGTATAAAACAGCATAGATGGTTCCTTCATCAATACGGTCTTTTATTTCCTTCATGCTGCGGTTGGTGAACTTTTCTCCAGGAAGATATTTGTAATAACCGCTAAAGTAGACAGGTTTGGTCTTGAAACTGAATGGCAGACCAAAGTGTGTGGCCTTCATTGCGTCCTTGAGTGCATTGGAGGCATCGAATGTTCCGATGAAAAGGTTGCCCGCCGCTATTGGCATTTTTACCATGTCGGCAAGTGAACTGGTACGACGGGTTGTCAACTTGACACAGTTCTTGTGTTCTTCGCCATCTGAGGTAGGTACTGTTGGGTACTCGTCCCAATTAGCGCTGCCGTTGCTTATCTTAAAACCAGGATTTCCTGTTGCCCAGTTGCGGAGTTCCTTTCCGTCTACCTTATCGTACCAAACGAAGTATTTGCTGTCATTGCTCAACTTGTAGTTGGAGAAATCGCATACTTTTGCTCCTTCTATTTCTTGCAACACGTCAAAATATACCTTGTAAGTACGGCTCCATTTTCCGTTTTCAGAAGTTACCGTGTACTCTACAGGATTGGAAGGGTCTGAAAAATCGTGTACACTGCCATTCTCTGGAGAGATGGTAGCTCCTTCTGTTAATTTGAAATGAGGAGCTATTGCTGTCAGGTCGGCACTGGAGCGCACGGTAAAGTGAATCTCTTTGTCGTCTGATGGTACATCTACTTGTGCATCAGAGGCATAGAAAAACATGGTTTTATAATCATCTGTGGTGATGTAAGCCTGTTCTATATCGCACTCAGCATTCTCGGGCTCATCTTTGAAACAAGAAGTAAGCGATATGCTGAGTAGCATGGAGGCTACTGCTAATTTGATTAATCTCATATAAATTAAACTTGTAATATGTCGCGTGCAAAGTTACGATAAAAAAAGCTACTAACCAAATGTTTTCTAAAAAATCCTCAAAAATGAGGACTATAGATGAAAGTAAGTTAATTTATGTCTATATCGAACAAGGGATGCAAAGCTAATTGCATCCCTTGCTTCTCAAACGTATATGGTGTCTTATTTGTTGATGTACTTCTTACCATTCTTAATGATAATGCCCTTGTAGCTGTTGGAAACTTGCTGTCCTGCAAGATTGTACAGGGTAGATGATGTAGCGTTGCTGTCGCTTTTGATGTTGAAGATACCTGTAGCAGTCTTATCTGTGATGGCAACCTCGAAACAGTTGGATTTCTGCAAATCGTTAGAGGTAATGGTTATATACAGGGTTGACTTTCCTGTTTCGCTTTCGTTGGTTTTCAGAACCTTGCTGATGTATGCTCCCTCACCGTCTGAGGCGATGCTGAAGTCTGCTTCGTTTGCCTTACCCTCAATCTCGATAGCAGTTTTGTTGTTTGCAAACGAGAGGTTGGTATTCTTATACTGTGCTGATTTCAGACCTGAGTTGTATATCATTGCGATATCGTCTACATAGATAACATCCAGATTTTTCTTATCAGAACTTGCCTTACCTGCTTCTGCGTTGGTAGAAATCGTTACGAGCACACCCTTAGGGGTGTTTTTGTTTTCGTATTTGAATGGGATGTTGAGTTCCTGCCATGCAAAATTCTTGCTCTCAATCTGCGCGTTTGCAGCTCGTGCAATAACATTTTTCTTGTAATCATCTTTTTCTGGATCTTGAACTCTGTCATTTGCAAGAATTGCCTTCACAGTGGCGTTAGGGTAGTCTTTGACATTGCCTTTGAACTTCACCCATACCGTCATGGCATCTGGCTTGGTGGTGAAAATGGGGTAGAAGGGATCTCCATTGCCATCTTTTTCTTTGTCTGAGAAATCCAATGTTGAATTGTTGGCAGTATTATCAGCACTCATACTGCCTGCATGAAGGCGACCTGTAGTCATGGTTCCATTTGCTGGTATAGTGTTGAAGAGTAGAAGAGCTGACTGTACCTTCACGCAATTTGTGCCAGAATGCTTTTCTGTAGATTCTATAAAGGTATTGTTGGCTTTTTTTGCAGTACCACTTTGACTGCCTGTACAAGTCTTGAAAGAGTGCCATCCGTTAGGTTCCTTTGTTCCTGACGCATCATGAAAGTTCTCGAATCCTGCATTTGGCAACTGTCCTAACTCGTCTGCTTTATCACCAATCATGGCAATATAATTGCTGCCGTTAACTGTCAAGTTGAGAATGCCGCGGAATTTGCTTTTGCGTACCTCACCACGGAAGTTGGCAGCAACCTTTTCTCCTCCAATAGTGATATATTGTGGCTCTGAGGTGGCATAGACCATGGTGCCATCGCTATAGCCATTAATAACTTGAAGATTGGTAAGCTCTACATTGCCGAGGTCAGTGTTGTCGTATTTCAAACCATTGATAGAAAATGTATTTCCATTAATAAAGACAGTAGTATTACTCTTCTCAATGTTAGTACTGATGTTGGATTTGATGGCCATAGAACAATCTTTAAAATCTGTGGCCATGATGCTAAGAGATGATAGCATCAGTGAAACTATTGTATATAACTTTTTCATATTCTAAAATTGTATTTCTCTCAAATTTATGTTCCAAATTTTTCGCCTGCAAAGTTACGACAAAAACTGAGATTGTGCAAATGTTTTTAAAGAAAAAGATGCATTTGGAGTAAAAAGATCCATAAAATAGGAGTTTATTATATGTTTGATAATCAAAAGGATAACAAGATTCTCGTTTAAAGGAAAAAGGATGTTTAAAGGAAAAAGGTAACTACTCAGCACACCCTATAGCCATAAAGTAGTAATTTTAATACTATTCAACTAAAATCGTTAAACCACACAACTAAAATCGTTAAACCACATTGAAATCTCTGTTCAAAGCCTTTGAACGGACATTCAAAGCCTCTGAACGGACATTCAAAGTCTTTGAACGGACATCCAAAGCCTTTGAACGGAGATTTTATAAGCTAAAGAAAACATTTATATTGTATGTATTGAACTTTAGCAAGTTCAGAAATTATAGTAGTTGGAGAAGTTTATCACTCTCTTCGGCATTGAAAGTGATGGTCAATAGCCTTAAAGGAATGAATATATGATTGGGATAAAAAAAAGGACCAGTTCTCGGAAGAGAACCGGTCCTTGGTATTTATAAGTGATATCTATTATGATTCAACTTATGCAGAAGACAGGCTGATGATTAAGCCTTGCCCTCCATCTGAGCCTTGAGCTTAGCAAGAGCATCGATGTCACCGAGAGAAGTACCAGCTGCTACGTTGTTGATAGCTGCTGCCTCGTTCTTGCGTGCACCACCGTTGTTGTGCTTGCGTGGAGCTGTTGTCTTAACATCGTCCTTGCCCTCCTCGAATGTACGAGAGTGAGAGAGGATGATACGCTTAGTCTCCTTAACGAATTCGATTACCTTGAAGTCGAGCTCCTCGCCCTTCTTAGCCTGGCTGCCGTCTTCCTTAACGAGATGCTTTGGAGTAGCGAAGCCTTCACCACCCTCAGCGAGTGTGATAACGGCACCCTTGTCCATCAACTCTGTGATAGTACCCTTGTGTACAGAACCTGGAGTGTAGATTGCCTCATACTCATCCCATGGGTTCTTCTCCAACTGCTTGTGGCCGAGGCTCAAACGACGGTTCTCCTTGTCGATTTCGAGAACTACTACGTCGATAGGAGCACCTACTGTTGTGAACTCAGATGGGTGCTTAACCTTCTTGGTCCAAGAGAGGTCAGAGATGTGGATCAAACCATCAACACCTTCCTCGAGCTCTACGAAGATACCGAAGTTAGTGAA
>ENA-ORCL01000502-ORCL01000502.1-human-gut-metagenome-genome-assembly--contig:-NODE-502-length-15858-cov-6.204170_pt1 | contig 15858 bp, 13 predicted proteins | sample MGYA00242987_ERZ507988 | MGnify/ENA primary metagenome ERZ507988 (study PRJEB26167, sample SAMN06115466) | human gut metagenome | host: Homo sapiens | place: China:Hubei | collected 2016-05-19 | study... | reverse complement strand
AAGGCATCACCATCCTCCGCCAGCCCGTTCTCCTGTATTGGTAACTTCCACTGTGATCTTGTAACTGCCGTCCGCAGTGATCTTTTCCCTTTTTCCCGGAGCATTTACAACCTTCCAGTCAAAGGTAGTATAAGACAAGCCATAGCCAAAAGGATACTGTACTACAGCCTGGTAACCTCTTCCATGAAGATTATAATACTTATCCCAGTAATCCTGCGCATCTGCTGTTTCATACCATTTATAGCCTACATAAATCCCCTCTGCGTAGTCTACATAAGATACCTGATCATATTTAAAGGACTCTCCTACATTGCCGCTTTTGGTACCATCAAAAGGATAAAGACCTTCTCCGTTTTCATAACTTCCCACTCCGTCAGCTCCTGCATTGGCATAGCTGGCAGCTGTGCGGAAATTGTAAGCCCAGGTATCAGCCGTGCGGCCGGAAGGTGTTATTTTTCCCCAGAGAAGGTCTGGAAGTGCCTCTGCCGAATACTGTCCGGTCATTCCTGCCATCACACAGGCCCCAATTCCAGGCATCAGGTCAATTGCTCCCAAGGTCATTACATTTCCTGTATTTAATAACAGGATCACATTTTTATAATTTTCACCCAGATAGCGCAAAAGCCCCTCTTCTTCTGTGGAAAGATCCAGATAGGACCTTCTTTTATCTCTTAACAGCTGTCCGTTCTTCTTTACTTTTTTATACTGGATCTGAGGACAGTCATTGCTTTCCCCTGAAAGCCTTCCTACTACCATGATCGCTGTATCTGAATACTCTTTTGCGTTTTTAAGCAGATCTTCTGTGTAATATTCTGTATCTGTAATATCCGGTTCATAAAGCCGGCAGCTTTCTTCCGGCCAGCTTTCAAGAGTAGATGTTTTCTGACGCTTTGGCTGGAAATCCTGATACATCCGGGTCAGTTCTTCATTATAGGAGATTCCCGCTTCTTTTAATGCTCCTAAAAGATCCAGGTCTACTTTTTCCACTCTTCCGGAACCGGAACCGCTTCCCAGCCACTGGGTGGATGCCCAGCCAAATACATTTACCCGGGTGATCTCTTCTGAAAGAGGCAGGGTATTGTTTTCATTTTTCAAAAGAACAGCACCTTCCGCCTCGATCTGGGCTGCCAGACGGCGGCTGTTATAGGCAGCTTCTTCTTTCGCCTCTTTTGATACATTGGTACGGCTGCCGGAAAGATACAGGTCAATGGTCTCACGAAACGCAAAAGCCACACCTGTAACAAGGATCATAAGGGCAAGAAAAAAAGAGGCACCTCCCAAAAAGAAGCGGTACCGGAAAGGGATCTTACCTTTTTCTTTCAAGGTTTTTGTTCTTTCTGGATTTCGGTTCTTTTTCATAAGGTACCTCACATTATTATTTTTAATATTATAGATCATTAAGCGGCTGTTCTCCCGCCTCTTCTGCCCTTTTCACAGGCAGCTGCAAATTCTCTCAGTTTTTCTTTTGCCTCTGCTGTCAGGTTCTGCGGAACAGCGATCTGGATGGTCACATACTGGTCGCCTTTTACCTTCGGGTCTTTCATGGAAACAATACCTTTACCGGCAAGACGGATCTTTAAGCCGCATCTGGTTCCCTCACGCAGTTTGCAGGAAACATTACCATACAGGGTAGGTACAATGATCTCACCGCCTAAAACAGCTGTTGTAAAGGGTACTTCTGTACTGGTATAAACATCCATTCCCTTCCGTTCATAACCAGGCCGTGTTCCTACATGGACCTTTAATAACAGATCTCCTGCTTCTGCGCCGCCTATGCCAGGATTGCCTTTTCCTTTCAGGCGGATGCTCTGGCCTTCGTTGATACCTGCAGGGATATGGACTTTCAGATTTTGGCTCTTTCCATTTGCATCGGAAAGTGTGATCACACGGTCTGCGCCAAAAGCTGCATCATCAAAACTGATATTGATCTCCGCCTGTGCATCACTGCCTTTTTCGCTGGATGGATCTGCGCCAAAACCGCTATAGCCATGAAAACCGTTAAAGCCACTGCCGTCCTGGTGAAAACCGCCTTCCATAGTTCGTGTTCCTTGCGGAATATTTCTTCCATTTTTTCACGGGCTCCGGGATAATACATCCTCACTTGGGAAAGGAAATGGAAATAATAGAAGTTGGGACAGCATTCATTGTCGTCCGCACAGAATCGCACCTGTTTGATGATACGGTTCATGGCCGTACTCACTCCTGCCACATACTGTTCTATAAATTCAGCCAGTGTTTCCGTCGGCCCGGCAAACTTGTTGGCCGGTGTCTGCATCTGTATGACATACTTGTCTGCTACCGCCATAAACAAGTCGAGTTTATGAGGAAAATAATATACTACCCCCGTCTTTACCACCCCGCAGGCTTTCGCCAGCGTGCTGATACTCGCTTTCTCGTAGTTCATCCTCAAAAACACCTTGAATGCCTTGTCTATCACTTCTTCCCGGTTGGTAATCATATCGGATTATCCTCTTTTATGTTTCTTTTTGCGAAGGTGTGCTTTTTATTTTGAAGTTTTTACGTTAGTTCGTTTACATCAAAGCCGTCAAATCGCAGTATATACAAAAGAAAAAAGCAGCTATCTTTTTAGATAGCTGCTTGATTTCCAAGTGATCCGCTTGGGGCTCGAACCCAAGACCCCAACATTAAAAGTGTTGTGCTCTACCTGCTGAGCTAGCGAATCAATCCTTATTCGCTGTTAAGCGAGTGCAAAGATAGATACTTTTTTGAAAGTTGCAAAAGATTTTCGCTTTTTTTCTTATCTTTGTACCGAAATTTCGTGTGCAGGAGTCTCACACTTCATCTCGAACATTATATTTTATACTTTATATTTTATACTTAAACTCAGTACACTTCTACTTTCGCGGCTATCCGTTTGGCTTTATCGCGCAGCGCATCGAGGTCGCTGTCCAACGGGGCATAGCACAATACAACACCCATACGGCGATTGACGCGGGTGGTAGGCTTGCCGAAGATACGCAAGTAAGTATCTTCTTCTTTGGTCACCTCTTCCATGCCGCGGTAGTTGGGACGCTCCTGACTGGCAATGGGCGAAAGAATAACGGCACTCGCCCCTATCCGCTCCTGCTTGATACCCGGAATGGGCAAACCGAGTACGGCGCGGCAATGCAATTCAAATTCGTTCAGGTTCTGTGTTCCTGCCAGTGTCACCATACCCGTATCGTGCGGACGCGGAGAGAGTTCGGAGAAGTAAACGCCGTTCTCGTGGCTCAGGAAGAATTCCACTCCCCACAAACCGGCGCCGGTCAGGGCACGGGTCACTTTCTCCGCCATATCCTGCGCTTCCTTTAAATGAGCAGGGTCGATATGGGCAGGCTGAAAGCTCTCGCGATAGTCGCCGCCTTTCTGCACATGTCCGATAGGCGGGCAGAACAAGGTAGGGCCATTCTTTTGGGTAACCGTCAGCAAGGTGATTTCACTATCGAACTTGATAAACTCCTCAATGATAAGCTCCTTGATGTCGCCACGGCTTCCGTTGCAGCCGTACTCCCAGGCATGCTCCAGTTCGTCGGCACTCTTTACGAGCGACTGCCCCTTACCGGAAGAGGACATCAGCGGCTTTACCACACAGGGGAAACCGATTTTTTCGGCAGCAGCCTTCAGCTCATCCAGGGATTTGGCATAGAAGTATCTGGCTGTTTTCAGTCCCAGTTCCTTGGCAGCAAGGTCGCGGATAGCCTTACGGTTCATTGTAAAGTTGACCGCACGCGCGCTGGGCACAACCTGAATACCTTCTTTCTCGAAATCGTACAGGCGTTCCGTACGGATAGCCTCTATTTCGGGTACTATAATGTCCGGCCGGTGTTTACGCACCACACGTTCCAATGCTTCCCCGTCCAGCATGCTGAACACTTCGCACTCGTCCGCCACCTGCATGGCGGGTGCTCCGGCGTAAGAGTCGCAGGCTATGATATATTGCCCTTTACGTTGAGCTGAAATTACAAACTCTTTACCCAGTTCACCGGAACCTAACAGTAAAATCTTTTTCATCGGTTACTAATTTATTTACTACCTATTATTATTGTTTTCTATAATTGGCAATTTGTTGTTTATTATTGGATGTTCAGGCATAAAACTGACGATTTACGGCCTACCGCCACCGCACTGCGGAAATAGTAAACCGTAAACCGTCAACTTGCAGTTATCATCACTGGTGCTGTTCTCTCAACAGGTCATTCACCGTCTTTACCGGATTGAATGTAGTCAGAGGTACTTCTACAAAGACCGTATTCCAGTCGCTCATGGCACCGTTCCACAATCCGGGAAGTTCCAGAGCTTTCAGGTCTTTGCCGTTCTTCGACTTATAGGAGATGAAGCCCGTAGCCTTGTCCACATACTTCACCAAATCGAACTTATGGCCCTTATAGTCGCGCACTGCACATACCAGGTCCACCGGATTGAAGTGCGTACCTTTTTCAAACATATCTTTCTTCTCAGGGTCGTTCATGTCAATCTGAGAACTTTCGAGGATTTGCAGGGAAATCGTACCATCGCTGTTGTAAGCAAGGAACGGACCACCACCCGGCTCGCCTACGTTCTTCACCATGCCGCAGACACGCATCGGACGGTTCAGCTTCTCTTTCAGGTAAATCACCAGTTCGGCATCTTCCAGGTTCTTCGTTTCGGGGTTCTTGCAGAACAGCTTCTTCTGTACAAACTGCAGGATGTCGAGAACCTGCTCGTGCGTGTACTTGCCGCTGTCCAGCAGTTGCAGATAGGCAAAAGCCTGCTGCTGCAAGGTGATGAGCACACCGGCAATCAGCTTCTTATATAATACGGTATCGCCTTTCAGTTTATCGGGCACTACGTTGTCGATGTTCTTAATGAAGATAACATCGGCATCGAGGTCGTTCAGGTTCTCTATCAATGCACCGTGACCGCCCGGACGGAACAGAAGCTTGCCGTTATCGCGGAAAGGCTTGTTCTCCATATCGGCGGCAACGGTATCGGTGCTCGGTTTCTGCTCGGAGAAGCTGATGTTGTAATCCACGCCGTACTTTCTGGCATAAGCCGCGGCTTTCTCGTCTACCAATGCCTTGAACAGCGCACGGTGTTCGGGAGATACGGTAAAGTGCACGTTTACCTTACCGCTCTTGTTGGCAGCATAAAGCGCACCTTCCACCAGATGTTCTTCGAGCGGGGTACGGCTGCCGTCCTCGTATTTATGAAACTTCAGCAATCCTTTCGGAAGGGCGCCGTAATTCAATCCTGCCGATTCGAGCAGGGCGGCAACCACCGCCTTGTAATTGCCGGCGGCAATCAGGGCGGGAATATCCTTGCCGGTTGTTTTCAGGCAAGCGGCATTCAGGTCGTCATAGAAAGCGAACTTCCCGATTTTCCCGAAGAATGTTTTCTCAAAGTCCGACTGCGGAGCATCGTATTCCGCTCCGAGGAATTCAAATAAATTCTTAAACATACGGCTTGCCGCGCCCGATGCCGGAACAAATTTCACCACTGTTTTGTCTGTCTGAGTATATGCTTCCCACGCATTCAGATATTTTTTCTGCTCATCGGCATCCGGAGCCAGTATACCCTGCTCCACGGAAGCAGCGGCAGACAACTTTAAATATGGAAATCCCTTTTCGAAGCAGGCCAGCTGTTCGGCTATCTGTTCTTCCGATATGCCTTTCTTGGCAAGTAGTTCTTTGTCTTGGAGTGTTATCATAATATCTAAATTAATTAATTGATGCCCAAAAATACAAAAAAAGCACAAGCACCGTCATGAAAAGGAAGAAAAAAACTACCTTTACAGCAGAAAATACGGACAATTATGGAAACAGGTGAATTTTTCACAGCCGAAGAGAAGCGTTTGCTCTTCGTGCTCTACCGAAAATTATTGCAGCTTTCCGGAGAGACGCTCCGCAAGGGCGATTGCAGAAAGCTGAAAACACATCTTGTAAACTCTATACAGAACAACCGCATACAGCGGGATATCTTCGGGCTGAACCCGATTATAAAGGATATGCAGACCGCCGTTATCGTGGCGGAAGAGATAGGCATGAGGCGGGCATCCATCCTGGGACTGATGCTCCACGACTCCGTGCGCTGCGGCACCTGTACCGCCGAAGAAGTGGAACGGAACTACGGCGAGGATGTGGCGGGCATCATACGCGGACTGATACGGGTAAACGAACTTTACGCCAAAAGCCCCACCATCGAGTCGGAGAACTTCCGCAACCTGCTGCTGTCCTTTGCAGAGGACATGCGCGTTATCCTCATCATGATTGCCGACCGCGTGAACATCATGCGCCAGATAAAGGAGTGCGAGAACGACGAAGCACGCAGGCAGGTGGCCAATGAAGCCGCCTATCTGTACGCTCCCCTCGCCCATAAGCTGGGTCTGTACAAACTGAAGTCGGAACTGGAAGACCTTTCGCTGAAGTACACGGAGAAGGAAGTCTACTACCACATCAAGGAGAAACTGAACGAAACCAAGGCATCGCGTGACAAGTATATAGCCGCTTTCATCGCTCCGGTACAGAAGAAGCTGGAAGAGGCGGGACTGCACTTTCACATCAAGGGGCGCACCAAATCCATCCACTCCATCTACCAGAAGATGAAGAAGCAGAAGTGTCCTTTCGAGGGTGTGTACGACCTCTTTGCCATCCGTGTAATTCTGGACTCCCAAGTGGAAAAGGAGAAGCTGGAGTGCTGGCAGGCATATTCCATTGTAACGGATATGTACCAGCCCAACCCGAAGCGTCTGCGCGACTGGCTGTCCGTGCCCAAGAGCAACGGCTACGAATCGCTGCACATCACCGTCATGGGGCCTGAAGGCAAATGGGTGGAAGTGCAGATACGCACCGAACGCATGGACGAGATAGCCGAACGGGGGCTTGCCGCCCACTGGCGGTACAAGGGCGTGAAAGGCGAAAGCGGACTGGACGAATGGCTGACTTCCGTACGTGAAGCGCTGGAGAATTCCGACAGCAGCGGACTGGAGACCATGGACCAGTTCAAGCTGGATTTATACGAAGACGAAGTGTTCGTCTTTACCCCCAAGGGAGACTTGTTCAAACTGGGCAAGGGTTCCACCGTGCTCGACTTCGCCTTCCACATCCACAGCAAGCTGGGCTGCAAATGTATAGGAGCCAAGGTAAACGGCAAGAACGCACAGTTGAAGCAGATACTGAACAGCGGCGACCAGGTGGAAATCATGACGTCCAATACACAGACGCCCAAGCAGGACTGGCTGAACATCGTCACCACTTCCAAGGCACGCACCAAGATACGGCAGGCGCTCAAGGAAATGGCTGCTCGCCAGCATGCCTTTGCCAAGGAGACATTGGAACGTAAGTTCAAGAACCGGAAAATAGAGTATGACGAGGGTACGATGATGCGCCTCATCAAACGGCTCGGCTTCAAGGTGGTGACGGACTTCTACCAGAGCATTGCCGATGAAACGCTCGACGTGAACGGCATCATCGACAAGTACCTCGAACTCCAGAAACGGGAGAACGACACGCACGACGACATCGTGTACCGCAGCGCCGAAGGCTATAACCTGCAGGCTGCCGCCCTGCCCGAAGAGACCACCGCCAAAGAGGACGTGCTCGTCATCGACCAGAACCTGAAAGGGCTGGACTTCAAGCTGGCACGCTGCTGCAATCCTATCTACGGAGATGAGGTATTCGGTTTCGTAACCGTAAGCGGCGGCATCAAGATACACCGCTGCGACTGTCCGAATGCAAGCGACTTGCGCGAACGCTTCGGATACCGCATCGTAAAGGCACGCTGGGCAGGCAAGTCGCAAGGCACGCAATACCCCATTACGCTGCGTGTGGTGGGACACGACGACATAGGCATCGTTACCAATATCACTTCCATCATCTCCAAAGAGACCGGCATTACGCTGCGGAGCATCGGCATAGATTCGCACGACGGATTATTCTCTGGAACGCTTACCATCATGGTAGGCGACACCGGAAGACTGGAAGCGCTCATCAAGAAGCTAAGGACGGTAAAGGGAGTAAAGCAGGTATCGCGCAACTGACGGGGTAAATCCCAAGTTCAACATTGCGGACCGTAAAGTGCTACACTACGTTTCTAAAGTGCTACTTAGCGACGCTAAAGTTCTACTTTACAATCCTAAAGTAGAACTCTACGTTTCCCAAGTCCAACGCTGCGTCTTCCCCGCCCTTATTTCTCAATGTTTTAATTCTAAAGACTCAATTTATCAACTATGCGATACGATTTCAAAAAACAGCTCCGCAGTTTCGGTTATGCCTGGCAGGGCATCCGGAGCTGCGTAGGCAAGGAGCAGAACCTGAGTTTTCATCTGATTGCCATGACGGCAGTAACCCTTGCGGGATTTGTTTTAGGCATTACACGCACGGAATGGACGGTCGTTATCCTCTGTTTCGGTGTGGTGATTGCCGCCGAGCTGTTCAACACCGCTATCGAAAGGCTGGTGGACCTGGTATCTCCCGAACGGCACCCCGTTGCGGGGCAGGTAAAAGACATTGCCGCCGGAGCAGTGCTGGTGTGCGCTGTTGCGGCGGCAATTATAGGATTGATAATCTTTATACCGTATCTTTAAAGGCAGACGTTATCTTACCCTTTTCCTTTTATAGTAGGGATACGTCAGCAGGACGAAGAAGAACAAAGCAAGTATGGCGGCTACACCGGCGGCGTGGTAAAGCAGGAACGCATCTGCCAGGCGGCAAGCCGTTGCCAGACCCGCCAAAAGTCCGGTTTCCATAACCAGGTGGCAAGTCGTGTTGCCCGTTCCCCGCTGGCAGTGATGAGACAGTTTTACGAACATCCTTGTAAACGGCAGCGTCAGAAACACCAACGCCGCCAATGTCAGGAATGCGATGTAGTCGCCTATACAGAGCAGTGGCAGCAATACGCCCGGCACGAAAGCTATCAGCAGCATATTCAGTGCAGGAACCCATGCACGCGGCAGCAGGAAGCGGTCCAGGCTGCACAGCCTCATCCCGATAGGCGCACGGAAAGCCACATATACCCTCGATGCGAAATACATGCCGAGAACTCCCACGGCAACGGCTGCATAAACAACCGTGCGGAAACCGTAAAGGTCGTACAGCAGGAAGCCTGCGCACGCCCCTGCCAACATACCCAGCCGGGCAGACCACGCATAAATCATATTGCCGGCACTGCGCCTTGTAGATGTGGTAATGTCGATAGCCACCGTAATGCCCGCCGTCGTTGCCAATCCGAAGCATACGCCCTGTACCGAAGCAAGCAGCATCAGCTTGAGATAGCTGTCGGCAAAGGCATACCCTGCCATTGCAGCCAGCATGACGAAAGCAGAAGAAAGCAATACGTTCTTCCGCTTATACTCATCGCACAGATAGGCATGAAACGGGCCTGCCGCAAACATCGCCGCAATGAATGCCAGAAACATGTCGCCTGTCCGGGAAACGGACACTCCCAACTGCTCCGGCATTACGAACGAAAGTACGGGAAAGAGCATGTAGACGGATGCGAACAGCAGCAGATTAGCTGTGCACATCCGCCAGAAGTTCAGCGTCATAAGCATGTCAGTACTGTTCTTTCTCATTCGGGAAGTCTAAGTTCTTCACATCGGAAATGTAATGGCTGATAGCATCGGTCATTACAGTATGCAGGTCGGCATAACGGCGCAGGAAACGGGGGCGGAAACCGTTGTTCATGCCCAGCATATCCTGCACTACCAGCACCTGGCCGTCCACGCCGCTACCGGCGCCGATGCCGATGACGGGAATAGTCAGCTCGCCTGCCACACGCTCTGCCAACGCAGCGGGAATCTTCTCCAGTACAAGGGCAAAGCATCCGGCTTCTTCCAGCAGGTGGGCGTCGCGTACCAGTTTCTCCGCTTCGGCATCGTCCTTGGCGCGTACCGTGTATGTTCCGTACTTGTTGATAGACTGAGGCATCAGTCCGAGGTGTCCCATAATAGGAATACCTGCGCTGAGAATGCGTTTTACCGTACCGATGATTTCTTCCCCGCCTTCCAGCTTCAGGGCATCGGCATGGCTCTCCTTCATGATGCGGATGGCAGATGCAAGACCTTCCATTTCGTTTCCCTGATAAGAACCGAAAGGCATATCCACCACTACCATTGCGCGCTTTACGCCGCGCACGACGGACTTGGCATGATAAATCATCTGGTCGAGGGTTATGGGCAGTGTAGTCACGTTGCCCGCCATTACGTTGGAAGCGGAGTCGCCCACCAGGATGACGTCCATACCTGCGCCGTCAACGATCTGTGCCATGGTATAGTCGTACGAGGTCAGCATCGATATTTTTTCGCCTCTCTGTTTCATCTCAACAAGGCGATGCGTAGTTACTTTACGAGTGTCGTCTGAAATATATCCAGCCATAATCTTAATGAATGTGTTAATGAGTTATCAATTAAAATAGCGCGCAAAGTTAGCGCTTTTTCCCATTACTTGTGCACTTGAAGCATTTTATCGTAAGTGAATCCCGTAAAATCATCCAATACACAATGACATAACGGAGCGACGGCCTCACGGGAGTTGGTCGTTGCCAGTCCTATCACGGTGGCTTCGGATGCCATGCCCGCTTTCAGTCCGTTAAAGGAGTCCTCGAATACATAGGTGGTGTCGGGAGTTGTGTCGAATACTTCCATACCGAGCAGGAAGCAGTCGGGAGCCGGCTTTGAACGGGAAAACATCTCTGCGGTAAGAATCCGGTCGAACATTGTCCTTACCTCGGGGCGGGCACGGTAGACGGCAGCCATTTTCCGGTCGTTGGAACTGGTGACAACCGCCATTTTCACGTGGTTACGGCGCAGGTCGGCAATGAAATCGAGCACACCGGGGATGTAATCATACGCCATGTCCCGCTCAAAAGCGTTGAGGGCGGCGGTGATTTCCTGCTGTTCCTTTGTCTTTCCGGCAAAGAAAGTGTCGTAGATGTAGGTCATGGTCTGCCCCTTTATGCGGCTCTCCAAATCGTCCATGCCCAGATAGTCCACCCCCGCTTTATGCCAAAAGACGGAATACTGCGTTTCGGTATCCATTACCACTCCGTCGAAATCGAACAGGACGGCCGTTGTTTTTGTTGTATCCATATTAAAAAAACAAATATAATATTCGGGCGCAAAGGTCTGAATAATCATCGAACTGAGCAAATATTCATTATCTTTTGATAAGACAGGAAGCTTTCACTATCTTTGCAAACACTTAATTGACGTATATCCAATGAACGATCCGCATATTTTGGGAACCGAACGAATAGGCAAACTGCTTGTGCAATATTCCATCCCTGCCATTATCGGTATGACAATTACTTCGTTATATAATATCATCGACAGTATATTCATCGGTCATGGCGTAGGCGCCATGGGTATTGCCGGGCTTGCCATCACTTTTCCGCTGATGAACCTGGTGGTCGCTTTCTGTACGGTAGTCTCGGCAGGCGGCTCCACCATATCATCCATACGTCTGGGGCAGAAAGATACGGACGGAGCCACAGAAGTGCTGAACCACACCCTGATGCTGTGCCTTGTCAACGCATTCCTGTTCGGCGGCATCTCCTTTATCTTCCTGGACGAAATCCTGCGCTTTTTCGGTGCCAGCAACGAAACGCTGCCGTATGCACGGAACTTTATGCAGATAATCCTGTTGGGTACGCCGGTGACATATACAATGATAGGGTTGAACAACATCATGCGTGCCACGGGGTATCCCAAGAAAGCGATGCTGACTTCGATGGTTACGGTGGTGTGCAACATTATTCTCGCCCCTGTCTTCATCTTCCACTTCGACTGGGGTATCCGCGGCGCGGCAACGGCAACGGTCATTTCGCAATTTATCGGCATGATATGGGTGGTGAGCCACTTCCTGCAAAAGACAAGCATCGTACGCTTGCAACCGGGTTTCTGGAAGATGAAAAAGCGTATTATCAGCAGCATTTTCTCCATAGGGATGTCTCCGTTCCTGATGAATGTAACGGCATGCGTCATCGTCATCATCGTCAACAACAGCCTGCAACGTTACGGCGGCGATATGGCTATCGGCGCTTACGGCATCATGAACCGGCTGCTAGTGCTGTACGTAATGATTGTACTGGGACTGACCATGGGCATGCAGCCTATCGTGGGCTACAATTTCGGAGCACAGAAGTACGACCGCGTAAAGGCTACGCTGCGCCTGAGCATCCTTACGGGCGTGTGCATCACCAGTACGGGCTTTATCATCTGCGAACTGTTTCCGCATGCCGTATCGGCTGTCTTTACCAGTGACGGGCAACTGATTGACATGGCTTCCAGAGGAGTGCGTATCGGCATAGCCATGTTCCCGCTGGTAGGTGCGCAAATCGTTATCGGCAACTTCTTCCAAAGCATCGGCAAGGCGAAAATCAGCATATTCCTGTCCCTTACCCGGCAGTTGTTGTACCTGCTGCCGGGACTGATTATCCTGCCACGCTACATGGGGCTGGACGGTATCTGGACGTGTATGCCCGTATCGGACTTCTTTGCATTCGTTACGGCGGTCATTGCCTTGTGGATATATGTAAAGAAACTGAATAGGTTGTCTCCTCTCCAGTCTTAATCCTTATAAATCGTTCGAGGCTACGCTCGCCACCACGCTACCGTCGAACAAGTGTACCGTGCGGTGTGCAAACGAGGCATCGTGCCGGGAGTGCGTCACCATGACAATGGTAGTGCCTTCCCGGTTCAGTTCCGTCAGCAGGTTCATCACTTCCGCACCGTTCTTGGAGTCCAGATTACCGGTAGGCTCATCGGCAAGAATCAGTTTCGGGTTCGTCACCACGGCGCGGGCAATGGCTACACGCTGCTGCTGACCGCCGGAAAGCTGTTGCGGAAAGTGCTTGGCACGGTGACTGATGTTCATCCGTTTCAGGATATCATCTACCATGCGCTTGCGTTCACCCGCTTTCACGCCCAAATAGGTAAGAGGCAGTTCTACATTTTCGTAAACGTTCAGCTCATCTATCAGGTTGAAGCTCTGGAACACGAATCCTAACTTGCCTTTGCGCACGCGGGTACGTTCTTTCTCTTTCAGGTCCGCCACTTCCTGCCCGAGCAATTTATAACTGCCTTCCGTAGGATTGTCCAGCAGACCGAGTATATTCAATAAGGTAGACTTGCCGCAACCGGACGGGCCCATGATGGCTACAAATTCCCCTTCTTTCACTTCGAGGTTTACATGGTTCAACGCTACCGTCTCCACTTCCGAGGTACGGAATACTTTACTGATGTCGTTTATCTTAATCATATTGTTTTGTTTTTCTATGTTATATGCTTTTTTATTCACTCTTGATACTGTTCACAGGGTTCTCGTTGGCTATCCGCCAGGACTTCCAAAGGACGCAGCCTACGATTACCGCCAGATTGGCGATTACCACCAGCAGATATACAACCCAACCGAGAGGAACCTGCTCGGCAAACTGCTCCATCCAGATACCGTTGATATACCACGATGCAAGGGTTCCGAGAACAACTGCCGGCAATGCTACGACAAGCACGTCTTTGGAAAGCAATTCCAGGATAGAGGACGCTTCCGCACCGTTGACCTTGCGGATGGCAATCTCCTTGCCGCGACGGCGTACTTCATCGGCAGTATATCCTATCAGCCCCATCAGCATGACGAAGAACATCGTTACGGCCGCCATCAGTGTGGCATTGCGGAACACGCGGACACTGTTGTAGGAATCGGTAATCTGCTTTTCATAGCTGACGAAGTCGATGGTCTGATTGCCGAAGGCATCGGCTGCATCCTTGTTCAGTTGCCGCAGGTTCTGTACAAAAGGTTCTTTCAAACGGACATGTACCGTCCCCGTGAAATGTTGATTATAGCGGGCGACAAAAGGCATCTTGGCTTCTGTAAAATCCCCTATCTGGAAATCTTTCAGCACCCCCGCCACTTTCATCTGTGCAGCATTGTCTACATCGACGGTACGCCCCACGGCATCATTTCCCCAATGCATCATGTCCGCAAATGTTTCATTTACGATTATCTCATCTTTCGTACGTGCCATACGCCCCGCCTTGAACGCCATGCCCATCATTGCCGGATAGTCCTCCCGCATATAGAAACAGGCACGTGTGGAAAAAAGCACATTGCCCGATGCGTCACGAATCATAGAGCCGCTATATCCGCTGACAGGCGTATTGTTGGCGCTGGTCACCGCCTCTACATAAGGAAGCCCTTTAAAGAACCGGAGAGCGGCATCACTCTCTTTATCCTCGTTCCAATAGGCATTGGCAAACGCCATCCGCTGCGGATTATACCCCATATCCTTGTTCAGCACATATTGATACTGCACCATCACCACGCACATAAGTCCGCAAATGAATGCCACCCCTGCAAACTGGATGAAAAGCAGCGGACGCTTCCAGCCTTTCTTCCCTTCGGTATAGCGGCGGAACACTTGGGATACGGGAATACGGGCAAACAAACGTCCCGGCAATACTCCGCCCACCATAAACAGTATGCCGACCACCGTCAGCGGAACCCAGATGCGTTCCGGAGCAAGCAGCAAAGAAAGTTTCGCCGCAGCGGTATCTTCAAAGAACTCCCGGAAATTCAGCAGCACCAAAGCCATCAGGAGCAACGCCGCCGCAATGATAATGCCCGTTTCCAAAAGGAACATGCCGAATATCTTGCCGCCGCTTGCCCCGTTGCATTTATGCACGCCTACCGCTTTGGCACGGTATGTAAGTGAGGAAATGGAAATCAGCACGTAGTTCAGCGCCGCAATGAAAAGAATGGCAAGGCCGAGGACGGTCATGATATTACGCATCCGCTCTACGCTTTCGTAATTGCGGTAGGTGTCACGGATAGGCTTTACAAACGCCGTATAGCCATACTTCTTTTTGTCCTCTTCCGGGCGATATTTCTCTATCATAGCGTCTATACGCGCATTCACCACCGACTTGTCCGCACCGGGACGGAAACGGATGTATTCGGGATAACTGTCTCCCCCGCGCCATGAGTAGTTGCCGACTCCGTCGTTCCACAAGGTGGGCATAGAGATAACGGCTTCAGGATGGACGGTTGCATTTTCGGGCAATGCCTCATAAGTACCTTTCACCGTAAAGTCTTTCTCGTGATTGTAGTTGACGGTCTTTCCCACCGGATTCTCTCCGCCGAATATTCTCCCGGCAAAGCGGTCGCTTAGGAAAATCACATTGGGCTGCTGAAGGTCTTTCACTGGATTACCGCTCAGCACTTCGATACCCATTGTCTTGAAAAAGAGTGAATCCGCCACTATCTTTCTTTCGTCAAAACGAGCGTTTTCATTGTATAACGGGGCATTCATCCAATGGCAGGTGCTGGTAGCAGCTTCCACCTGTTCGGGAAAGTTCTCCAGTATGGCGCCCGCCACAGGGCCGCAATTCTGCTCCTGCGGCGGGTACTTCTCGCCCTTAACGGTAAATACCGACCAGATTTGGTAGAGATTGTCGTAGTCTTTGTAGCAGGTGTCGAAACTCTGCTCGTACGCCACGCGGGAGAACAGCAGGATACTCATCGTCAGGCTTAATCCCAAAGAGATTATCTTGATGATATTCGAGCCGCGTCCCCGAAGCAGTGTTTGAATGACATAATAGATTTGTTTCATCGTATACTAATTTATAATTCGTAAACCTACAGTATCGGAAACACATGGCTTGCCGCCATGTTTTCCTGCCTATAATAATGCAGAAAGCGTGCCAAAGGAGTTATGATTTTGATTATCAGGTAATCCCGCATAAATAATCCATATACAGGTGTCTAAAAATTAGACACCACCCGTCCAATAATTAGACACCACCTGCCGAATAATCAAATACTATCTGCTTAATGCCTGCCTACAAATCAGATAAACAGACATTTATTCTTTGCAACCCCTGGCCTGATT
>ENA-ORCL01000498-ORCL01000498.1-human-gut-metagenome-genome-assembly--contig:-NODE-498-length-15958-cov-75.075184_pt1 | contig 15958 bp, 22 predicted proteins | sample MGYA00242987_ERZ507988 | MGnify/ENA primary metagenome ERZ507988 (study PRJEB26167, sample SAMN06115466) | human gut metagenome | host: Homo sapiens | place: China:Hubei | collected 2016-05-19... | reverse complement strand
GTTTGCTTGTGTGCAAATACGTCATAACCCATTATCAGGTGGTTATTGCGGTGAGGTCCCACCTCTTCCCATTCCGAACAGAGAAGTTAAGCTCACTTGCGCCGATGGTACTGCAATGCAATGCGGGAGAGTAGGTAGCCGCCTCCTTTTATCAAGAGCCTCAGATTTCGAAAGATTTCTGAGGCTTTTTTGTTTTTCCCACAGATTTCACAGATGCTCACAGATTTTAGACCTGTTCGGTCTGGAATTTCGCAGATTTTTATTATCTTTGTAGCATGAATAGGAAAAGAATTAAAAAGGAGTTTGCTAATTTCGGTCAGCGTATGCTACGGATGCCTCGTACCCGAGGATTCGGAGTACAATCACCTACAGCCTATTCTTTCCTGCGCAAGGTGGTTAACGAAAAGGGATTTCTCAGAATCTATTGTCAGACTCATTCTGAAATCTCCTCCTCCTATCCCCAAGATGCCTCCAAACAGAAACGTCTTCTCTTCCGCATCAGAACTGTTTATCCTAATGTAGTAGAACTCTCTGCATCTTCCCTGCTAAAGAGAGAGGATTTCCAGCAGTTTCTCTGGAATGTGTCTGATGATACGGTTTTAGTAGTTACAGACATCAATCTCGATGCAGAATATAGGAAAGTATGGCTTCGACTTGTAACTGATAATCGTACGGTTTTGACCTTTAATTTGGTTGATTGTGGTATAGTTTTCTTCGATAAAACCAAATTTAAGCAGAATTTTAATGTAAATTATTGATTTATGCGCAAATTTGTGCCATAAATATTTGGAGTTTAAAATAAAAGTATTACTTTTGCAGCCAAATTAATAGAAACGTTAAATTATAGAGCTATGTATTGGACACTTGAATTGGCTTCAAAGCTTGAAGATGCACCATGGCCTGCAACAAAAGAAGAGTTGATTGACTATGCAACTCGCTCTGGTGCGCCTCTAGAAGTTCTAGAGAATTTGCAGGAGATAGAAGACGAAGGCGATGTTTACGAAAGCATCGAAGACATCTGGCCTGATTATCCTTCAAAGGATGACTTCTTGTGGAATGATGACGAGTACTAATCGTTCATCGATTACGATTATCAGTATAAGATAATGGAAATGAGCCATATAGGTGATTTCTTCGGAAATTCCTATATGGCTTTTTGCCGTCCATGATCAAGACACACCTGGGCTGTTTTAGCGCTTGCACACGGAGCTGAAATCAGTGAGATAAGCAGATTGTTAGGTCACGCTTCAACAGGCGTCACAGAGCGAGTTTATGCAGAAAAGAAGGTGGTATCACGCTAAACAGAGTGATACCACCTTCGATCAAATTTGTAGCCTTTATAGTCGAAACTATCAGAATATCTTGTAGTCCTTGCCAGTAAGATTAGAAATTGGCTTGAATAAACGCAATAGAATGAGCCCTATCACGATAAATGCTATTCTGACTATTACTGAACCGCCCATAGTAAAACCGTGCCATACGAGGAAAATGGGTGAGCACATGAGGGCTACGATGATTAGGCACATTAGAGCTGCTAGAAATGTTTTTGGTCCCATACGTCAATAATCTAATGGAGCTATGAAATGATCATCAGGCAGGTCGTGAAAATGCTTGCCATCTGCATCATTGGTCACATATGTTTCGTTTTCTGGATCTTCTGTAGCGAAATAGATTTCCAAATCCTTGAAACGATTTTTGAGAAGAACGCGGAAGTCAGTAATCAATGCGAGTTCTTCCGCTTCTATATAGAGAAAGCCTTCTGAAAGTTCGCATTTCTTGATATTACCACAGAGATTGCAAGTCCCATAGTCCACACCAAGAGCTAAGATGATGTTTCCTTCCCAATCATCGGCCTCGTCTTCTTCCATAGCAGGGCGTTCTTTCTGTATGAAAGTCTGATAGAGGTCATATATCTCTTGCAACTCTTCTTGTTTTCCCACAATGTGGTAGCGTACTTTTATATTATGCATTTGTGATGCTATGAAATCTTCTAACTCTTTCTCCATATTTCGTCAGTCAATCTTATAGTTATACAAATATCTGAGACTGTCACCACTTATTTCGAAAGCTACGATGTCGTGAGCATACTCGTTGCTTCCCACCTTGGCAGATAGGAAGAATATGTATGAACGCGGTCCATATTCATCATCAAGACTTATAATTTTCTGTACTTCATGGTGACTGTAGTCATCCTTTGGATGGGCGAGCTGCAACAATGGGCGATGCTCTTCATGCAGTTTGCCATCAGAAGACTTGAACTTAACCACACAGTCTATGTCTGGTGCCGTTCCTCCCCCGCCTGTATCATACCAGATGGCAGTTACGAGACTATCATCTGAGACTACAGTGTGATAAGTCTCGATAGAGTCAGACTTACCTGTACTCTTATCAAGACTTGTGTTCTGTGACTTATGCTGACATGATACGAGAAGCATGATAAAGAAGCTAATGACTGTAATACAGGTTTTCATCCTCAGTTCTTTTTTAGTTCTACAAACATACTGTCAGCCAACACTTCACCATCCTCAGCATATTCCGGGTCAAAGAGGAGTCCGGGGAGGGTAAGCGGTTCTTCCTGCCCTTTGACGTACGAACCGATATATACGTCGTCGGTGTAGAAGTCGTTGATTCTAGGCTGACAGGTGAAGTCATACGGCAACTTAGCCTCATCGCACAGCTGATAGTAGTCATCCTCAAAGTCAAAGTCGGCTTTCTCCCATACGAAGCTGAGCACATACATGGAAGAAACGAGCCATCCTTTTCTGCTGGAAGGACGACCTACATTGATGCAACGGGCATGGATGTCCTCTTGCCAGAATGTAGGGAAGTAATCGCCATAACCGATATAGCCCTCACTATAGTCACACATAGCGTTTACAGTTTCTATGATCTGTTCCTTGATATGTTTGCTCCAAAGGTTGACAACGTACTGTCCTAGGTCCTTGTGTATTCTTAGATATATCTTCATAGTGTACTCTTTATAGTTTTATTCTGAAGGAGGAAAAATCTGGTTAATTACAACTTCATTGTCGAAATCAAGATACGCCCCGTCTATGTCATGACCTATTGACATAAATTCATCACTCTCAGCCCAATCTCCTATGCTCAATCGCTCGCTGGTTTCCTGATAGTAAGCATCCATTATCTTCTCATGGAGGTTAGGAGCTTTTTCCTTTAACCAAGGGTCAAACTTTTCCCAATAATCTTCTTCCTCCATGTCTTTCAGAATTGTATCTTGGGCTTCTTTCCATAATGCCAGCAATTTCTCAGCTTCCTCGTCAGAGAGTTTGACGGTGGCACCGTCATTATTTCCATTTAAATAGATCTCTGCATCAATCTCTTTCATTGTCTGTGATATTGTTTTGTTACTTTATGACTGATTACTTGCCAGCCACTCTTTGGCAAGAGTGGTGGCAAATGTATAGAAGTCTGCCATGTGAGCATCGTCCCATAGCTCTTCGTTGTTTTGAAGATACTCCTCAAGTTGATTTCTCAACTCTTCGTTTTCCGTTCTTTCGAGAACCACTCTGATGAGTGTTAGCGCACGGATGTCGCCTAAATCTTTGTGTATCATATTCTTTTCTTTTCAAGACACGATTTCTCGCCATGGCATAACCCGAGCAAGCTCGGTTCTGCTCATCTGGCTTATCGAAATCCTTCGTTTTTAGTTATTTTCTTTTTTACGAATCTCTTGCAGAATAGCCTGGCGCATCCACCATACGGCATAAGCTGCAAAGGTGAAGCCACGCGACTTGTCGAACTTATGACTGGCACGTAACATTCCGTAACGACTGGCAGCAATGAGTTCTTCGTCAGACAAACCCTTATCCACATACTGCTTTGCCACAGCCTTGACAAAGACAGAACCGAGTTCTGCCAACTCGTTCTCCGCTTGGGAGTCTCCCTGCTGGATAAGGGTTATTATACGTAGAGCCTCTTCGTTGTTGATGATAGGCTTCTTTACCTTGTTTGTTGTAGTGTTGTTGTTTGCCATACTTTTAATATTTTTAGATGTTGTCTGTCGCGCGAATAGTATCCCTTTTTTCTGAGAAAAGAAAATAAAGGCAGCAAAGAAATCATAAAACTTCTGAATTTTTGTTGAATATCAGATGGGGTTGGGTAATGCCTCCTTAACATACGATGAAAGTTTCTTTATATGCAGACTTATTCAAACATACTGAATATGGCTTGGATAATCCAGCCAATAATCATAAAAACGAGTTGTATGAGACTTATCAGTATGTAGCCACCAAACACAACTATCAAGATTCCGCATAGAAAGAAAAACATGTCTCACGTCTTTTAAAAAGTTTTGCCTACTCCCTTTGCAGCGTTTCGGCTTCCTCTGTTGTCACTTGTTATTCTGTTACTTGTTTGCCTGTTGTGTCAAAGGTGAAGGGCAAGTTGCTCGTAGCCTTACTTGCATGCCACTTCTGGATTATCAAACTCAATTGTCTTTAGTACAGGGCAGTCTGAGAAAACCGTGTCGTCATTTAGGCATACGTTCTTGCTTAAGTACACTTTCTTCAGTTGCATGCAATGTTTGAAGGCTTGTCGGCAAATCATACATTTCTCACTATCGTCATCACTTTTCTCTATGACAAGACTCTTGAGTCCTGTGTTTCTGAAAGCACTGAGGCCGATAGTCTTAATGTGACTTGGAATATTTATCTGCTGCAAGCAAAGGCACCGTTGTCGATTGTTTCCACAGTCTCTGGCAAGATGACTTCTGTTAGACTTTTGCAAAGGGCGAAACTCATATCGCCTATATACTTTACTCCTTGCATTTCTACTTTATAGAGCTGAGGGCAGTGAACGAATGCACACTTACCCACATTTACTACGGAAGTAGGCAACACCACATCACGCAGATAGGCGTGATAACCAAGAGCCCCATCACAGATAGTGGTCACACCGTATTTCACCTCAAAATGTTCTTGATGGCCAAGCACTTTGAGTAAACGATGTCCGTCCTCGCTGTATATTCCACCAGAAACTCTATTGCTTTCGGCTTGCAGGATAATTTGTTTTTCTTCTTCTGTAAGAGATGTATTCATAAGTATACAAAGGTGTTACATTCCTCAAATGCAGAGATATTGAGTTCTGGCTCTTCATCCTTAGAATAGTCATTGACTAAATATACAACAGGAATCCCGGTCTTGTTCATCAAGTCTACAGCATATTCCAAACGTGGGGCTTTCAGTTGGTCGAAGTAGGGGTGGAAGAGAAAGAGCCTTGTGTCTTCATTATAAACAATAGCTCTCTTTTCTATAATAACTCCATCCTTTTCGTAAATGTACTTGTCGCACCTTACGCATCCAGGAATGTTCATGATACTGCGTCTTGCCTCATCTATTTCGCTGTTAGAGTGAAACCAGATAAGCAATGGTCGTTTGGGACCTCTCGCAATGTATTCTTCTATTTTATCAAGTATTGTCATAGCGATAATTTGTTTAAGTGAACGAAGGATCCAACTATTCTGGGTGCAAAGGTAAACATTTTCAGCCTTTGCACCCAGTTTATTTATTCGGAAGAACCGGAATGGAGAGTCGGAAAATCAGGAATATTATAATCTACAATGACCGATTACCCTTTTTAATTTAAAGTCTTGAATCAACTATAAAGATACTAAAAATCAGACACTTAGCCAAATTTATTTAGTTATGATTTATTAATTTACTTGCTCATTTTCAAACGATTACGTAATTATTAATAGAGTGTTAATCCTAATTTTGCTTATAATTTAATTCTTTTAGTCGTAGTCTGGAAGGCACATCTAAATGCCCGCATAAACAGAAAGCGTCATCTCCTATGCTCGTTACTGAGTCTGGAATGGTGATGCTTTGAAGAGATTCGCAATCCCAAAAAGCTCCATCTCCTATGCTTGTTACCGAGTCTGGAATGGTGATGCTTTGAAGAGATACGCACAAGCCAAAAGCATTTTTTCCTATGCTTGTTACCGAGTCTGGAATGGTGATGCTTTGAAGAGATTCGCACTGCCAAAAAGCTCTATCTCCTATGCTTGTTACAGAGTTCGGAATAGTGACGCTTTGAAGAGATTCGCAATTCCAAAAAGTTCTATTTCCTATCTTCGTTACAGAGTTCGAAATAGTGACGCTTTGAAGAGATTCGCACTCTTCAAAAGCTCTATCTCCTATGCTTGTTACAGAGTTCGGAATAGTGACACTTTGAAGAGATTTGCACGAGCAAAAAGCGAAATCTCCTATGCTTGTTACAGAGTTAGGAATAGTGACGCTTTGAAGAGATTCGCACGAAAAGAAAGCTTCATCTCCTATGCTCGTTACAGAGTTTGGAATGGTGATGCTTTGAAGAGATTTGCACGAGCTAAAAGCTTTATATCCGATGCTCTTTACAGAGTTCGGAATAGTGACGCTTTGAAGAGATTTGCACGATTCAAAAGCTTCATCTCCTATGCTCGTTACAGAGTTCGGAATGGTGATGCTTTGAAGAGATTTGCACAACCAGAAAGCTCTATTTCCTATGCTCGTTACAGAGTTCGGAATTATATAATTGACGCAATCTTTTATTCTACTAACAATAGCTGTCTTATCCTTATTGAACAAGCAAACATCATCATTTTGGAAATATGGTGAGTTACAAATGAAAAAACATATATTGCAACCACGAAAAGCGTGATTTCCTATCTTCGTTACAGAGTTCGGAATGGTGACGCTTTGAAGAGATTCGCACGATTCAAAAGCGTTATCTCCTATGCTTGTGACTGAGTTTGGAATAGTGACGCTTTGCAGAGATTTGCACAACCAGAAAGCGTTATCTCCTATGCTCGTTACAGAGTTCGGAATGGTGACGCTTTGAAGAGATTCGCACCTGCAAAAAGCGAAATCTCCTATGCTTGTTACAGAGTTAGGAATAGTGACGCTTTGCAGAGATTCGCACGAAAAGAAAGCGTAATCTCCTATGCTCGTTACAGAGTTTGGAATGGTGATGCTTTGAAGAGATTCGCACAAATAGAAAGCGAAATCTCCTATGCTCGTTACAGAGTTAGGAATGGTGATGCTTTGAAGAGATCCGCATTGTCTAAAAGCATCATCGCAAATAACTTCTGTTCCTTCTCTTACAACATATTTTTTCTTGCGGAATGAGAAAGAAGCCTTTAATAGCTTTTTCCCATCGCGACTATACATAACTCTATACTCATCTTCAATAGCATCCTTTAAATCCTCTTCCGTCATTTTTGTACAGCAAACCTCATTCATTTCTTTCAAGAATGTATCAGGATTTGTTTTTTCTACTGTTTTGTAAGCCATAATATTATTTTTTGTTATTTATCTTGTTCTGAAGAATGTCATTGAATGTTATCTTCTTTGGCATATTATCTTACTATTTATACGGGCATGCTTTTTTAATGCCAATATTCTTCTGTAACCTCGTCAGCTTCCTCCTTTGTCATTGCCTTGTCAATGTTGTCGGCAACGAATCTATAGAAGGCACGATAGTCTGGCTCATAAAGCTCTGTAACTTTGGTCCATTCCTGAGGGAAATCATCAGGGCCATGACCATAACCAATATTATCTACAACTGCGGCTACACAGATTTCATCATCGTCATCAAGTCCGATGCCAAATATTGACACTTCTGTTCCGTCACCATCATCGCCTTCACATTCGTCTTCCCAATCAGGCACGGCAATGTAGCGCTTGTCACCTTTTTGCTTGAGAAGACTGATAATTTCTTTGTATGCTTCTTCAATAACATAGTTAGAGAAAAGCGAGAAGAAGTCTCTTTTCAGTAACTTAGAAATCTTTAACAACAAGTCTGTTTCAAGACTTGTCTTATCAAAAATATCTTCAATCTCAGAACTTGCTAAATGCAAATTCTTTGCAAAATCCTCAATAGTGAGGCCCTGCTTTTGAACCTCTTGTTTGATTTCTTGTCCAATATGAATCTTTGTCATAAAGTATGATTTTATATTTTAAAAGCCTACTCCCTTTCCAGCGTTTCGGCTTCCTCTGTTATTATCTCGACAACTGCATCATCGTAAATCAACCTTATACTCATTGAAATAGATGAAGCCGTCCTTCCAATGCTCACAGTTCCACTTGTGGATGTCATCAACAGTAAGAGTGTCACGTTTCAAAACACGTGCGAAATAGGCTAATGCTTCATCCATACTGTTGAACCGCTCGTAACCACACAAAACTGGCTCTTTCAAATGAAAGTCCACACTGACGCGTGTCGGGAAATATTTCCCCTCTGCATCATTTGTTGCATAAGTCTCATCGCAATAACTTTCCACCATATAGTATATGGTCATACCTTCATAGTGGCTTTCAAGCGGATGTCGGAAGTCTGCCGTCACCCAATCTTCCTCGGCTTCAATACTCAATGAATTATCTACGAACTCACATTTTATAATGTTGCCCCGAAGATATTGTTCTTTGGTATCTACTCCGAGACTATATACCATACTTGCGTAAGATACAGACTTGTCTTTACCCTCTTCAAGCAGTTTCTTGTTTAGAAGCATCCTATACTGGTCATATATATCTTGAAGGTCATTTGGTTTGCCTTCAATGCGATAGTATACTGTGGTCAAATACTCCATAAAGCATGATTCTTTTTTAATGTGACTTTCTTTTGTAGCGCATAGTCAGAACAGCATATCCCTTTCCAGCGTTTCGGCTTCCTCTGTTGTTACTTGTTATTTTGTCACTTGCTTACCAGTTTTGTCAATGGTAATCCAATCACCTCTTAGAGGCAAGACTTTCACAAATCCTTTTACAGTAAATTTCTTTACATCAACATACTGACAAGGAATTACTTCTTCTCCTTCTTCATTCACGAAGCCCCAAAGATTGTTTAACCTGACACCTGCATATCCATTCTTAAATATCCTTGCGTCTTCATACTTGTTGCAAGGAACGACAACTTTGCCAGTCATTCTGACTAATCCCCATGTGTCATCCTTGTTTTCCTTGACGTGGGCGTATCCATTTTCCATGTCAGACACATCACAATACTTACAAGGAATTATCTCTTCTGAATTCATGTTAATCCATCCATATTTGAAATTCCGCTTAGCTCGAGCTATTCCGCCCTCTTCAAAGGACCAGAGAAAATTATATACGCACGGACCCAATAATTTTGTTACGCTATTATATATTCCGTATTTTATATCGCATATCTCGCCTTTTGCGTATCGGGTAATCCTGTACAAGAAAATTCCGTGTCCTATACATTTTGGATAGAAATCTCCTACAAAGTCATACTTTGCCTGTAGTTCTGCAGCAATCAGTTCCTTTTCATCTTTTGTAAGCGCGTTGAATTCACCAATAGGACCTGTCAATGACGGATTCTCAAACTCAATCGCCATTAATGAAGTGCAGCCAGCAAACGCCATTCGCTCCACAATCTTCACATTCTTGTTTAGATATACAGACTCCAGATGCTTGCAACTTGCAAAGGCTTTGTCATAAACAAGACATTTGCCTCCATCACTTATCTCAATGTTGAGACTCTTCAACCCTGAGTTTCTGAACGCAGACTTGTCGATAATCTTCAGGTGACTTGGAATATTTATCTCTTCCAAAGCTTTGCAGTCAGCAAAGGCACCTTCCCAAATCTTGCCCAACGTTTCAGGCAAGATTATCTCCTTCAAACTCTCACAATGAGCGAAACTCTCTATTCCGATGAAATCTACTCCAGGCATTGTTATCTTGAAGAGCTTTATGCAGCTTGCGAAAGCTCTTGTGCCCAAGTCGGTAACTGATGCTGGCAATACCACCTCATGAAGATTGTCAAGTCCTTGGCATGCGTCATCGCAAATAGCCTTCACACCGTCTTTCACTTCAAGGTACTCTGGATTGCCGAGTACTGTCAACAAGCGAAGTCCGTCCTCGCTGTAGATTGGTCCGGAAACCTTGTTGCCTTTGGCTTCCTTGATCATTGCCTGATCTTCTTTTGTCAATCCTGTATTCATATTTATTATTTTTTAGTTGTATCCATAAAAGAATAGCATGTCTTGAACTTACATCTCTTCTGTATTATTCATTACCTTCACTTGATCGAAACTCATTGGCTCATACTCTAATAATTCGCCAGTCTCCTTAATCATGCTATAGCGCAGATGGGTGCGGATATGTGAAATCCCCTCTGGACGATTCAAGTCGTTAACAGTAGGCTGAATGGTGCTCACTTGATGATATTCCACATGAAGATTGTCCTTATCACAGCTTTCTTCCAACACAATGTCTTCGAAAGTAGTGAGATTCTGCTTTGCCTCCTCTAACAAATCTTTCAAGGTGTCTGCCCAATTCTCGTTGCCCTCTATGCTGTCGTATATTCTGTCCATATATCCCTTGCCTTTGATGGCTTGGAACAGTTCGATGAGGTAAGCGAAACGCTTTTCCTTATCATCGGATATGAATATGTGCGCACGTTGGTTCCAGGAGCTGAAGGTAGATACGGCGAGCGACTTCAACACCACTCGTCCATTTGGCAGCGTGGGAATATGAATAGGGTCAAGACATAGCAGCACGACGTGCTTTCCCGACTCCTCTGCCAGTCTTTCGGCAATGAGCACATGGGAGTTATAGTCTCTTGCCATAGTGCATTTTATCACGACCACCTTCTGCGGCATTTTGGCGAGCGACATCACGCCAAGCTCAAAATGCATCAGTTCTGCGGGTTCGAGCCTTATTTTTCTCACCATGCCTTCGCCATAGATCTCCTCGCCCTTTTTGCATACAAAACGGGGTAGGTTGCGACTGCGTGCCCCACTGTAGAACACTACGAGTGGCTTTTTGCGAGGTATCAGAAAAAACTCTTCCACCACATCCATTGTTTGGCTTGGCAATACTGTATGTAGTTTATCTTCTGGCAAGAGTAGCGAGATGCTGTTCTCTGCCGTCTGCTTGTCTACTACCGCCACTTCTCCGTTCAGACATTTCTCCGAGAACTCACGGAAGAAGTCTCTATCCAGCAACTTCGAGACTTTCAGCAATAAGTCAGTGTCGAGACTCGTCTTGCCGAATATCTCGTATGTGGCAGAGTTCGACTTGCACAGTTCTCTGGCAAAGGCTGCCACCGAAGGATACTTGGCCTTTACCTCCTTCAGAATCTCTTGTCCTATATGATATTTCTCCATTGTAGTATTTTATTTATTCTGATGCAAAGGTATATGTTTTTATGCCTCTGTCCACTATCGTCATTATCGGATAAACCGAAATGAAGTGTCGGAAAAACAGGAAAAGAACGAAATGAACAACATCTACTTCACTACACACTGCCATTTCTTCTATCTGATGTGATAGAAAGTCTTTTGTTTCCCCATAACATCCATAAGTCTGGTTGCTCTCGTATGTTCTGTTCTAAAAGTCTAACAAACTCGTCAGTATATGCGTAGGGATTTGTATTGATGTCTTTAGGGGACATTTGCTTGAATTCAATATTGTATATTCCTCTTCTATTCCTACTTATATGTGCATATACAAAATTCATATTGTATTTTCTTCCAATCTTCTCTGTTCCTGTATAAACAGAAAGAAGGTGGTCGAAAAATGGAGATTTGTGGATATATTGTTGGCTTCTTTTTGATGGGGGTACATCAGCTAAGCTACCCAAAACAATTCCATCATATCTTTTTTTTTCCAGTTCTTTCAGCATAGCTAAGATAGGCTTGATAGGAGAGTTATGTGGTATATTTATAGCTCCATATCTTTGTCTCGTTTTTGCAAGCCAATCTGTAAGCAAATTCCTTTTACCTGAGTAATACAAGTTGCCCATGCAAATATGTTGGATATGTAAAGGAAAGGAAACTAAAAGCTCATAGTTTACAAAATGTCCACTATAGCATAGTATCTTTTTGTTTTGCTGTAATAGAGTCTTGATAAGCTCTATGTTCGTAAATCTACATTCCTCACATATTTTATAGTCTGAGTGATACGAGTTCTTTGCCAATTCAAAAGTGAAATCATACAAATTTCTATAGTAGTGATGTATTATAGAACGCTCTGTATTCTTGTCCATCCCATTAAATACCGTTTCAAGATTTCTTTTTACTCGTTTAGTATGTTTTGAAGCTATAACAGGAAGAAGGCTTGAGGCGATACTTGATATTAGGTATAATGCCTTTATCGGTATGTATCGTGCTAAGGTAATGGTCTTTACTAATGAACATACAAATAGTCTTATCAGCTTTTCTTTCATATATCAGTCCATGTTTAATCTACAAGAGGGGATGATTCCTCTTGTAGATTTTATCCTTTACTGAATTTTATCCTATGTCACTGCATGGATCATCGCAACCACAAAATGAGTAGAGGGTGCCCCATAAAAGGCTTAAAAATGAACTACCAACCACAAATAGTAATATGACAATGAGGATTCCAAATAAAAATATTAACATAACTCTTCTGTTTATAAGTTGTATGATACCTACTTCCTTTCAAGCGTTTCGGTGTTCTCTTCAAGGCAGAATATTTCTGTCATGTAATCTTACCAAGTCTCAGGCTTCATCAAATCCTTGATTTCTTCGATAGTTTCAACTACAGTGAAAGATGTTCCATTCTTTAGTGTAAGTCTTGAATGATGCTCACTTTCTTCATCAAGTATAGGCTCTATTGAGCAGATGCATGATGGTGAAACAAGTTTTTCTACTTTTTCTTCATCACCATTAAAATCTATGTAATGCAATGTTATCATAAGTGTTAATTCTATGATTGAAATATTTCTTACTCAATGTCATAAGCAAACTCTTCAAAACTCATCTCAACTGGAGAATATGGTGTTTTTGTAGGTTTACCATCCATATTTAGCCATTTTAGAGCTTCTGTTCCATTTCTTTCAACACCAATGCCGTCCTCATAGCATTTTGCTAGTCTTTTTTGAGCACTGACAAGTCCTTGCTCAGCTGCTTTGCGATACCATTCTACAGCTTCTTCTTCGTCTTCATCAACTCCTGTGCCATTGTAGTAGCAAGTGGCAAGATTGTTTTGTGCGGAAGCGTCACCTTGTTCGGCTGCCATACGAATGTACTTTACTCCTTCGTCGTAATTCTTTGATGTACCGGTTCCCTTTATGAAACAAACACCAAGTTCATTTTGACCAGGTGAAAAACCTTGCATGGCAGACTTATAATACCATTTGAGTGCTTCTTGTTCGTTCTTTTCTACACCAAGTCCCTGCGCATAATAGTTGCCTAATACTTTCTGAGAGCATGCATATCCATTTTCTGCTGCCTTTCTGTACCATTTTGCTGCTTCAGAATAGCTCTGTGGCACGCCTTTCCCTAATTGGTAGAAGGCTGCAATATCGTGTTGTGCTCTGAGTACTCCTTTATCGGCAGCTTTTCTATACCATTTTAGTGACTCTTGGTAATCTTGTGGAACGCCTGCTCCATAGAAATAGACTCTACCAGCAAAGAAACATGCTTTAGCATCGCCTTGTTCTGCTGCTTTTAGAATCCACTTACTTGCTTTTACGTTATCTACAGTCGTGCCATGACCAAAAATGTAGCATAAAGCAAGGTTTAGTTGTATCTTTGCGTCACCTTGCTCAGCTAATGTAAGATACTTTTCAAACTCCTTGCTTGCATCTTTAGTGCTTCTTCTATACTTTACTTCTACGTTGGAAGTGCTGGAAGGGACAGTTTCTGATAACTCTTTGACTTTCTTTTTGAAAATATCAAATAATCCCATAGTTGTATGTTTTGTTTGTAAATGTTATACTCTTTTGTATTCAGTCGAACATGTTAATTCCAATAAGGATTGCAAAAATAGAAAGTATCTCCTTTGTTATTGGTAAATTGTGCATTGCAAAAGATTATATTGTAGTCTTCTTCGCAGACCATACCAGCTATACGGTCAAAAACAACAGTTCCTACATCGTCATATGCTACTCGATTAGCTTTTGTTATCTCGTATTCATATTTTGTTCCACATACTCGTAAGACCGTGATGTTTCCCAATTGCTTTCCAAACAAAGCAAAATCACGACGCATTCCAAAGATACGACCAGTTTCACTGGTGTAATCTTCACAATATGCTCTAATTTCTTGGATATATTCATATCCTTTAGCTTCCATCTTTTTACAGATGTCATTGAATTCTTCGTCCATATTTTACAATATTAAAGTGTTAATAATTTTATATTTTAACCACTAATTTTTTCTACTCCAATAACTTTGTTGCGACAACTGCCATTGGTAACATAGCTTGTTCTTTCCCATTTAGAGATAGCATCAGCTTCGCTTGAAGCGTCTACAGTGTAACAACTTCTGTTGCTATCCCAAGGACTTGCATTTTCTGCCTTAAAATAAACGTTATAACGTGCCATAAGTTTACGATTTTATTCGTTCATGTCTACTTCCTATCGAGCGGTTCGACTTTCTCTATTGCCTACTTCCTTCAAAGCGTTTCGGCATTTTCTTTATGCTGTTATTCGTTGATATACTCCCATTCCTCAAATGCCGAGACATCAGCTTGTGGCTCTTCTTCCTTGGAATAGTCATTAACTAAATATATCACAGGAAGGTTGGTTCTGTTCTTTAAGTCTATGGCATATTGGAGATATGTGGTTTTCAACTGCTCCATATAGCGGTGGAACAAGAAAAACTTAGTACTCTCATCGTATGTTCCAGGAATGACAAACTGCGTCTCATCTTCAGATGGAGTTATAGTTTTTAGAGTTCCTTTCTTATCTGTGTAGAGAGTATTCCCGCAAGTCGCACAACCATTCATCTCGCTAATAGCACGTTTTGCGTTGTCAATGTCGTGATTTGAATGAAACCATATAATTACAGGGCGTATCGGTGAACTACCAACATACTCTTCGATAGTTTCAATAATGTTGTCCTTGTTAGTACTTTTCATATTCTGTCTTTTGTTTAAGTCAGACTGTATGTTACAAAATAAAAAAAGCAGCAAAGACTCTGCGACTGCACGATTTTACTCGCACGTCGTAGTGTCTTTGCTGCTTTGTCTTATGCTGTTGCCCATAGAGCCAGACTTCAAGGTTTGTGTCCTATGGCTCCGTTCGGACTGTTTCTTGTTTAGGTCGTGTACTTTAGTGTAAGCACGAAAAAGCGTGAAGCCCCTTGTCGCTCGCTTCACATTGTGAGGTCTTCGAACTTACCCATCTGTCAGAAACGAGCAACGAGACCCCACGCCGATATGTATATGCACACTCCCACAGAGTCAGCCCTTGGGAGGCTGACCTATGAAAGGTACGTATATAACATACCCATGAGCATCACCATTGCATGGTCTCGTGACAGATAATGAAGTGTTCGAAGTTTCACAATGTCAGAAAACCAAGCGCCAATAACGCTTTTCTTATGTTTGCCCTCTACCAACCGTCACTTTTTCAAGCGACTTCGGCGTAGGGCTATTAGCATCATCGCACGTAATGGTACGAATTTGCGCTCCAAAAGTAATGAATTAAATTGAAATGACCAAACATAAACCGAAAAAAATATGTTTGGTCGCATAAAAAGTGACTTTTATAATTATTTGCTACAGAAAAACTGTCTTCATCTCAATAACATCAACGTCGATATTATGCCAGTCATAAGGATGAACTACAACGCAAGAGCCGTGCGTACCACAGATAGTTAAGAGTGAATAAGAATAACTGATTGTAGAAAATGTTTGCAAAGTTTTCTACATAAAAAAAGTTAATTTAATCAGCGGTGTGTTACACATGTCGCTGATTTTTTGTATTTTTGCACCATCAAAGAAAGGAACGATATGGCAGAGATTGCAAACCGTATATACGAGACACGTGAAGGGCAGATTCTCTTCATCTCAGACTTCTCAGACATCAATGATAATGAGAAGGTGGTGAGTCGCGCACTTTCTGTAGAAGAAAAAAAAGGAAATATAGTTCGATTAGCTAATGGAGTTTATCTTCGCCCTAAGAATACCCGATTTGGGATAGTCTATCCATCAATAGATGAAATGGTGATGGCTATAGCCCA
>ENA-ORCL01000489-ORCL01000489.1-human-gut-metagenome-genome-assembly--contig:-NODE-489-length-16149-cov-17.030177_pt1 | contig 16149 bp, 16 predicted proteins | sample MGYA00242987_ERZ507988 | MGnify/ENA primary metagenome ERZ507988 (study PRJEB26167, sample SAMN06115466) | human gut metagenome | host: Homo sapiens | place: China:Hubei | collected 2016-05-19... | reverse complement strand
TTTGCTCTCATATCGACATGCAGCTCCGCTCGAGATGACAATGCGGAGAACAGCTTACTGTTATTTTTGGCAATTTTCTGAATCTATAACCGAAGCGGAAAAGGGGCTGTGAAGAAATGAATTGAACATTTTTTCACAGCCCCTTCTGCCGGAATCATTTTTTCACCCTGCCGAAGGGCACCTTCATTTTCAGCTCATGGGGAATATAGTCATCCCGTCCCCATTCTTCGATGTGCATGGTGCCATCCGCTTCTATATCCACCCTGCACAAAGCGCAGTTTCCAATGGGATGTTTCCACAAATCATTCAATGGATAGCCGGCAATTTTGAAAAGGATGGTACTGAGGCAGCCCATGTGGGACACCAGCAGGATATGCTTTCCTTTTTCTTTATCCACCATGGAAAGGAAGGCCTTCCATGCCCGCTCCTGCACTTTGGCAAAGGTCTCCCCGCCGTCAATATGCACATCCCCCGGCGTGCTCCGCCAGATGTCATACTGCCCGGGATAGAGCGCATCCATTTCCTCCGGCGTATGGCCGTCCCATTTCCCCAAATTGATTTCAATGAAACCCTTTTCTGCCAAAAGGGGAATATTCCTTTCACCCCGGATAATTTCCGCCGTCTTCTCCGCCCTTTTAAGCGGGCTGGTATAAATCACATCCAGCGGAACCAAAGCCAGCGCCTTTGCCGCAAAGGCCGCATGCTCCCTGCCCTTTTCATTCAAAGGAATATCACTCCACCCCTGCATGCGGTGGGCCCTATTCCAGTCCGTCTCTCCATGCCGTACCATGTATACCGTAGTCATAGCCTGCCTCCTTTGGTTCTATCATACCACGGATGGGCCAGGGGTAAAGGTTCAAAAGGTTCAGAGGGTTCAGAGGGTTCAGAGGGTTCAGAGGGTTCAGAGGGTTGTGGTGGCGCCCTGCGGGCGCATTATAAAATGGCGCCTACAGGGCGCCCACATCACCAGCGCAGCAATAATTATATAACTTCCTCTGAACCAGCCCGGAAGGCGGAGCCGTTCCCGGGCCGGACCCGGGGCACCAAGGGCCGTTAGGCCCAGTGGTGCCCTGAACCCTTTGAACCCACTTGTTTTCGGGAATATCATGTTACGCCGCCATTGACGCAGCCCCCTCACGCGGTCAGGAAGATTTCCAGTCCGATGCCCATGAGGATGAAACCGCCTACGATGGTGGCCTTGTCCGCCAGCTTCATGCCGAAGCGGCGGCCCAGGACGATGCCGGAAAGGCAGATAAGGAAAGTTACCACGCCGATGATAAAGGACGAAACCGCTGCTTCCTTCCATCCATAGGACGCAATGGTGAAGCCCACGGACAGGGCGTCCATGGAGGTCGCCAGCCCCTGCACGAGAAGGCATTTGAAGCTCGTTTCCGGGCACACCTCTTCCTCCTCCCCGGAAAAGCCATCCTTAATCATCATGAGACCCAGGGTGAAGAGAAGGATGAGTGCAATCCAGGGGATATAGAGCAGCACGCTTTGGAAAATATCCACCACCCAGTGGACGCATATCCATCCCAGAAGGGGCATGAGGAACTGGAAAAAGCCGAAGGTCCCTGCAATGACGGCCATCTTCTTCTTTTTCATGAAGGGCTCGTGAATCCCGTTGGCCAAAGACACGGAAAAGGCATCCATGGCCAGTCCCGCCCCTAGAAGCACGCTGTTGAAAAGAAATAAAAAATCCATAATCCCACTTCCTGATAAGAATGCCCTCACGAAGCCAACAAAAAAGAGACTCCGTGCAGGTAAAAACCATGCACGTGAGTCTCGCAATTTCAAGGAAAGCCAGGCAGATGCCAGTATGTTGACTTACTCCACAGGGTGGCTGCTACTCCCTCACTTATTGAGAATCATACCATTTTCCTTCCTTCTTGTCAAAGGAAACAGGCGGTAAATACGGATTCCTTTAATCGAAATCTATTCTCAATTAGACTGCTTTTCTATTTCTTCCATTACTTCATTCCAGCCGTCATACCAGGCAGCGGAAAGCTGCCGGATGGTTTCCCTGTCCTTTTCGGAATACCTGTCGTAAATGGCGCCTGCCGGAATGCCCGCTGCTTTGGCCGCCTGCATTCCCGCCAGGGAATCCTCAAAAATGAAGCAGTCCTCCTTTGTCTTTCCCAAATCCGCCATCAGTTTTTCATGAACCTCCGGCGACGGCTTGATGGAAGACACGTCCTCCCTGGTGTAGATGGCGGTGAAACAGGCATCCAGCGGCGCTTTTGCCCTGATGTTTTCATTCAGGCTGCGGTAAATATCCATGTTCGCCCTTTTAGTGGTGGTGGCAATGACCAGGGTCTTTCCCAGACTTTTGAGCTTTTGAATCACCTCCGGCGCTCCCTTCTTGTAGTCCACCTGATGGATGAGGAAATTCCGGGAAATCTCATAGCGTTTCCGGAATACTTCTTCCCCACTCCAGCTGCAGCCGCAGTAACGGGCCAAAAAGAGACAGTAAGAAAGGTAAGGATTATCATCGTCCCCATGGGCTGCGAGGAAATCATCCCGCCTTCTTCCCACCGCCATTTCTTCTTCCGTCGGCCCGCCCATGGCTGCCATGAGGGCACAGTCCACCTGGTTCCATATGCCGATGGAATCGATGAGGGTGCCGTCCATATCAAAAATGATGGTATTTCTTTCAAGGAAGGATTTATTTCCCAAAGGGCTTCACCTCTGCCACCGCTTCTTTCGCGTCAATCCGCTTATCGCCGTGGTCCACATCGATGAGCACATAGCGGTCATTGCCCATACCCATTTCCTTCATGTAAGTCAGCTGGCGAAGGCCGTGGCGGGACTCCATCCGTTCCACCAGGTCGTGATGGTCCTCTTCCTTCATGGCGTACACCATGTCCACGGAAGCCTGGTCGATGGAGAGGATATCAAGGGACGCCAGGATGCCCACGTTCGGCGTCACCACAGGCATGGCATTCACGCCCTCGCAGTCGCAGGACACGGACATATTCCGCATGACGTTGATGAAGGCGATATGCTTCCCGAAATAATCCACCGTGGCCTTGGAGGATTCGGTGATTCTTTCCATGAATTCCTCCTTGGCAATGGACCACTGGTCTTTGCCCGGATAGGTGTGAATCATGGCCTTGCCGATACGGCCGTCGGCGCAGCCGATACCGATATTCTTATTGGAACCGCCAAAACCGCCCTGCACGTGGCCCTTGAAATGGGTAAGCACCAGCATGGAATCGTAATTGGTCTCATGGCTGCCTACGGACATTTCGGTGAACCATCTGCCTCCCTTCACAGGAAGCATGGTGGTGCCTTCCTCATCCATAATATCCACCGGCGCAAAGGTCCAGCCGTTTACTTCCAGAGTTTTCCGGTGCTTTTCGGTGGTATAGCGGTCACCGTCGTAGTAGGTATTGGTTTCTACGATGGTGCCCTGGGGAATATCCTTTTCCATAAGCGCCTTCACCCAGGGACGTGGAATGATATTGGGGCCGTGCTGCTCTCCCGTATGAAGTTTCACCGCAATTTTCCCGGTAAGATTTTCATTGATTTTCTCATACATGCGAATGAGCCCCTCCGCCGATAAGTCACGGGTGAAATACACAATGGACTCATTTCCCTTTCTTTCTTCATAGGGAATATAATGGTCTCCGTCAATGCCTGCTGTCTTTTTCATTTCTTTTTCCTCCACATACATAAAGAAAAACCTGCACTGCGGCAGGCTTTTCTACTTCTCATTTCTCGTCCAGAAAGCGTGCCGCCTCCGAATTCTTCCTGATTTCCTGAATATCTTCTTCCGTGGGATACACGGGGATATCCCTGTCATGGTTCACAAGGCAGAGGAAACCCAGAATGTCTCCCATGTCCGCCTTGAACTGGTGCCACTCCCAGGGAGCAATGGTGATGAAATCCCCTTCATGGACCTCCACCACCTGATTTCCCAAAAGGGCATGACCCTTCCCCTTGAAAATCATGACCGCATGCATATGCTCATGATGTTCAAAGGAAGAAAAGCCTCCCTTTTCTACCTGGAAATAGCGGAACTGCACCGGAAGGTCATTTTCGTTATCAAAAAGAACCTGCTTGGTCACGTCCCGGAATACGCCGGGATTTTCTTTGTAAATATGGGGCTCCACGCCGTCCCACCTGTTTTTGTCCTGATGAAAGCGATGTATCATATGTCCTCCTGTTCTCTGCTTATTGTATCATAGCCCGGAAGGAATAGGAAAAGGTTTCATCTTACTCATTATAGAAAGTTAAAGTGGACTTTAGTCAAGGGGGGGATGGGTGAGCCGCGCACTATTTCAATGATAAGTTTCCTATTCGACATGGCGCCGCTGCGTTTCACAGCGGCAGGAAACGGTTCGCGAAAAGTTTCCTATCCGACGTGGCACCAATGCGTGTCATACTGACAGAAAACTATTTGCTAAAGGTTTCCTGTCCGGCGTGACACCGCTGCGCTTCACAGCGGTAGGAAACTGTTTGCGAAAAGTTTCCTATCTGACGTGGCGCCAATGCGTGTCATACTGACAGGAAACTATTTGCTAAAAGTTTCCTGTCAGTCTTGGCACCACTGCATTTTATACCGACAGGAAACTGCTTGCGAATGGTTTCCTGAACGGTACGACGCTGCAGCGAATCCCCGCAGTAGGAAACTTCCCGTCACAATCAAAAAACGCCTCCCGAAGGGGAAGCGTTTTTGGGCTGCCAACTATTTCAGCACGCCGATTTCTTTGTAGTACTTTTCAGCGCCCGGATGGAGGGGTACGCCGGCAATGTCTTTTACCGCATTTTCCGGTGTCAGTCCTTTGAGGTTCTTCTGGGACTGGCCCATTTCATCCATATGTTCCCAAAGGGTCTTGGTGAGCTGGTATACCACGTCTTCCGGCAGGTCGCCGCGGCAGAACATGACCATCTTGATGGCAGAGGTCTGTACGTCCTTGTCCTGGTTGGGATAGGTGCCTGCCTTGATGGTGTAGCTGGTGTACCAGGGATACTTGGCCTTCAGTTCCTTCATCAGATTATCGTCAATGGGCACCAGATGGGCACCGCTGGTGAGGGCCTGGGTGACAGCGGAAGCGGGAGCACCGGACATGATCCAGGCACCGTCGATGGAGCCGTTCTGAATCATATCAGCCGCATCGCCGAAGGTAATGTATTCGGCTTTAATGTCATCGGGGAATTTCATGCCTGCCGTGGTAAGATGGGCTTCCGCTTCGTTATACACGGAAGAACCGGCGGAAGCGACCGCAAAGTGCTTGCCCTTGATGTCCTGGATATTTTCAATACCGGAATTGGCACTGGCCACCACCTGGTTCGGGTTGAGGTACAGACCGCCGATGACCTTCAGGTCCGGATAGGCATGGTCCTTGAATGTGTCCAGTCCTTTGTAACACTGGTATACGTTGCTGGCAATGGCGATGGATACCTGGGCTTCCCCGTCGGAAACCATATTCAGGTTTTCAATGCCGCCGGCGGAAGCCTGGCTGGCTGCCTGAACGCCGGGTACATTATTGCTCCACATGTTGGTAATGGCGGCCCCTACGGCATAGAGGGCACCGGAGGCTCCGGCGGTGGGGAAATTAATTTTCAGCGTCTGCCCTGCTGCCGGTTTGGCGCCGCCTGCCTTCTTGTCATCACCGCAGCCCGCAAAGGCTCCTGCCATCACCATGGCTGCCATGGATACTGCCAGTACTTTCTTCCAGTTTTTCATAACGTTTCCTCCCTTACTGCAATTCTACTTTTATAAATACAACCCGGGCCTATCCATGGAGGATAGAGGGGGCTGTGATTTCTATGCTGCTTCGATTTCTTTCTTTTCCTTATTCCTCTTCATCCACTGGTAAATGCATACCGCCGCAATGCCTGCTGCACCGGCCGCATCGGTGAGGACGCCGGGAAGAAGCAGGAATGGTGAGGATGCGATGAGGACGATTCTTTCCACCATGCTGCAGCGGCGGAGAATCCATCCCTCCAGCCCTGCCACCAGGGCGAAGGTGCCCACCATGGCAGTAAAGACAGCCCATCCCGTATCAAAGAGGGTGGCCGTTTTGGACACGCCGATGAGGAGCACCGGATTGCCTAAGAAAAAGAAGGGAATAATGAATCCGATAAGCCCCAGACGCACCGCCCAGAGGCCTGTCTTGGTCTGGTCCGAATCCGCAATACCCGAAGCCACATAGGCAGACATGGCCACCGGCGGGGTGATATTGGAGAGGCACGCATAAATCAGACAGAACAGGTGGGCAATGAGGGGAAGGGCCCCTGCTTTGATAAGCACCGGCACCGCCACGGCCTGCACGATAACGTATGCCGCCACACCGGGAACGCCCATGCCCAGAATGGCAGACATGATCATCACCAGGAAGCCTGCCAGGTAAATGCTTCCTCCGTTCACTACGGAAAGGATGAGGTAACCCATGTTGAGCCCCAGGGATGTCAAGGTGACGGTACCGATGATAACGCCGATGATGACGCAGCACACCCCTACGGAAATGGCACTCTTGGAGCCTTCCACCACGGCTGCCAGGATTTTATCCGGCGTCATGCGGGTATCCTTCCGAAGCCAGCTGGCTCCGATGGTAACGAAAATGGAAATCACCGCTGCATAAAGCGGCGTAAAACCTGCAAACATGAGTCCGATGAGGCTGATAAGCGGCAGTACCAGGTGGCCCTGCTCTTTAATGACCTTCATGGCATCCGGAATATTTTCCTTGGCAATGCCCGAAAGACCCAGCCTTTTTGCTTCAAAATGAACGGCAAAAAGCAGGCCGATATAGTACAGGAGCGCCGGCGTCACAGAAGCCAGTGCCACATAGGTATAAGACAGATTCAGGAATTCCGCCATCACGAAGCCCACAGCCCCCATAATGGGCGGCGTGAACTGGCCGCCGGTGGAAGCCACCGCTTCCACGGCGCCGGCAAATTCCTTCTTGTAGCCGGTACGCTTCATGAGGGGAATGGTAATGGTGCCGGTGGTGGCCACGTTGGCAATGGCGGAGCCGTTAATCATACCCATAAGCCCCGATGCAATCACCGCCACCTTGGCAGGGCCGCCGGATGTACGGCCCACCAGGGTGAGGGAAAAATCATTGATGAAATGGGAAAATCCGCTGTATTTCAAAAAGGCGCCGAAGACTACAAACAGGAAAATATAGGTAGCCGATACGCCGATACCCGTGCCCAGAAGGCCCTGGGTGCCCCAGAACTGGGTAATAAGCACACGCTTCAGGGTAAAACCGTTATGTCCCAGATACCCCGGCAGGTAGGCGCCGAACCAGTTGTACGCCAGAAAAAGGGCCGCCAGAATGGCCAGATTTCCCGAAGCACGCCTTGCCGCTTCAAAGACACAGATAATAGCCACAAAGGCGATTCCGATTTCCAGATTGTTAATCCGGCCGCCGGTCTGGGCAATGCGGGTATAGTTGAAAATCAGGTAAAGGAAAGAACCCACGGACCCCAGGATAAAGAACCAGTCCCACAGCGGCGGCAGCTTCCTTCTCCGCTTCTCCTTCTTATAGGTAGGAAATAAAAGAAACGTAAACAGCAGAAGGAAAATACAGTGAATGGCCCTAAGGTTGATGGCGCTGATAGCCCCTACGGTGGTGAAATACAGCTGGAACGCCGTCCACAGGCATAAAAGGACCACGATGGCCTTCCCCAAAGGACCTTCATAAATCCTCATGCGGGAATCGGCATCCTTGTCCTCCAGCATCTTTTGGGCTTTCCTGTCCAGATCCGCTTTTGTCCCCTCCACATCTTCCAGGCGGACATCTGCTTTCTCATGATTCATTTGTCAAAACTCCTCCCAAACTTCTATCCTCCGTCAGGGACTTCTGCCGAATATCTGCGGGCAGCATCCCTGTTCCGAAAGTAATTAATGAAAGTATATCACGAAAGGAAGCCCGGTGCCAGTGGGCAGAGAGATTGGGACCGCGAGGCGGCCCCGGGTTCAGAGGGTTCAAGGGGGAAGGTGAACGGCCCTTCGGGCCAAGGGTTCTTAGGGTTCTAAAGTTTGACGCAGCCTGCGGCTGCGAGGGTTGTGGATTGTCTTTGGCAATGAGTATATATGCCGCTCCGCAGCAGGCGTTACGGGATTGCCTTCCCGCCTCCCACAGTCATCCTGAGCGCAGCGAAGGATCTCCGTACATGCCGATAGTAACCCATCTGCCTGTAAATACCAGTCGGCGGTAAGACGACCACCGGGAGCCGGGAGCTGACAGCCGGAAGCCGAGACAGCTATCGGCTGTCCGCTTACCGCTATCCGCTGCCAGCAGGCGCTGTCCCTTCCCGCTCCCACCGTCATCCTGAGCGCCAGCGAAGGATCTTGGTACATGCCGATAATGACCCGTCTGTCAGTAAATACTGGTCAGCGGGAAGGCGCCGCCAGTGTGACAGTGTGACAGTGAGACAGTGGGACAGCCAAAAGCCGGGAGCCGACAGCTTCTATCTTCTATCTTCTATCTTCTATTTTCTAAACTCTATCGTCTATCTTCTATCTTCTAATTTGTAGTATAATAATAAATGTGATAATCATTCTCTATAGGAGGTTCATAATGAAAGAAACATACAGCAGAACAAAATCCGTATGGCAGCGCATGAACAAAAAAGAGCGTGAAGCTGTCATGGATTACGGTGAAAAATACAAGGCTTTCCTTGACACCGCCCGCACGGAACGGCTGGCGGCGGCTGAAATCATCCGCCAGGCAGAGGAAAAGGGGTTCAAGCCGGTATATGATATGAAATCTTTGAAACCCGGCGACAAGGTCTACTGGAACCAGAAGGGCAAGTCCGTCATTCTGGCAGTGATTGGCCAGGAACCGGTGCATGAGGGCATTAAAATCGTGGGCTCCCACATCGATTCCCCCCGTCTGGACCTGAAAGCCAATCCGGTACACGAACAGGAAGGGGTGGTCTATTTCCGCACCCACTACTACGGCGGCATTAAGAAATACCAGTGGCCCACCATTCCTCTGGCCCTCATCGGCGTCATTTACACAAGGGACGGAAAGAAAGTGGAAATCAATGTGGGCATGAAAGAAGGAGATCCCATTTTCTACGTATCGGACCTCCTCATCCACATGGCCCAGGACCAGATGAAGAAGCCCCTGGCCGAAGGCATTACCGGTGAACAGCTGCAGGCCATTGCCTGGACCAACGCCGAAGGAAAAGCAAAGCCCAAGGAAGTCTTCATGAAATGGCTGAAAGACAACTACGGCATTGAAGAAGAAGACTACGCCACCGCCGAACTGGAACTGGTGCCCGCCACAAAGAGCCGGGACGTGGGCTTCGACCGCTCCCTCATCGCTTCCTACGGCCAGGATGACCGGGTATGCTCCTATGCCAACCTGGAAGCCATCCTCCATGCCAACCCCGGCGTGAAGACCCAGGCCGCCCTTCTGACGGATAAGGAAGAAATCGGTTCCTACGGCAACACAGGCATGGAATCCTCTTACTTCGTGAAATTCGTGATGAAGCTCCTTTCCCTCCAGGGACAGGACTCTATCCTTGATTTCTATGAAACCATGGAAAACAGTGAAATGCTTTCCGCCGACGTAAACTCCTGCCTTGACCCCATGTTCCCGGAAGTATCGGAAAAGGATAACGCCTCCTTCATGGGCTACGGCATCAACCTCACCAAGTACGGCGGCGCCAGAGGCAAAGCAGGCAGCAATGATGCGAATGCTGAATTCCTGCAGGAAATCCGCACCATCTTCAACGAAGCCGGCGTATGCTGGCAGATCGGCGAACTGGGCAAGGTAGACCAGGGCGGCGGCGGCACTATCGCCTTCATGATGGCCGACTGGGGCGCCGAAGTAGTGGACTGCGGCACAGCCATGCTCTCCATGCACTCCCCCTACGACCTCCTCTCCAAGGCCGATGCCTACGAAACCTACCTGGCCTACAAGGCATTCTTTGAAAGTAAATAAAACAATCAAAAAACGGCGCTTCTGCGCCGTTTTTTTGATTGCTCCCATGGGCAACTTTCCGAACATGGACACCCCTATCCTCCGGTGCCTGCGGCGCCAGCCCCCTTCCTGAGGAAGGAGGCTGAGGCCCTGCGTCTCACTTTTCTACACCACCTGAATGAAGAAAACACAGCATATCCGATGTTTTTCTGTCTGATAATGACTTCCCGCGGATAGCCGTCCACCTATCCCCCTGTCTCACTGTCTCACTTTCACACTATTTTCTTTCCGGAAACACCCGGTTCAAAAGATATGTCAATCCTGCAAACACCGCCATCACCACGAAAAGAAGGGGATAGGCGATAACCATTAATGCTATGGACGATTCTACACTTGTCATGATTTCCTCCTTGTCCCACTTAACCCAGTACGGGAATCAAAGCCAGCACCAGACCGCCGGCTACTACGGAAGCCACCTGGCCTGCCACATTGACCCCCATGGCATGCTGGATAATATAATTGGACGGGTCTTCCTTCAGCGCCATCTTGGCAATGACGCGCCCCGACATGGGGAATGCGGAAATGCCGCAGGCCCCAATCATGGGGTTAATCTTCTTTTTCAGGAACAGGTTGGCCAGCTTGGCGAAAAGGACGCCGCCCACCGTATCGAATACGAAGGCAAAGGCTCCCAGCACCAGGATTTTGAGAACGTCCATGGTGAGGATATTTTCCGCCGTCATGGTGGCCCCCACCGTAATGCCCAGGAGAAGGGTGACCAGGTTGGACAGCTCATTCTGCGCCGCATTGGACAGGGAATCCGTAACGCCGGACACCTTCAGCAGGTTGCCGAACATGAGGGCACCGATGAGGGGTACGGAAATAGGCGCCAGAATGCCTGCAATAAGCACCACCATCAGGGGAAAGAGGAAACGGGCCGTCCAGGACACCGGTTTTTCCGCCTTGAAGGGCATGCGGATCATGCGCTCCTTCTTCGTGGTGAGGAGCTTCACAATCGGCGGCTGGATAATGGGCACCAGGGACATGTAGCAGAAAGCCGTCACCGTCAGAGGCGCCAAAAGGTTCGTCGCAAATTTCTGGGCCACAAAGATGGTGGTGGGGCCGTCGGCAGCGCCAATGATACCGATGGACGCCGCTTCGTTGAAAGGAAATCCCGCCAGCGCTGCCAGAAGGGCGGCAGCAAAAATGCCAAAATGGGCGGCCGCTGCAAACAGCATGACATAGGGCGCCCGGATTAGTGGATCAAACTCACACATGGCCCCTACCGCAATGAAAATCAGCACCGGGAAAAGCTCATTGGCAATGCCCGCCTCATAGAGCACAGACAGGAAACCAGGCTCTCCTCCTCCTGTGGGAATCACCGCAAAATGGCCGGGAATGTTGGCCAGGATACAGCCCACCCCCATGGGGAAGAGAAGCATGGGCTCATAATCCTTCTTTACCCCCAGATAAATGAGGATGCCTCCGATGAGAAACATCATCCACACAGAGGGGTCGCCCATGCCTATGACCCCGCTGAACAACTCTTTCGCAATACTTTCCCAGGCTGTCATTGAAACCTCCTAAATGAATAAAAATACAAATACCCTTTCATCCGATTTCCTTTTCTTCTTTTTCTGTGATGAAAAAAAATAACCTGCAGTACATGAATTCTTTTAAAAAAAAGGCCCGACATTTTTCAATGCCAGGTCCTTCTATCAGGATGGATTTCCTACCCCTGTGCCATACGCAGGAAACGAAATATGAAACTGTAATTTCTATACTATAAATTATACCCGAAAACAGGCAGAATGACAAATACAAGAAGTGCCCAAATAATACCGGAGCCGATAAAGATGCCCGCCGTAATGGCAAAGCCCTGCTTCGAATTCGGCACCCCCAGCAGACTGAAATTGCCAAACACCCCGCGGCGCACCATAAAGCCATTGGACTTCCGCTGCCTAAACCACTTCAGCTTATTCTCCTGTCCGATACTGTAGGCCACAATAATGGCCACAACGGACGCCACCAGCCAGTACAGCAGGAAACGGGCGGCGCTGAAATCCTGTACATCAGATAAATCAATTAATTGCATAGTCAAATACTCCTTATCAAGTGTAATGATATCAGTATTTTCAGTAGAATGCAAGAGGGCCGCTTTGCGGCCCAGGTTCAAAAGGTCCAAAAGGTTCAGAAGGTTCAAAGGGTTGTGGATTGCCCTTCGGGCAATGAGTTTTATATGCCGCTTCGCGGCAGGCGTTACGGGATTGCCTTCACGCCGGACACAGTCATTCTGAGCGAAGCGAAGAATCTTGGTACATGGCGGTAGTGACTTATTTCCAATAAATACCGATCGGCGGGAAGGTTCAAAGGGTTCAGAGGGTTGTGGATTACCCTTCGGGTAATGAGTTTATATGCCGCTTCGCGGCAGGCATTACGTTCTTCCCTTCCCGTCATCATTCTGCATAGGTTCTGCAGCAAAAGAAAAATACCTCTATGGGCAGGCCCCTTCCTCAGGAAGGGGGCTCCGCGAAGCGGTGGGGATAGGTCCGAAATTTGACGTCCCTATCCGCCAACGCCTAACGGCGCCACCTTCCCCTCTGAACCCTCTGCACCTTTTGAACCCTCCGAACCCGGGGCGGCCTCGCCGCCCCAATAAAAAAGCACCCTCTTTCGAGAGTGCTTTTTATTGACGGATTTCTTAAAGAAATCAGCCTCCGAACTGTGCCAGCATGGTGCCTGCAGCTACTGCAGTACCGATAACGCCTGCAACGTTGGGTCCCATAGCCTGCATGAGCAGGTAGTTGGACGGGTTGTCGCGGAGACCTACCACCTGGGATACGCGGGCTGCCATGGGAACGGCGGATACGCCTGCGGAACCGATGAGGGGGTTCACCTTGTTGCCGGATGCAATTCTCATGATCTGGCCAAAAAGTACGCCGCCTGCGGTGCCTGCTGCGAAAGCCACAAGGCCAAGGCAGATGATTTCCAGGGTCTGTACGCGGATGAACTTGTCACCGGTCATGGTGAGGCCTGTGCCGGTTGCCAGGAAAATGGTAACGATGTTGCACAGTGCGTTCTGGGCAGTATCAGACAGACGGGCAGTTACGCCGGATACTTCGAAGAGATTGCCCAGGCAGAGCATGCCCATCAGAGCTGCCACCGGCGGGAGAAGCAGGGATACTACGATGGATACGACAATCGGGAATGCCACCTTTTCAAAATGGGTGACCGGACGAAGGTTGGTCATTCTGATCTTTCTCTGTTCCTTGGTGGTGAAGAGCTTCATAATAGGAGGCTGAATCAGGGGTACCAGGGACATGTAGGAGTAAGCTGCTACGGCTACGGCACCGAGAAGGTGAGGAGCCAGTTTTGAAGTCAGATAAATAGAGGTCGGGCCGTCAGCGCCACCGATGATACCGATGGAAGCGGCTTCCTGCACATTGAAGCCAAGAAGCATAGCGCCGGCCAGTGCTACGAATACGCCGATCTGGGCAGCTGCACCGAGGAGCATGGTCTTCGGGTTGGCAATGAGGGGACCGAAGTCCGTCATGGCACCGACGCCCATGAAAATCAGCGGCGGGAAAATTTCATACTTAATACCAAATCCGATGGCCATCATAACGCCCATATCGGTTTCGAAACCGGTATTCGGGAAGTTGGCCATGATATCGCCGAAGGCGATGGGCATGAGCAGAAGAGGTTCGTACTCCTTTGCAATCGCCAGATAAAGCAGGACAATGCCTACCAGAATCATAATCAGATTCTCCCAGGTCAGAGCGGCAAAGCCGGAGTCTGTCCATACGGAGGTAAGTGCTCTCATAAATCCTTCCATGTTGTAACCTCCTTCTATGGTTATTTCTTCTTATTCTTCGTGGGATCCACGATATGAATCAGCTGGATGACGAATGCAAGAACAACGAGGACCGCAAATACGATAACCATGTTGGTGAGGCAAATGGAAAGCGGGCTTGGAGATGCCATGTAGTAATCCACCTTTCTTTGGAGACGTCATGAAAACGTCCGGGGTTCTCCCCCTCTACGGAACCGGCAGAACCGGCTCAGAATTAAAGTGCGATTATCCCGGGAAGAATGGCCAGAAAATCGGAATAATCAGTACGCTTGCAATGAATGTAATAAGGCAGAGCGGAACGCCTACTTTTACATAATCATTGAAGGAGAATCCGCCAGGTCCGAGGACCAGGGTGTTTGGCGGAGTAGCCATGGGTGTTGCAAAGGCCATGGAAGCTGCGATACCGATGGACATGAGTACCGGTTTCGGATCAGCGCCGATGGACTGGGCAATGGAAATACCGATGGGCGCAAGAAGTGCTGCAGACGCGGTATTGGACATGAACTGGGTGAGTACGTTGGAAATCAGGTACAGCACAGCGCAGAGAACGATGGGGTTTGGATTTTCGCCCATCATGTTCACCACGGTGTCCGCAATGAGCTTGCCTGCGCCGGTCTTATCCATGGCGGTGGCTACGGAAAGCATGCCGGCGAAGAGGAAAATGGTAACCCAGTCGATACCTGCATAGGCTTCCTTTTCTTTCAGGCAGCCGGTGATAACGCAGAGAATGGCACCGGTGACCGCAGCAGTCTGCAGCGGAACGGTCTTCAGGTTCAGAGCCATGGCAGCTACCACGCCCAGAAGAATGAGGCCGGAAATCCACATCTTTGTCTTGCTCTTCGGTGCATTGTCATCAGAAGCGCCGGCTTCTTTCTTCGCTGCTTCAACGGCAGCTGCATCCATAGCGCCTGCGCTCTTGGCCGGAATGGTCTTTCTTCCGATGGTGAGCATGTACACCAGGACAATCAGGGACAGAGGTACACCGATTAAAGCAAATTCGAAGAAGCCGAAGGACGGAAGACCGGCAGCGGACAGAGCGCCGGTAACGATAACGTTTGGCGGAGTACCGATCATGGTGATGGTGCCGCCTACGTTAGCTGCCACTGCCAGAGGCATCAGTTCCTTAGATGCCGGAATGTGGGCAGCGTTGGCAATACCGACGATAACCGGCATGAGGCAGGCCACGGTGCCGGTATTGGAGGAAACGGCAGACAGGGCAATGGTAACAATCATGATAGCACCCATGAGCGGTACTTCCTTGGTGCCTGCCTTGTTTACTACCCAGAGACCTACTGCTTCAGCCAGGCCTGTTTTGAACATGGCTGCGCCGATGACGAACATACCGCCAAAAAGAACGACGGTGGAATTGGAAAGACCTGCATACACCTGCTTGGACGGAAGAACGCCCAGAATTCCCAGGGCCGTGCAGGCTGCCATGGCAGTCACTGCCAGCGGAATTAATTCGGTAACAAACAGGAATGCTGCTACTGCCAGCACACATAGTGTGATAATAGCTGGATCCATAAGTTCACCTTCCTTAAAAGAAATCTATCTCTTTTCCGTAAGGAAAAAAGACACTGCTGATAACGGAAGATGACAGACCTTCAAAAATAAGCATGAATAATAGCTGAATGCGAAAAGAAAATCTGAATCATCCGTCTGTATCCCTGGTTAACCGGCTATCCTCCTTTCCTCACAGTCTCCGGGAAAGACTCACATAAGAAACAAGAAACGGAAACGCTCTCTCGTTCATTTGTATTGTAACGGCATGAGAATTCATAATCAAATATGCATATATCACTATATATATTGCTATGTATTTACAATTATATAGTATTCAATGCATATAAACATATATTGCAAACTATGCAAATCGTCTCTTTTTTCGATTGCCTTCTATGGAAATCCCTCAAAAAATCCCATATTTTCGGAGAAATCATTTACTCTATTTTTCAGTCATGAATTTTTATGCAGAATATTCATTTTTATGAATAGCAACTGAAAGCCCCATTTCCCATTTATTTTCCATTTTCTGTCCTTGAAATCTATTTCTTGTTTCAGAATTTTATTTTTCTATAAGTACTTATAGAAGATTGTTATAAGGGGGGCCGCTTTGCGGCCCGGGTTCAAAGGGTTCAGAGGGTTCAGAAGGTTCAGAGGGTTGTGGATTGCCCTTCGGGCAATAAGTTTTATATGCCGCTTCGCGGCAGGCGCTACGGGATTGCCTTCACGCCGGACACAGTCATTCTGAGCGAAGCGAAGAATCTTGGGACATGACGATGGTGACTTATTTGCAAGAAATACCAATCGGCGGGAAGGTTCAGAGGGTTCAAAGGGTTCAGAAGGTTCAAAGGGTTGTGGATTGCCCTTCGGGCAATGAGTTTTATATGCCGCTTCGCGGCAGGCGTTACG
>ENA-ORCL01000483-ORCL01000483.1-human-gut-metagenome-genome-assembly--contig:-NODE-483-length-16326-cov-16.426795_pt1 | contig 16326 bp, 18 predicted proteins | sample MGYA00242987_ERZ507988 | MGnify/ENA primary metagenome ERZ507988 (study PRJEB26167, sample SAMN06115466) | human gut metagenome | host: Homo sapiens | place: China:Hubei | collected 2016-05-19... | reverse complement strand
CGGGGTGGCAAAGGAACTGGATTCGTAGGGAGCCGTAGGCGACTGAGAATCCAGTGACATGCTTCCCTTTAGGAGAAAGGTGGTGCCGCAGGCACCAAAGGGGGAAAAGCGGCCGAAGGCCGCTCATCACCGTAATGCTATTTCTCCTGATGAATCCAAAGGTATCCAGCTGGAACCAGCCGGCAGCCAGAAGCCGGAAGCCGATAGCACTCATCTCTACATCCAGCGGTTCCTTCCCGCCGACTGGTATTTAACAGCATTTCTCTCATATGCTTCGCGTACCGAGATTCTTCGCCTTCGGCTCAGAATGACGATGAGGGCGGAAAGGCAAGGCACGTAACGTAGGCTCCTTCCTCAGGAAGGAGCTGCCCGATAGGGCTGAGGATAGGTCCGTATTTTGGTTAATAGAACTGACGCTGTTCCTCCGTCGCCTACGGCGCCACCGACGGCCGGGTTTTAAGGTGTTCGCTTTTTGTGCAGGCTATGCTCACATATTAGCTCGGCTCAGAAATGTTGCAGGATTTCTGCCTGTGGAAGGAGGCTATGGCTCATCGGCATGTACCGCTGGTGTCACAAATGCAAATCCCGTAACGCTGACTTTATACTTATCGCCGCGAAGCGGCGATACCAAGGCCCGTCGCCCCCTTCTACACAACCCGCCGCCGCAGGCGGCCATAATCTCCAGCCCCGCAGGGGCTGGGCACCTTCCCCTTCTGAACCCCGATTTCAAAGGGGCGCCAATTAAAAAACCGGCAAAAGCCGGTTTTTTCCATTTACAGCATATCCTTTTTCCACAGGACGAAGGTGGCCACCATGGTGACCAGGACGCCTATGAGGATGACTTCGATGAAGCCCAGGGGGGCGTCGGCCCAGGGGACGGGGACGTTGATGCCCCAGAGGCTGAATATCAAGGTGGGAATGGCCAGGATAATGGTGACGGAGGTTAAGAATTTCATGATCTGGGACAGGCGGTTGGAGATGATGGAGGAGAAGGAGTCCATCATGGACATAAGAATGTTGGTATAGATTTCCGCCATTTCCAATGCCTGCTTGTTTTCGATGATTACGTCTTCCAGGAGGTCTTCGTCTTCTTCGTACATTTTGAGGAGGGAGTGGAGGGGACTGTTCCTGAGGCGCATGAGGCGCTCCATCACGTTTTCATTGGCGTGAAGGGCGAAGTTGAAGTAGGTCAGGGATTTCTGCAGTTCCAGCATGCGGAAGAGTTCTTTGTTCTGCAGGGATTTCCGGACCTGGGTTTCGATGACGTCGGTTTGTTTGTAAATCTGCTGCAGGTAGAACAGGAAGGATGAGGAGGCCTGGGAGAGGATCTGGAAGAGGAAACGGGTTTTCTTGTAGGTCTGGAAGGAGGTGAAGGAGTTATTCAGAAATTTCTGGATTACTGTGTTTGTTTCCAGGCATACGGTGACGAAGAACTGGCGGGTAATGAAAATGCCCAGCGGCAGGGCGTCGTAGGCGTCTGTTTCCAGGACCACCGGCGTATTGACAACGACGAAGATGTAGTCGTCTTCCAGTTCCACGTGGGACCGTTCTTCTCTATCCAGTGCGGTCTGCAGGGAGTCTACGGGAATGCCGGTGAGTTCGTTAAGTTTGGTCAGTTCCGCCGTATCGGGGGCGGCGCAGTTGATCCAGGAGCCTTTTTCCAGCTGCTCCAGCGGTACCTCGCAGAGTATGTGGTTTTCATTATGTTTGTAAGCTCGAAGCATGGCGTCCCCCTTTCTTATTTACACATTTTACTATAGTCAGAAATGGCGGTTCTGTCAATGAAAAACCGTGCTTTTATGGGAATGGCGGACAGCGAAAAAGCAGGATGCCTGCGGGGTATCCTGCTTTTTTATTCCGGATTTTGATTTCCCTTATTATCAGCCTTTCAGGTAGGGGACGATGGCGGCGCAGTGGGGCATGACGGTGATGGTGTAGTCGTCTTTGCCTTCGTCTTTCAGGATTTTCTGTGCCAGCTGCCAGGCTTCTTCCACGGTGGCCACCGGGGTCTGGTTGGTCTTTTTGATGGCCTCGAAGTTTTCCGGTTTGGTGACCAGGATGATGTGGTAGCGGTGAGTCATGCAGAAGAGGTTGAAGGCTACGAAGAAGGGGATGGTGAAATGGTGGCGCAGTGCTTTTTCCATTTCTTCTTCGGTGTCGTACTTGAAGCTGCCCATGTAGGCCGGCGGTTCGTAAAGGTCGCTGGCTTCCATGATGGCGATGATGATGCCGCCTTCTTTGGTGACCACGTCGGAGGGGTCGTAGCATTTGCAGCCCTGGTAGAGGGATACGTCCTTGGGATAGCCGCCGGCGCAGGCGAAGGCTACGTCACATTTTGCCTTGAAGGGGACTTTCTGGATGCGGTAGACGATTTTGGTGCCTTCCAGCCAGGCTTTGTAGGGGTCGCCGCCTACCATGGCGCAGATTTTTCCTTCGGAGTTGATGATGGAGTGAACCAGGAAGCATGGTTTAATCATGTCGCTGGCTTCCTGCATGTCATCGGAAACGGGGTTGTCATCGAGAAGGGTGGAGCGGGTTTTGGGGTTGATGCCGCTGCCGAATTTTTCGCCCAGCGCATGGCAGTGGTTGATCTGGATGGTGTCGTCTCCTGCCACGCCGGGGAGAATCAGTTTCCTGCCGCCGCCGTAGCCCGCAAAGAGGTGGGTGGTAATGCCGTCGATGACGATGACTTTGTCCGCTTCCACGGCGTGTTTATTAATCCATACGGGGGTGCCGCGGCTGGTGTCGCCTACGTGGACCAGTTCGTCCTTGTTCATGCAGTGGTGCTGGTAGAGTTTTACCCGTTTGGTCAGTTCTTCGCCTACCACCATAATGTCTTCTTCCGGTGTCTGTTCCCTGTGGGTGCCCTGGGCAAAGAGGATGCAGATGTCTTCGTCCGGAACGCCGGCCAGGTTCAGTTCGTTCACCACGTGGATAACGAACTGGTCAGAGTGGTTCCAGATACGGGTGACGTCGGCGCAGACGATGCAGACCTTGTCTCCCTTGGAAACGATTTCCTGCAGGGGCTTGGTTCCGATGGGGTGGCGCATGCATTCCAGGGTGGCTTCCTTTACGTCACAGGCAGGGGTGGGGTTTCCTTCCAGTACGTCCAGGATATGTTCTTCCGGCAGGCTCACTTTCTGCGTTCCGCGGCCGAAGCCGAATTCAAATTCTTTTAATGCCATAAAGACTCCTCCTTTGCTGGTCCGGCATGAAAGGGCTGCCGGCAGGGAAATATGATTTTGGTAGTTAACTTTTATTATAGCACTACTATAGGATGGCTATATTTCCAAAAAGTCATAGCAGGCTAAAAATGTTATGGGACGAAGGTTTCTTGTGCGGCATGGGGCTGATGTGCTTCATCTGAGTAGGAAAGTGTTTGCGAAAGGTTTCCTGTTCGACGTGGGGACATTGTGTTTCAGTTCAATAGGAAACTGTTTGCGAATAGTTTCCTGTCCGGCATGGTACCACTGTGTGTCATACCGACCTGAGATTCCTCGACTCCGCTTCGCTTCGCTCGAAATGACAGTGGGACGTGGCACCCATGTGCTTTATGACAATACTTCCCATACAGATAAAGCATTCGACTATGCTGTAAACGCAATTTAATTTCATCTATAATGATTCTTTTCTATTGGACTCATATGAAAAATTATATGATAATGAAAGAAACACGTTCGTTAAGAAAATATGGATTCATTCATAAGATTTAATTTCATAAAGATTCAGTTTTATCAGGATTTTGACAGCCTTTTCCTATTCCGGGGAGTTTTCTGGGGAGGTGGAGTCTATGGTTCATGTGGCAGTGGTGAGTGACCAGCCTGATACGGTGGGGGTCATCAGGAAGGTGTGCGGTGAGTTCATGGTGAGCCGGGGCCTTGCTTTGAGTTTCACGGCCTATGAGAACAGCTACGTGTTTCTGCAGGAGTTGGAAAACCGGAAGAAGCTTTTTGAAATTATTTTCCTGGATACGTCGGTGCGGGGTATGAATGCGGTGGATACGGCAGCGGCCCTTCGGAGGATGCCGGAGAGGCCGTCTCTGGTCTTTTTGTCTGCCACCGAAGGCTACTGCATGGACGCTTTTCGCATGGGTGCAGTTCATTATCTAAAGACGCCGCTGTCGGAAAAGGCGGCGGAGGAGGGACTGGCTCGCGGGTTTGCTTTCGTGGAGCGGGATTATCACAGGAAAATGATGTTTAAAATGGCAGAGGGAGAGGCGCTGGTGGATTTGTCTACCCTGGAGGCGGTGGTGAGTGATGACCATCATCAGGTGCTCTGTCTTACCGACGGCCGGCAGCTGGAGGTGCGGGGCCGCATGGGTCAGATGAAGGAAAAGCTCATGGACGCTTCGCCCTTTCTTTTTATTTCTCCCTGCCGGGGCGTGCTGGTCAACGGCGATGAAGTATCGGAAATGAAGCAGGACCGGGTGGTGCTGAGGAGCGGCAGGATTCTTCCTGTGGCCAAGAGGAAATATGAGGAATTCAAATTACAGCTGGCCCGCTATATGGGAGAGGAGGATTGAGAGTAGCAGCGGGCATGCCGGATGGTCTTTTTATACAGAATGATTCCAAATTTTTCTTTATAGGGAGTTTTATCATGACGGAACACAGAAAGAGAAGAAAAAGAAAGGGATTCATGATTCTGGAGCTTGTCATTGTGGTGGCTATTATCGGCGTGCTGGCGGCCATGGCGGTGCCGAACCTGACGGGTCTTACCGATGAGGCCAAGGTGGCAAGGATCCAGTCGGATCTGTCCACCATGGGCACGGCGGCAGAGGTGTACTACGTGAAGAAAGGGGCCTATCCCGCTACTTTGGACAGCTTGGTGGGAAGCGGAGATGAGGGCTATCTGAAAAAGCTGCCGGAGCCGCCGGATAAGTCGGTGACCTATGAACTGAAGGATAAGGGGGAAGTGGTGGCGTCGTTCAAAGGAAAGACCTACTCTTCCTTTGGAACGACCACTTAATGGAGCGGCAGGGCCGCTCCGGGTTCAGAAGGTTCAGAGGGTTCTGCCCGCCTTTGGCGGGCGGGTTCTTATGGACTTGATGAAGCTGGTCGACGGAAGGCGGTAAGCGGCTGGCGGATAGCGGACCATGGAGGCACTATGAAAAAGGCAGGAGCGGAAGGAATGGTTTTCTGGGACCGGCTTTGGTGGGACAGGAAATGGCTCTTTCTCTGGGCAGGACTCATCCTTTGGTATGGATACCTGCTCATGAAGGGGGTGTCCTTCCTTTCTCCCGCCCTTTTTGCGCTGCTTCTGGTACTGCCGGCGCTGGAGGACTGGCGTACCGGCTGTATTTCTGACGGCTGGAGTGTCCTTCTGGCGGTGACGGGACTCATGACCGCTTTCCGGCGGCAGGGGGCAGTGGAAAGTTTTCTATCTGCCGCCCTTGTTTTGGCCATATATATGGCGCTGTACCTGATTTCCAGGAAATCCATGGGCACCGGGGACCTGGTCCTTTCCACCGGCGCCGCCTTCTGGTTTTCCCCCTTTGCGGCGCTGCTCTTTGTCTGGCTTTCTGCTCTCTCGGCGCTGCTCTTGCTTGCCATTCCTCTCCTTGCCGGCAGACGAAGCATTCACGAAGAAGTGCGGTTCGGCCCTTTTATTGCCATGGGAGGGGTGATGGCCTATGGATGGCAGGAAATATGGGGGATGTTCCCGCCGCCCTGGTTTCCTTTTAGTTGAGGCTCTGGTTATCCTTCTCCTGGTGTCCCTGGCAGGGGCCATCACCTTTCCTGCCATCCGGTCCTGGCAGGAGGAAAAGGAACTGGACATGGCGGTGGAAACACTGGCAGCCGCCATCCGGCAGGTGCAGGTGCTTTCCAAAAACGACACCGGCCGCTATGGAAATACGTCCAACACCTATTATTTCTACTGCCTGCCCGATACGGGAGGCGGCGCCACCTACTACACCCGGCGGGGCGTGAATCGGATGGAGCCGGAGGGAAAGCTGCCTGCCTCGGTCCGCCTGTCGGGGAAACTGGAACTTTCTTTCCGCAAGGATTTTGCAGGAGATGGAAAGACCTATGCCGCTGTTCTTACCACAAAGGATGGTAAGCATAAAAAGGAGATTACCGTGGCCATGTACACCGGAAGGGTGAGGGTGAATTAGAGGCATGAGGCTGCTGGGAGGTATTCCCGGGCGCAAGTGGGTTCAGAGGGTGCAGGCCGCCATCGGGCTTGCCGGCCCTGGGTGGCCCGGGTTCGGCCCGGAATCGGCTTCGCCTTCCGGGCTGGTTCAGAAGGGAGTTATATATGCTGCCTGCGGCAGCACTGCCGCGAAGCGGCATATAAACTTGCGCCCCGCAGGGCGCCACCACCACCCTCTGAACCCTCTGAACCCTTTATTTCCATAAGGAGGTCCTATGAAACGGAAAGGCTTTCTTCTTCTCTGGGCGGTGACGGCCCTGGCGGCTGGGGGAATCTTGATTTCCGGTATGGCCTTCACCCTTCATACGGCCCTTGATTTTGAGGGAAAGGGGGAGGCGGAGCTGGATGAGGCGCTCATTGCGCAGGATGTGATGGAGCGGGCGAAATATTTTCTTCGTTTCGGGAAGGGAGCCATGCCTTCTTCCGGTCAGGTGACAAGGAACGGGAAGGTTTATGACGTAAACATCCGGCGGCAGAAGGAACTGCTGCAGGAGGTGCCCATGGTGCGCGTCCGCTGCCTGGTGAAGGGGCAGGGAAGCGATGGCTTCGCTTTGGAGACGTTAGTGGAGGACAGGACATGAGAAGGAAGGGAATGCTCCTCATGGATGCACTGATGGCTCTTTTCCTCCTGTCCGCCCTGGCGGTGATGATGGCGCCGCTGACGGGGGAGTGGCTTACTGCCATGGAAAGGGGCAGGGTGGGGACGAAACTTTCGGAGACCGGACTCTTTGCCATGGATTTCATGGTGGAGAAAATCAGGAATAACAGGAAGTCCATGGCAGGAGAGGTGAAGGGGAATGCCTATGATTACTGGGGTGTCATCAATCAGAAAACCGATGGTACCCATGATTGCCGGGCTGTCATGAACAAGGAAATCGATGTCACCTATCGTTTCTTCGTGGATCGGGAGAAGCTGAAGCTCCAGCTTTACAATGACCGCATCCAACCCATAACCGGCGAATACACAGGCCCTGAGGCCTATGCTTTCCTGCCGGGGAAGAAATCCCTTTTTCATCAGGAAGGCGGCGGGCCGGTGGTCATTTCCTTTACCATGCACCACCAGATGAAGAGGATGGACAGGGATTTTGAAACATCGGTGATTCCCTACGCCGATTTCTACGGAAAGGGGAAGGTCTATGAATAGGCGGAAAGGAAGTCTGGCACTCTCCCTCCTTCTCTTCATGACCGCCCTTCTCACGGTGTCTGTGGGATTTGTGTTCTACCAGGGGCGGAGCCGGGAGTCCGTCATCCGATACCGGAAGGGCCTTGCTTCCGTGTATGCAGCGGAAAGCGGCGCCAACTGGGCCCTTTCTTCCCGCTCCCGGGGCAGGAGGGAGGGGACTTCCTTTACCATAAGCGGCAGGACGGTGATGGTATCTTTCCCGAAAGACGGAAACATCCTGTCCCAGGCGGAGGATGGAAATCGGGATTACCGGCGGTACGTGAACATCACATACAGAATGGAAGAAAAGGATGGAAAGGCGTTGATAACGGTGGAGGATATCAGAAGTGAACCATATAGTGAACCATATAGAATGGATAAATAAAATCACCGCCCATCCTCTCTATCAGCGGTGGCAGGCCTTTCGCCATCCCTCCATGGTCTGCGTCCTGCTGGAGGGAAGACTGTGGGCGGCGGATCTGCAGGAGGGGCGGTTCCTCCGCACCGCTTCGGAGCCGGTAGAGGAATTGACGGGAAAGGGCCTTGCCGCCGCCTTTCAGGCACTGGAAGGACAGGGTATGAGGCGGAAGGAAATCCTCCTTCTGGTCAATTTCCCGGATCTTCGGCTGGAAAACAGGAAGTACCCTGCCATGACGGAGGAGGAAATGGAAGAAACCATGTACTGGGAGGAGGACCGTATCTTCCGTACGGAAGAGCCCATGGCCCTGGGGTGGGAAATCACCTCCCACACGCCCCTGGGCTGGGAAGTACATGTGGAAGCGGTGAAAAGGGATACTCTCGGGCTGTGGGAAAAGGGCGCCGCTCTTGCCGGCTGCCATATAGGAGAGGCCCTGCCGGTGACGGCGGTGCCCCTGTCCGATGCGCCCCATTTCATCCTGTATGGACGGAAACGGTCGGCCATCCTGATTTTCCGGAAGGACCGGCTTTTGCGGAGCCGCATACTGAGGAAGGAGGAAACGGGGAAGGGCGCCCTCTTTATGAAACGCTGTCTTTCCAATTTCAATAGCAAAATGGCAGCCTGTTTCTTCCTCCCCCTGGCGGACTGCGGCAGGGAAGAGGCGGCCTTCTGGAAAGGACGGATGAAGGAGGAAATAGAATCTTCCAGGGGAGATGATTTTCCGGCAGATAGCATCACCCTGGAGGACAATTTCCTCTCCGAACCGGGCGGCTGGCCGGATATGGAGGTCCTTTTCCGCCATCTCCCTAAAGGGCGTCTCCATCTGCCGCTTACGGAAAAGGGGCCGTCCTTCCTGACCAAAGAAAACAGGACCCTTCGGGCCGCCCAGGGATTCTGCCTGCTGTCCCTTCTTTTCTTCCTGATGGCAGGGGGCGATTTCCTTTCTACGGAAAACCGCCTTTCCGCCCTTCGGCAGGAGGAGGGAAGACTGAAGCCCCAGAAGGCGCAGCTGGTGGAGGCAAGGCGGGAGGCAGCCAGGGAAAGGGAACTGGCTGCGCTTCTGGAAGAACTGGAAAAAAGGGACGGACAATGGGAGAAAAAGCTGGTTCTTCTGGGAGAAACGGTGCCGGCGGGCATTGTGCTTTCCTCCATCCGCCAGGACGGCGACGTGCTGCATATCCGCGGCACCGCCCAGTCAACGGAGCGGCTCAACTTCTTCCGGAATTCCTTTTCCGCCTCCTGGGGCAGCCCGGCGCAGAATGGGAAGAGAAAGGCGGATCCGGTGACGGGACTGGTGGATTTCACCATTTCCCTGAAAGGAGGAGACCATGGACTGGAAAAAGCTGGGAAATGACAGGAAATACGGAAGGACCTTCCTGCTTCTCTCCCTTTTCTTTCTCCTTTCCGGCGGCTATCTGAAGCTCATGGCCCTGGAAAAGGAGAGCATCGCCCAAAGTCTGGAACAGGAAAACAGGCAGGTGGAAATCTTTGCCAAAGCCCCGGCCCGCCGCTCCTGCCTCCCCTTCCTGGAAAGCCTCTTCCCTGCCACCTCCCCGGCCTCCGTCCTGGCGGCGGTGGAGGAAGGAGGCCTTCAAGTGGACACTGTTTCTGAAGAAGAAAAGGAAGGGGACAAAGGAATATTTCACATTTTTCATATTTCCGGCACCGGTACCTATGCACAAATCGTGCAAACCTTTGATATAATAAAAGGCAAAGAAAGATGGAGTGCCGTGAACCTTAAAGAACTGAAACGGTCGCCAAAGGGGCTGGCCTATGAAATGGAGGTTCAGACATTCCAAATCCGAGGTACCTATGAAAAAGAGAAATATAGTCCTCATCGGTCCCATGGGCACAGGCAAGAGCCGGGCGGCGAAGATACTCTCTGACGGACTGGAATGGCAGCTGGCGGATACGGACCGGATGATGGAGCGTGAAAACGGAAAGAAAATAGCAGATATCTATAAAGAAGCGGGGCCCGAAGCCTTTGCGGAAAAGGAAATGCAGGTCATTAACCATGTGCGCTACTACCACGAAGCGGTGATAGCCATGGGCGGGAACTATCCCATGACGGAGGAGAAATTCCACCTCCTCTCCGAATACGGCCTTATGATCCTCCTCTACGCCCGCCCCTTCCGCCTGGCGGAACGGGTGCGCCGCCGCATCGGCAAAAGGCCCACCATGGACTACTCCGACGTAGACGGCTACGTACGGCAGATGCTCCGGAAATGGGCCAAGTGGAGGGACCGGGTGGACCTGGTCATCAATACCACCAACTGCCACCCCGAGCAGACGGCCCTCCTCATAGCCCGGTATATCGACCAGCACCACGTCACCTTCGCGGAACGGAGGAAATAGGGGGAGTCAATGGCGGTGCTTACCGGTATTCCCGAAGACGAGTGGGTTCAGGCGCCTTTGGCGCCCGGGTTCTATCGTCCGTGCGCTTCGCGCCGGACGATGGGTTCCGCCCACAGAGCGGGCTGGTTCAGAGGGGAGTTTTATATGCCGCCGACAGGCGGCTATATACTCATCGCCCGAAGGGCGATACCTTCCCCTCTGAACCCTTTGAACCTTCTGAACCCTCTGAACCCTCACGCCGCAGGCGTGTCCAATGGCGAGACCACAACCCTCAGCTACGCAGCAGCTGTCAAACTTTAGAACCTTAAGAACCCTCGGGGCCGCAGGTCCCGTCAACCTTCTCCTCTGAACCCTTTGAACCGTCTGAACCCACTTGCTTACGGGAATACAGTTCAGAAGCGAATCATGACTCTACCTATATAAAGGAGGGATACTATGGACAAATTGGCAGTTCTAACCAGTGGCGGCGACGCGCCGGGCATGAATGCGGCCGTTCGCAGCGTGGTGCGGACGGCACTGTACTGGGGTAAGGAAATATATGGCATCTATCGGGGCTATGCAGGCCTTCTGGAAGATGACATGATTTCCATGAACTCCTCCTCCGTCAGCGGCATCGTGCTCCACGGCGGCACCATGCTGAAGACCGCCCGGTGCAAGGCCTTCTTTGAAGAAGAAAACCAGAAGAAGGCGGCGGACATTCTCCGGAAGCGGGGCATTGGCGGGCTCATCGTCATCGGCGGCGACGGATCCATCCAGGGGGCGGAAAAGCTGTCCCGTCTGGGCATGCCCACCGTCACCCTGCCGGGAACCATTGACAACGACATGCACGGCACCGACGAAACCATAGGCCATGACACCGCAGTGAACGCCGTGGTATCTGCGGTGAGCCGCATCCGGGACACCGCCTCTGCCCATAACCGGGCGGCCATTATCGAAGTGATGGGCCGGTTTGCAGGAAATATCGCTCTGGACGCAGGCCTTGCTTCCGGCGCCGAATACATCCTGGTACCGGAAGTACCTTTCAGCCGGGAAAAACTGGCCAGAAGTTTGAAACTCCAGATGGAAGCGGGCAGGACAAACAGCATCATCATCTGCGCCGAAGGTGCCGACGACGGCAGGGCCCTCTGCGACTGGCTCACAGAACGGACAGACATCGACATCTGCACCACCATCCTGGGCTTCATCCAGCGCGGCGGCCAGCCCACCGCCAGAGACGGCATCCTGGGTTCCACCCTGGGGGCAGCGGCGGTGAAGGCCATACTGGAAGGAGAAACAGGCGCCCTGGCAGGCATGCACAGAGGCGAGGTACGCATCATTTCCTATGAAGAGGCCAAAAAGGAAAAGGAACCGTTCAAACAGAAACTCTACGAATTATCCGTCATGCTGGGAGCTGCCCAGAATAACGGGGATATCCGTGAAACGGGATTATAAAAAAAGAGCACCGGCGCAGGCCGGTGCTCTTTTTTATGGGATGGTGGGACAGTGGAGGGCTGTCGGCTTTCCGCTGTCCGCTTACCGCCGAGCAGGAAGGGTTCAGGCGCCTTTGGCGCCCGGGTTCTATCGGTCATGTGCTGACGCACTGACCGATGGGTTCCGCCCACAGAGCGGGCTGGTTCAGAGGGGAGGGAAAAGGTTCTTAAGATTGACGGGGCTTTCGCCCCGAGGGTTCTTAGGTTTGACAGCGGCTTTGCCGCTGAGGGTTGTGGTGGCGCCCTGCCGGGCGCAATATAAATGCTGTCTCCCTACAACTCCTTTTGATGGCTGGCGAAACCACCTTGCCCCAGGTGGGAAGCATGTCACTGGATTCTTAGTCGCCTATGGCTCCCTACGAATCCAGTTCCTTTGCCACCCTCTATTCAGGGGGCACTATGGGTGCTGGTCAGTGGCGTTAATTTGAGATTATGACAGCAGCGGAGCGAGGTTTGCTTGTTTTCCGCCGGGTGAAGTCTGGTTGTAAAGGTTTTCTCCCTGCCGCCGACAGGCGGCATATATACTCATCGCCGCAAAGCGGCGATACCACAACCCTCGGCCCAAAGGGCCGTCAAACCTAAGAACCCTCCGGCCCATAGGGCCGGTCCATCTTAAGAACCTTTCCCCTCACAACCTTTCTACACAACCTACGGCGAAGCCGCCCCCCTTCTATAATTACAGCCTCATTCTCCCCTTCATATGAAGTCCCGGCTGTCCGGGAACGTAAATATTGGTCCACACTTCCAGGGTGTTCCAGTTCTGCACATGAACCACGGCGATGCCTGCATTTTCCTGCCAGTGCACCATGTACACGTGAGGCGCGATTTCCACGGCGGTGAAGGGCATGGTGTCGGTGTAGCCCTTGTTTTCTCCTTCGGTCTGGGTGAAGGTTAAGGTTTTGTTATCCTTGAATTCCACATCGAAAACAGCGGCGGGGGAGAAGTCCATAATGACGTGGTGTCCGATGCCGGGGTACAGGTCTTTCCTTACCCAGGGCTCTACGCCGGTGATGACCCGGGCGCCGAAGGCAAGGGTGTCCTTTCCGGTAAGGGTGGGATATTTTTCACTCATCAGGGAGACGATGGCGTCTGCCGTCTTCCCGCTGGCCAGGGCTTCCCGGTAGTATTTGAGGTATTCCAGGGTGCAGGAAAGGATGGATGGATTTCCCTTCTTCTCATCGCTGTAATGGTGGCTGGCAATGACCTTTTCCGGAGCAAGGGAGGCCATGGTTTCCACCTGGCGAATCCATTTGTCCAGCTCGTCCAAGCCCTTGGTGTCCGCCATCCAGGGGTGGCTGTCTTCTGCCAGGGATACGCCGCCAAGTACCGTCTTTTCAGAAGGCACATAGAGGAAGCTGTGCATTTCATCGTCAGGGCAGGTGACGATTCTGATTTCTTCCCCTTCCAGAGGCGGCAGTTCTTTCACTGCTTCCGGCAGGATGAAACGGGACGGTGCGTCTTCGCCCAGCGCCTTTTTCCAGACGGTGAGCTTGTCGTCCATGCTGGCGGAAATCATCCAGGCAGTCTGGGCGGTGGAAAGGATGCGGGCCTTCGGGAAGGCGTGGGCCAGTACATCCAGCCCGAAGTAGTAGTCCGGGTCGAAGTGGGAAATATAAATTACCTTCAGCTCCTTCCCGCTTTCTTTGATACGCGCTGCCAGTTCCTCTGCATACTGCTTCTGGAACTGGGCGTCCACCAGGAAGGCGTCCTTTTCGCCGGTAATGAGGGTGGAAGTGACGTCGAAAATGGCTTTGGCGCCGGGATGGTACACATGGAATGCAAGGGACATCTTAGTTTCCTCCTTTGAAAAGAGACAGACCGAAGGCATAGCCGGTCATGGAAATGGAACCCAGGTTTCTCACCCGGTTGAAAACAAAGGGCACCTCTCCTTCCGATGCGCCCAGGGTGTAGAGAAGGGGCAGGAAATGGTCCGCCGTGGGAGCGGCGTAGGCAGCGTCATCATGGTCTTCGTAGTGTATGACCTTTTCATCATCCCGCCGGCTTACGGCTTCGGTGATATATGCGTCGAACCGGTCTGCTGCCGGAGAGCCGCCTTTATTTTCCCATTCCACCTTGTACAGGTTGTGCACAATATTTCCGCTGCCGAAAATCAGGTACCCCTCTTCCCGAAGAGGAGAGAGGGCTTTTCCGATTTCATAGGAAGCCTTCGGAGAAATTTTTCCGTCAATGGAAAGCTGCACCACCGGAATGGAAGCGTCCGGAAACATGTGGGTCAGCACGGTCCAGGTGCCGTGGTCGATGCCCCAGTCATCGTTCACGTCGGCAAAGGGCAGGAGAGACAGCACCCGTTCCGTAAGGGGGCGAAAGCCCTTGGGCTCATACTTTACCTCGTATAATTCTTTAGGAAATCCGTACATATCATAAATCTGCTGGGGCGAAGGACTGGACTCCACATGGCTTCCCTTGGTGAACCAGTGAGCAGACAGGGACAGAATGGCCTTTGGCCGGCCGAAGTCATCCATGACTTTCTTCCCTATTTCATTAAAGGTGCGGGTGAGGTCGTTCTTCTCCAAAGCAATCATGGGACTCCCATGTCCCGCAAAAATAACAGGCATTTTTTTCATGAAATCATCTCCTTGGTAGTGAGCTGGTGGACTAGTGTACTAGTGTACTAGTGTGCTGGTGGGATGATACGGCTGTCCGCTGTCGGCTGTTCGCTGACCGCCGACTTTGGACTGCAATCCCGAAAACAAGAGGGTTCAGGTGCCTTCGGCGCCCGGGTTCTATCGTTCGTGCGCTTCGCGCCGAACGATGGGTTCCGCCCGCAGAGCGGGCTGGTTCAGAGGGAGTTTTATATGCCGCCGACAGGCGGCTATATACTCATCGCCCGCCAGGGCGATACCACCCCCTCTGAACCCTTTGAACCTTCTGAACCTTCTGAACCCTCTGAACCCTCACGCCCAAAGGGCGTGTCCATGAACCCGGGCCGCTCCGCGGCCCCATACAGTATACTTTTTATACTTGCTTTCATTATATGACTGGTATAAAATAACTGACAAGAAGGATATTTTCCTTGAGCTGGTATGAAGAACTTGCGTAATGGGAGGGAATCATGGAAAATAATTTATTCGGTGTCTGCCCCTTTGTGACAGCCCAGAAGCTGCTGCAGGGAAAGTGGGCCATCCTGATCCTGCATGCCTTGAGCGAAGGCACGAAACGATTTAACGAACTGGAGCGGGACATCCAAATCACCCATGCCACGTTGTCGTCCCAGCTGAAATATATGGAAAAGGAAGGGCTGGTGCACCGCACCGTGTATCCCGAGGTGCCGCCGAGGGTGGAGTATTCCCTCACCGCCATGGGCAGAAGATTCGCACCGGTGCTTGACAGCATCCAGGTGTGGGGCGAGGAGTACATAGAGTTTTTGAAGGAAAACAGGATATAAGTAAAATAAAGAAAAAAGCACAGCCGGAAAGGGGCTGTGATTTTTTTTGATAAAAATTAGATGTTACTATTGACGTTACAAAGGAACCGCGCTATCATACATGTAATGAAAGAAATTACATCTATTCGATGGAGTATTTTTGAAAAGGAGATTACCAATATGAAAATCGGAGTTATTGCAGCAAACGGCAAAGAAGGAAGACTGATTGTAAAGGAAGCCCTGGACCGAGGCATGGATGTCACCGCCATCGTCCGCAGTGCAAATAAGACGGAAGCGAAAAAAGTCATTCAGAAGGATATCATGGACCTTACAAAGGATGACCTGAAAGACTTTGATGTGGTAGTAGACGCCTTCGGCGTATGGGATGAGACGAAAATGAATCTCCACAGTGTCACACTGAATCACCTGGCAGATATTCTTTCCGGCACAAGCACCCGCCTTCTGGTGGTAGGCGGTGCCGGCAGCCTTTACACCGACAAGACCCATACCATGAAGCTGTCCGAAACCCCCGATTTCCCGAAGGAATACCTTCCTGTGGCCAATGGCATGGGGAAGGCACTGGATGAACTCAGGAAGAGGAATGATGTGAAATGGACCTACATCAGCCCGGCAGCGGAATTCGATGCCGAAGGAAAGCGCACCGGCTCCTACGTCCTGGCAGGAGAAGAATTCACTGCCAATGAAAAAGGAGAAAGCTATATTTCCTACGCCGACTACGCCATTGCCCTGGTGGATGAAGCGGAAAAAGGAAATCACATCGGTGAAAGAATCAGCGTGAGAAAGTAAGGGGGGCGTAGAGGCAGTTGTTCGGCTTTCCTGTTATCCCGAAGGTTAACGCCCGCTTGCGCGGGCGAGGGTTGAGGCAGCCGCCGGGCCTGATGGCCCTGGGCTGCCAGGGTTCTGTCCGGAATCGGCTTCGCCTCCCGGACTGGTTCTGAGGGCTCTGCCCTCGGGAGTTATGTAGTATCGCTGCGCTGGCGGGGTAGGCGCCTGCCGGCGCCAATATATATGCTGCCTGGCGGCAGCGCTTCCATTCGCGAAGGGGGCTGCACTCATCGTTCCTAAGAAAGTGCTGATTCATTCGCAGAATCGAATTTCATATGTATTTTTATCCAATCGACCTCATCGGTCTCTTTAAATAGCTCGCTATTCGCGTCGACTGATTCCTTGCATTGAATAAAAATGCAAGAATGTAATCCGATAACGATTTAATCAGCGTTTCCCTAACGGTGCCGCCTGCTGGCCGTGCATTAAGGTGTTTACTTTGTGTGCAGGCTATGCTCACACATTAGGGAAGCACTGATTAATTCATAGAGTCTGCTTTTATAAGAATTTTTATGCACTGCTTCGTCATGGGACTCCTTAA
>ENA-ORCL01000470-ORCL01000470.1-human-gut-metagenome-genome-assembly--contig:-NODE-470-length-16490-cov-5.338268_pt1 | contig 16490 bp, 10 predicted proteins | sample MGYA00242987_ERZ507988 | MGnify/ENA primary metagenome ERZ507988 (study PRJEB26167, sample SAMN06115466) | human gut metagenome | host: Homo sapiens | place: China:Hubei | collected 2016-05-19 | study... | reverse complement strand
TGAAATACATTGTGTTATATGGAAAATATAAATTCCATCTCTATGCAAGAGGTGGAAGATTTCGATGCAAATGTAGATAAAATACTTAAACCCACAAAATAATCGGTCTTTTTTTCTCGAAAAAACAAATGATTTACTAAAAAACAAGAAAGAATAGATTTGGAAGATGGTTCTAAAGCACTATGACTCACATATAATAGACAGGCCTACATTCCCTTTTTCCACCTCTTGCATAGAGAGAGAAAAGAATATGATTCTAAAAACAGGAAAGTAGAGAACATATATTTTTTAATTAATTTGTTTTATTATGAAGAAGAAGTTTATTAGTGTTGCGATGTTTTGCGCATTGATTGCCAGTTCCCCGGTTTGGGTCGGCTGCTCAGATTACGATGACGACATTGCCAATCTACAATCGCAAGTAGACGCATTGAAACAAACGGTAGATGTTTCAACCGCAGAAGCCCTGAAAGCCTTGCAAGAAGCTCAAGCCGCATTGCAGGAGGACATCAACGAATTGACAGCGGGCAAAGCCGACGCACAGGCCGTGAAGGACTTACAAGAAACCGTGGCTGCACTCCAAACAGCCATCACAGAGAACGACATCACCAAAATCGGCGAATTGAGTTCTCAGGTCAGCGAACTGATCGCACAGGTAAATGGAATAGAAGGCGATTTGGATAAGACCCAAAGCGACCTTCAGCAACAAAAGACTGAGTTGGAAGGCAAGGTCAACAGCCTGCGTGCCGATTTGGAGAAAGCCATTGCCGACAAAGCCGACCAAGCTACCGTGGACAGCATCAAGTCTGAATTGGATACGGCCGTAACAAACCTTACCGACGTAGAAAACCGTTTGGTGGAAGTAGAAAAATGGATTAAGAACAACGGACAGGAATTGGCCAAACTGACTGCAAACGTAAGCCAGATCAACAACCTGATAGCTAAAATCAGCGAAGAAGCGGCTACGACCATTTCCGATCCGGCCATCTTGGCAGCCATCAAGGCATTGCCCACCACGGTAAGTTCACTTACCACCCTGCAACAACAAATCGGCAAGGAAACGGAAGCCGGAAGCATCCTCTACCGTCTAGCCGCCCTCGAAGAATGGAAGAACACTATCGTGACCGAATTACTGACCGGCACGGGATACAGCAGCTTTGCCGACATTTGCCAAGACATCAAAGAGCTGCAAGAAGCATTGACGGGCAGCGGCAGCGAAACTCCGGGCGTAGACCCGAGCGACCCGGGCTTGGTTGAACAATTCAACGCACTGAAAGCCGAAATGGCCAAGTTCGACATGATTCAAAGCGTGGTGTACATCCCGAATGCTACTGAAGCAGAAACGGGCTATTTGTTGAAGTCTTCCGTGCTGAAAGTGTACAATGAAAAGAGCACAAATAAAGACAAATACGATGAAGTGGCACAAGGCATAAAGACCAACACAATCAGTTTCCGCGTGTCTCCGGCCTCTAAAGCCAAAGACTTCGACGGAGATAATCCTAAATATACCTTGACCTTCGACGGCGAGATAATAACCAAGAAAAGTTTCTCACAAGTGAAGACGGTAGGAAAACCAAAAGTTAATGAAGAATCCGGTATTATCACATATTCCGTAGAAACGAAAATACCTGAAAATGAAGTATGGGCTGTTTGCGCTGTCATCAAGGCTGTGGAACAACCTGCCGCAGAAGGAGAAGAAAGTACAGGCGTAAAGGACAACACTGACCTGACCACTACTTACTTCACTGCTACGACAGTGGAATATAAAGTGAAAACCATTGCTGTCACAAATGACAATCAAGACAAAACAACCATGCCTTACATGAATCCGGACGGTAGTGATAGCAAGGTGGACTATACCGTAAACCGCAAAGTCGTAGGTTACGATGAATCTAATGAAGTAATCGTAGAAGACATGGTTGGTGACTTCGGCGTTCCTGCTACAATTTCTTACGAGGTATCCACGTTGACGAACACCGACACGAGCGACGACAATTGGTTCAAGGAAGAAAACGGTGTATTGATTGTACAGAAATCGAACGCTATGATTGGACGTGAAGTCACGGTTACCCCTAAAGTCCAGTTTGGTTCAATCGAAATCAAAGCACCGTCATACAAAAAAATAACCGTTACCCGTCGCGTTGTAGAAGTCGATGTAAATGAGCCCAGTGCTCCTAAAGAACTGACGTGGAACAAGGATATTCAGTTTATTGCTCTGAGCAGCGACGAAATGGACGAAATCATCAAAGCAACCGAACTGTCACGCGGTGACTTCATGGAGCTTATCGATGAAAACGAACCGGCAAACTTGACCAAACTGTGCCTGATGACCGGTAAAGACATCTTGGAAAAAATGCCTGCAGCAACCGACAAGGTAGCAAACGACAACACGCTGTACATCGTCGTTCCTGCCAAAATGAATACCGGTGATGCCAAGAAACTCGATATCACATTGAAGGAAGAAAACAGCAGTACTACGCGGACCGACTCTTACATTATCCATGTAAACGTCAGCAAGATGCAGTATCCTGTCACTGTGATCGAGAAGAACCCGTTACGTTGGAACCAAGACGGACAGACCATCGAATACACTCCGCAGATTGAATGGGAAAAAGGCACGACCGACATTGTGGCTAGCATGAACAATGTCTTTAATGCTAAAGACTTGTTCGCCGACTACGAAGAATTGAACAAACAAGCTAACGACCTTGGCTTCAAACTTGTTGTCGGAATCAAGGACAATGCAACTATCAAGGGGGTCACTTACAATAATGCCAATAGAACACTCACTTACGACAAGTCTCAATATGAGGGTGACAACGTAAGCCTAGTAATCTACTTGGATTACAATGGTAAGAAGATTGCTGAAACCTACTGTGAAATCAGCGTACAAAAGCTGAGTGGAACCTGGAAGAACCCGACCGAAATGGCTATGACCGTCTACGATTTGTCGAAGACCTACAATGTGTCCACAGGTGCCGAGTGGGTTGACTTTGCCGGACGCACCATATGGAAAGACGGTGCCGTAGTGGAGACGACCAAAGATGACAAGGGCAACTGGAAGTCTAAGTTCAGCAAGGATCCGTTCTCAACAATGGTATACGGCATGACTGCACCGTCATTCGCTATCGTCAATCCGCATACTGGAAAAGTTGATGACTACAAAGACAAATATGTCATTGTTGACTCAAAGACCGGCGTAGTTACGTTCGACGAAGATGCAACACAATCAGGGTTCGATGCCGCTCATACGGTAACCATCCGCATCAGTGCCGATTCTCCGTGGGGCGCAATCGAGAACATGAATGTGGGCGAGAGCGGCTACTACGTAGACGTGACGTTCACCATTGGAAAAGGTGCAAGCAACAATTACAAAGGAGAAATGTAATCCCGCAAAAAGCCTTGCCCATCCGTTTTCTCCCCATCTACGGACGAGGTAAGGAAGGTTGGTCAGAGACGGTCTCCGCGAGGAGGCCGTCTCTTGTATTTATAACGTTACGGACAGCCGCGCCAGATAATCATAATGTTCCCCGTCCTGCAAGCGTTCCGCACGGAAACCGTTTTCCTGCGCATAGTAGGCCAAAGTGTCGAAGTCCACATAGAGCCACGGGAAAGGTGCGCCTTTCACTCGCTTGTACTGCATCCGGAAATCCAACTCACCGTAGTAACCGGCATTCAGGTCGATGTCCAACGCGCCGTCTTCGTCTTCATAAATATAGCGCAAGTCACTGGAATCCACCAACACGCAACCGCCGGGTGCCAACAGTTGCTTCATACGACGGAAAAACAAGGGCATGCGTTCCAGCCGCCCGATGATGCCGGAACCGTTCATCAGCATCAGCACCGTATCGTAACATCCGGCGAAAGCCTCGTCGAAGACATCCGCCTCCCAAGCCTGCCTCACCCCGCGCCGACGCATCACGTCCACCGACAACGGCGAGATGTCCACCGCCGTCACGTCCAACCCGCGCCTTTGCAAGGCCAAGCTGTGGCAGCCAGCCCCGGCACCGACATCCAACACCCGCCCGCGACACAAGTCCAAAGCTTTCAGTTCCAATGGCGGCATATCCTCCTCTTCACGGAACAACGTGCCGACCGGCATCTCGTCTTCGTCAAACTGCGGGGAGAACACCCGCAGGCGACCGGCCCGACCTGTCTCATAATAGTCACGGATGGCCTGCCCCATCGGGTCGCATCCGTCTTCCAACAATCCGTTCTTCATATTTTTATGTCTTGGTGGCGCAAAGATACGACAAATATCCTCGCCGCTATGCTTATTTGCATTATCTTTGTTACCACGAAGACAGGATGCGGCTCGGCATAGCCAAACCGGAAAACTTCGTTTTCATTTGTCTCTGCGCTCGCCTTTCACTATCTTTGTACACCATAGGCTGTACGTTTTTATGGAAACAGACCGTAACATATACATCAAAAACATGGTGTGCGACCGTTGCGTCATGGTCGTACGGAGCGTACTGGAACGTCTCGGACTGACGCCCTTGTCGGTCGAACTCGGACGGGCCGAACTTTCCGCCCCTCTCGCGGAGACCGCACGCCAAGCCTTGCGCGAAGCCCTCGCCCCCTTGGGATTCGAACTGATAGACGACCCGCGCATCCGTACCGTAGAGCATATCAAGCGTCTCATCATCGGACTCGTGCACCAACAGGACAACCGCCTGCGGACAAATCTGTCGCAATACCTCGCCACGGAGTGCCGCCACGATTACGGTACGCTCAGCAAGCTGTTCTCCGAAACGCAAGGCACGACCATCGAAAAATACTTTATCGCCCAGAAAATCGAACGTGCCAAGGAACTGTTGGATTACGGTGAACTGACCCTCAACGAAATAGCCGACCGGCTGAACTATTCCAGTACCGCCCACCTCAGTGCCCAGTTCAAGGCACAGACCGGATATACTCCACGGCAATACCGGCAACAGAAAGAGCGGGCACGCATTCCGTTGGATAAAATATAACACTCACACTAAAACATATAAAAAGAAGCCATAATTCTGTAAGACAGTTTGCAGACCCCGTACTTATCTTTGTACCCTACAACCATAGATACGATAAACACAATGGACACAATACACATAGAAAAAAGGACGTTTCCCGTATTGGACATGAGTTGCGCCGCCTGCGCTGCACGGGTGGACAAGACCCTCAACGGACAACCGGGGGTGCGCACGGCTTCCGTTAACTACGCGGCGGCCACGGCTACCGTGGAATACGACACGGCACAGTGCAGCCCCGAACAACTGAAAGCGGCCTTGCAGGCTGCGGGCTACGACCTACTGGTGGGCGACGACCGCAAACAGTTGGAAGACCGGGCGGAACAGGCGCACGACGAGAAGTACCGACGCTTGCGGCAACGCACCGTCTGGGCCATCGTCCTCGCCCTGCCCGTGGCCGTCATCGGCATGTTTTTCATGCATACGCCATACGCCGACCTCATCTCATGGGCATTGTCCACCCCCGTCGTCCTCTGGTTGGGACGGGATTTCCACCGCAACGCCTGGCGGCAACTGCGGCACGGCACGGCCAACATGGACACCTTGGTGTCGAACAGCACGCTCATTGCCTACGTCTTCAGCCTTTTCAACATGCTCTTTCCGGAATTCTGGACGGCACGGGGCGTAGAGCCTCACGTCTATTTCGAAGCGGCGAGCGTCATCATCGCCTTTATCTTATTGGGGAGACTCTTGGAAGAAAGAGCCAAGGGCAGCACCTCGACGGCCATCCGCAAGCTCATGGGGCTGCAACCCCGTACGGTCACCATCGTGGACGACCGTGGGGAAACACGTGAAATCAGTATCGACGACCTGCAACGGGGGCAGACCGTCTCCGTCCGTCCCGGCGAACGGATTGCCGTGGACGGCACCATCGTCTCGGGCAGTTCGTACATCGACGAAAGCATGCTGAGCGGCGAACCGGTGCCCGTGGCCAAGCGCGAAGGGTCGCACGTTTTCGCCGGTACCATCAACCAACGAGGCTCGTTCCGTTTCCGTGCCGAGAAAGTGGGAGCCGACACCGTACTGGCCCACATCATCCGCATGGTGCAGGACGCGCAAGGCAGCAAAGCCCCCGTGCAACGGTTGGTGGACCGCATCGCGGCCATATTCGTACCGACCATCATCGGCATCGCCCTTCTTTCGTTCGCCTTGTGGTGGGCACTCGCCCCGTCGGACGGTTTCACGCACGGCCTGTTGGCTTTGGTCACCGTCCTCATCATCGCCTGCCCCTGCGCACTCGGACTGGCCACGCCGACAGCCATCATGGTGGGCATCGGCAAGGGAGCCGAACACGGCATCCTCATCAAAGACGCTGAAAGCTTGGAGGCCGCACGGCAAATAGACAGTATCCTGTTGGACAAGACGGGAACGGTCACGGAAGGGCATCCCACGGTGACGGAAATGACGTGGGCGGAAGACAGTCCGGCCGGCCTGCCCGACATTTTCTTCAGTCTGGAAAAACAGTCGGAACATCCCTTGGCCGAAGCCGTCGTCGGCCATATCCAAGGACGGGAACTCCCCGTGCAGGACTTCGAAAGCCTGACGGGAATGGGGGCAAAGGCGGTATGCCAAGGCCAAACGTATTATGCCGGAAACCTTAAGCTGCTGGAACGGAACGGCATCCCGACAGACGAACGCCTGACACGTACGGCCGAACGCATGTCTGCCGCCGGACAAACGGTGATTTACTTTGCCGATACGAAGAAAACATGGGCGGTAGCCGCCATATCCGACCGCATCAAGAAGACTTCGCGCCAAGCCGTGGCCGAACTACAGGCCATGGGCATCGAAGTCTATATGCTCACGGGCGACCAGGCCCCCGCTGCCGCACGGATAGCCGACGACGCAGGCATCCGGCACTACCGCGCCGGGGTGTCGCCGCAAGACAAGGCCGATTTCGTGGCCGCCTTGCAGCGCGAAGGGCATCGCGTGGCCATGGTGGGCGACGGCATCAACGACAGCGCCGCCTTGGCCCGCGCCGACCTGAGCATCGCCATGGGACGGGGCAGCGACATCGCCATGGACGTGGCTCAGATGACGCTCATCTCGTCCGACCTGACTCGGATTCCGGAGGCCATCCGGCTGTCCGCCCGTACCGTACGCACCATCCGGCAGAACCTGTTTTGGGCTTTCATCTATAATATAATAGGTGTACCCGTGGCCGCCGGAGCCCTCTACCCCCTTTGCGGCTTCCTGCTCAACCCGATGATTGCCGGGGCGGCCATGGCCATGAGCAGCGTGAGCGTCGTGACGAACAGCCTGCGGCTGAAACGGGCCGGACTGCGACACGAAGAAACCGACATTTCAAAACCCTATACAGATATGAAGAAAGAATATAAAGTGGAAGGCATGATGTGCAACCATTGCCGCATGCATGTGGAAAAAGCATTGAACAGTATCGAGGGCGTCAACGCCACCGTAACCTTAGACCCTCCCGTGGCCGTCATCGAGTTTTCGGGAGACGCGAAGCCCTTGGAGGACTTGCAAGCCGTACTGGCCGAAGAAGGTTACAAAATCTCGGAAATGTAAAGGAAGGAGGAAACCATGCAGTTAGATAAGCTTTGCGTGGCCTGTTTCTCGCCCACGCACACTTCGATGAAAATCGCACGCGCCATCGCCGACGGCACGCACATCGCACGCCGTGAGGAAATCGACCTGACCACCGACCCCGCCGACACGCCCATTGCGGTACGCAACGCCATCTGCATCGTGGCCGCCCCCGTCTACGGGGGACTTGTGGCCCCGGTAGCCGTCCGGCGCATCGCCCGCCTGCGGGCGGAAAACAGCATCGCCATTCCGGTGGTGGTCTATGGCAACCGCGACTACGAGGATGCCTTGGTACAGCTTCGCGACCTCCTGTACGCCCAAGGGTTCACGCCTCTTTGCGGTGCGGCATTCGTGGGCGAACACTCCTACAGCCGTCCGGGCATGCCCGTAGCCGAAGGTCGTCCCGATGCCGCCGACTTGCAGAAGGCCGCCGCTTTCGGGGCGCAAGCCTATGGCAGCCTGTTGCACCAACTGAACCTGCCCCACCCTCCGGCCACGGATGCACGTGACTTCGCGCTGACCTACGACAGCCCGTTGGAAAGCCTCGTGACTGCGCCCGCGATGAAGGGCAACGTATCCTACAAGACCCTTGGCCCCTCCACACCGCAGGCCCCGGTGGTGAACGGCAACTGCTACGGCTGCGGAGAATGCGTGGACTGGTGCCCCACCGGCGCCATCACCATAGCCGATGGACGCTCTGCCACCCGTGTGGACTTGTGCACCAAATGCTGTGCCTGCGTCAAGTTCTGTCCCGTGGGCGGACGCACTTTCGACACCCCTTATACCGCCATGTTGCACCAGAACTTCAGTGCACGTCGCGAACCGGAATGTTTCGTCTGACAAAATGTCAGGCCAACCTCACGAGAATCGTCTATCCGCCTCTTTATTCGGGCGAGGGGACAAAAAACGTCGGCATTTCAAGCCGGCGTTTTTACATTCCGCAACCACGGGCGAGGTTTCCGCTTACAAAAAGACACCCTCTCCACACCGCCATGTGGCATGCCCCGCGTGCAAACGACATCCGTCAGCCTTTTCCCGTGACAAAAAGCATGAGGATTTGGCGCACGGAAATCCGTCAGATAAATCAAAAAAAGCCCTTCTGACCTCCCTTTTACACCGTTTACCGCCCCCTTTTCCACCGCACGGAAGACCGTTTCCGGCCGACAAGCGGACAACTCCATTTTTTTCTGCTCCAAAACTTTTTCCGCTTTCAGCCAAACGAAATTCCAATCTCAGGAGATTGAAACCCCGAATTCAAAAGAAATGCGTCATAAACACATAAAACGGGCCATATACCGGTTCGGATTTAACATATCCTCTCTATTTGAGCCTTTTACTACCCGGTGCTTATACGTAAAAGGCTGACATATTGTCAGTATTTCACGTCCTGCCTCATCTGCCCTATTTTCCCTTTCCCATCTTTTTTTTCTCAATTCTGTTTGCGTTACCAATAGTTTTATTTAATTTTGCCGCACCTAATCATTTACGAATTAATACCAAGAAAATTAGGAATATGGAAGCTGTATTCGGTTACATCATCGGCCTCGGGGCCGCAGTCATGATGCCCATTATCTTTACCATACTGGGCGTTTGTATCAAAATCAAGTTCGGAAAAGCCTTACAAAGCGGCCTTTACGTGGGCGTCGGTTTCGTGGGATTGTCGGTCATTACGGCGTTGCTCACCAGCAGCCTCAGCCCGTCGCTCTCAAAAGTGGTGGAGATTTACGATCTCAACCTCGAAGTGTTCGACATGGGATGGCCTGCGGCAGCCGCCGTGGCTTACAACACATCGGTAGGTGCGTTCATCATTCCCGTATGCCTCGGAGTGAACATCCTGATGCTCCTCACCAAAACGACAAAGACCGTCAACATCGACCTGTGGAACTATTGGCATTTCGCCTTCATCGGTGCGATGGTCTACTACACGATGGACAACATCGCATGGGGTTTCTTCGCTGCCGTCATCTGTTATATCCTGACGCTGATAGCCGCTGACTACACGGCTCCCAAATTCCAGAAATTCTATGATAAGATGGACGGCATCTCCATTCCGCAGCCTTTCTGCCAAGGGTTCATGCCTTTCGCCATCCTCATCAACAAGGCACTCGACCTGATTCCGGGATTCAACAAACTATATATCGACGCGGAGGGCATGAAGAAGAAATTCGGCATCCTGGGCGAACCGCTCTTCCTCGGCGTATTGGTGGGATGCGGCATCGGCGCACTGGCCTGCAAGAACGGGCAGGAACTGGTGGACGGCATTCCGGGCATCCTTGGACTGGGTATCAAGATGGGAGCCGTCATGGAGCTGATTCCCCGCATCACGGGACTGTTCATCGAAGGCCTGCGCCCCATTTCCGACGCCACGCGCCAGATGATTGCCCGCAAATTCGGTGAGAATGCCGGTCTGCACATCGGCATGAGTCCGGCCTTGGTCATCGGCCACCCGACTACGCTCGTCGTATCGTTGCTGCTCATTCCCGTCACGCTGTTCCTCGCCGTCGTCCTGCCGGGCAACCAGTTCCTGCCTTTGGCTTCGCTGGCCGGCATGTTCTACGTGTTCCCCATCATCCTGCCCATCACGAACGGCAATGTGGTGAAGACGTTCATCATCGGCCTCATCATGATGGTCATCGGGCTGTATTTCGTGACGAACCTCGCGCCCTACTTCACCAGTGCGGCACACGATGTATTCAACATCACGAAGGACACGGCCGTAGCCATCCCCGAAGGTTTCGAGGGCGGCGCGCTCGACTTTGCCTCCAGTCCGTTGGCATGGGTCATCTTCCACCTGACACACACGGTGAAATATGTGGGTCCTGCCGTCCTCGTGGTCTGCACGCTCGGACTGGCAGTCCTCAACCGCCGCGCCATCGTCCGCAAAAAGTATTAAGACGCAGACGCATACCACGCATTTGAATCTAACATCACATAATCAAAAACAGAAAGAAAATGAAAAGATTTGCATTGGCTCTTTGCCTCGGGCTCGGCGCACTGGCGACGAACGCCCAGATGAACTACAAAGTACAGACCGCCTGCCATCCGCAGGATGTCAAACACTACGACACCGAACGCCTGCGCAGTGCTTTCATGATGGACAAAGTCATGGCTCCGGATGAAATCAACCTCACGTATACCCTGTATGACCGTCTGATTTACGGTGGAGTGATGCCGGTAAACAAGGTTCTGAAATTGGAGAAGTTCCATGAACTCGGACCGGAAATCACCTACTTTTTGGAACGCCGCGAATTGGGCGTAATCAATGTCGGTGGAGACGGTGTGGTAACTGTAGATGGCAAAGCATACGAAATGAAGTACAAAGAGGCTCTCTACGTAGGTTGCGGCAATAAAGAAGTTACTTTCAAGAGCAACGATCCCGCCAAACCCGCCAAATTCTACATCAACTCGGCTCCCGCATATAAGCAATTCATCACCCAGTTGATTACGACTGATGCAAAGTTACAGAAGGCCAACCCCAAGAAATACGTTTTGGGCATCTCTGACCATTACGGCAAGATGGAAGAAAGCAACGACCGTGTGGTCAACCAGTTAATCGTAAAAGACGTTTTGGAGAAAGTGAAAGGCGGCGGCACGAACCAACTGCAAATGGGACTCACCGAATTGGCTCCGGGTTCCGTATGGAACACAATGCCGGCCCACACACACACACGCCGGATGGAAGCTTACTTCTATTTCAACGTAACCGACGGTAACGCTATCTGCCACTTGATGGGCGAGCCCAAAGAGGAACGCCTCGTATGGTTGCACAACGAGCAAGCCATCACTTCGCCTGAATGGAGCATCCACGCCGCTGCCGGAACCAGCAACTACAGCTTTATTTGGGGAATGGCCGGCGAGAACTTGAAATACAGCGACAAAGACGAAATCAAATATCAAGATATGCGCTAAGCATTGGGCAATCCCGCATATAGCCACATCCCCGTCCTCTACTCCAAAGGACGGGGATATTTCGTTTTACACAGTTTAACATTCTAAACGTTTGTTTTCCCATTTCTTTCCAGAATCAATCCTTTACTTTGTATCATCAAAAAGAAACAAATGTCTAACTTTCAAAAAATGAACATTATGAAAAAGTTATTATTCTTACTGCTGAGTGTATTCACTTTACAAGTAGCGCAGGCCGACAACGACAAACCCATCACTTTCGACAAGCTGCCGGCTAAAGCACAGACTTTCATCAAACAGAACTTCCCCACGGAAAAGGTGGCATTCACCAAAATGGAGAAAGGATTCTTGGACACGAGCTATGATGTCGTGTTTGTCAACGGCAACGGGGTTGAGTTCGACAAGAACGGCGAATGGACAGAATTGGACTGCAAACGCAGTAGCGTACCGACGAAAGCCGTTCCCGCCCAAATCACAAAGTTCGTAAAAGAAAGCCATCCCAATGCTACCATCCTCAAACTGGAGCGCGACCGTTACACCTACGAAGTGAAACTGTCCAACTTTTGGGAAATCAAATTTGACAAGCAATTCAATGTCATCGACATGGATATGGATGACTAACCCCAGCTGAATCTACACTCTACACCAGAGAATCACACCAACGGCCTGAAGCAGCGTTCCACCCTTCAGGCCGTTTTCATCCCATACGCCTACATTTCTATAAAGGTATGAAATAAACTTCATTACAGTCAAGCTTCCCATTAGGACACAATTTGGGAACATACGTTCCTTTTCCGTCACAATCTGCCGTTATTCCAAAGTCGTCATCGTTCGCCACGGCAATCACAGAATCCCCAATCACAGCCAAGCCCTCGGCTTTATCATGGGGATAATCCGGAATCCCCACCATAAGGTCTGCCACCAATTCCTTAGAAAGCAGGAACGGTTTGTTTGGAATGCAATCAGGTAGGACAACTTTATAAACCCTTTTCAAAGCTTTTCCATTTATCGGAAACCGACCATCCCGTTCCAGGACCAATAGCGTACTATCGTTCAAACAAGCCAAGGCACTCACCCCCTCCGCCCCCTTATCCAAAGGATAAGCGTATTCCCGCACATCGTTCCCTTCCAAAGAGATGGCACACAAGGGTACACTGTTTTTCGGAGCATAGTCAACACTGTCTGCTATAGGGGATTGCAAAGCTCCATACAATAGCGTGCCACTACGGTTGGCACAAAGCCCTTCCATACCACGGTTAGGTCTACGACAAGCATAAACCTCCGGAATCCCGTAGTTGAAAGGAGACCTCATTTCCAAGCAATACCCATCCGAAGAAAAGTGCATCAGAAAAGGCCCATACTCGTCGCTCACCCAAAAGGTACCATCAGGCATCAAGGCCAAACCTTCCGGATCGATACCTTTCCGCCTCCCACAAATCTCATTCCCTTTCATATCGTAAGCCTTTTCACCTGTTCTCCCGTTTCCCGTACCATTTGGCAATCCACAAAAGGGAACTCCGCTTGCATCTTTCAGTTCTATCCTACGTATGAGACGGAAGGAGTCACCCTCACAGCGGAATATGCCCACGTGGGGTATAAACTCCGGAAAAGGAAATACTTTGCTGTCCGTTTCCGAACCGTCTACGTTCGGGCCGCGGTCGGTCAACAGCCAGAAAGTCGTATCAACCGCAGAAAACACCAAATCCGAACCATAACCTCCGAACTGAACGGAAGCCCCTCCCTCTTTTGGCATAAAGGACGCAACCGGAACTTCCGCCCGCAACGGCCATGTATAAGTTCCGGTAATAGCATTATTTTCACATCCTGCCACGCATAACAAAAAGGCCGTTCCCGAAAGAACCGCCCCGAACGTGTGTATAGTAATCATAGTCCAATTTAACCTATATTTCATTTCACGTCTCTACCGTTATTACTTGCATTTTTCGAAACTTCGGTAAACACCACAACTTCCGGACTTCCGTCAGTTTTACGACCTGTGCTGTAGATTTCATTATCCGCGAATTCAGGTGTCTCCACTTCGTCCACCAAAACACCTTGTGTATTCCAAAGAAACACTTTGTCACCGCCTTTTCCCAAGCCGAACACAGGGCCGGTGGTGCTATTCTTGTCAACGTCCAAAGTCAAGAAACTCTTGGCACGAATCACAGAACCGGCAGGGAATATATATTTCTTTTCCTCTTTCAAGGCATCGTCGTTCAAGCTGAATCCGGTCAGGTCGATATCTTCTCCTGTGGCATTATACAACTCTATAAAGTCCTTGGTATCATCCCAAGCAGAAACCTGTACGTCCTGATTGTTAGTGAACACCTCGTTAATATACACTCCCGACGTGTTGGCCACATCTTGCTTCTCATCAGCTCCATTATTGGTCGTTCCACGTGTCAGTTCCGCAAAAATGACCCATTCGGAAGCCCCGTCGGTCTTGCGGCCGTAAGCCTCGCCTTTGCTCATATTCGGAGTATCCACTTGGTCGATGATTCCGGAACCTTGGGTATCGGCCAGTATGACCGTCTCACTGTTCTTGCTTAAGCCCCACGACGGATAATTCACGGGGTCGTGGTATAGGTTTTCTTTGTCGCATTCAATCACGAGATAGCCCTTGGCAGGAATCGTCTTGCCTGCCGGTATCGTCCAAGCCTCTTCCGGGCCACCTCCTTCCCATAGCTTGCACCCTGCCACTGATACTGAATGAGAAGACGCATTGTAAAGTTCGATGTAATCGAGATCATTGATGTCACTTTGGTCACTGAAAGTGTATACTTCATTGATGAACACGACCCCTCTCAATGTAGGTGCCTGTGAAGAACCGTTACTCTGCCCCTGTGTGGGATTGATACAAACTCCCCAAGTCGCTGCTCCGTCCACCGTACGAGCATACGATGTCCCTTTTTCCATAGCAGGCAATTCAACTTGATCGATGCAATTACCGTCTTTGTCGAGAAACACCACCTTATCTCCCTTGGAACTCAAACCGAAGCCGAAACTACCGGAAGGATTCCCTGCCTGCGCCTGCGTGAAACATACCACGGCATTTGGAACTATTTTCGTACCTTCGGGAATCACGTACTGTTCTGTCACACCTTTGTCGTCTTGCAGGATAAATCCGCCCATATCCACTTCTGTCATACCGGGATTGTAAATTTCGACAAAGTCGAAACCTCCGTCCAAAGGTGCACTCATCACCTCGTTAATCAAGAGGCTCACGGCACTTTCTCCAGGTTGTTCTTCCCCTCCTTCGTCGGGCGTGGAAGTATTGGCCCTTCCCTTCGTACCAGCCGACATTGTATTCCATTCGCGACCACCATCGATAGTACGCGCATAAGTCTGTCCGTCCTCCAATGGTGGCACCATGATGTCATCTATCTGCTTGTATGAAGCATCCAACAATTTAATTTCATCACCGCTACCAGAAATGCCGAATCCGAAATGTGTGTCTTTTTCCAACACCAAAAAACCATTAGCTGCAATCTTGGCCTCCATGGGAAATACATATTCCTCATCCGCCCCCTTGTTGTCCTGCAAACGGAAACCGGACAAAGAGATTTCAGCATCCGAGGAGTTATATAACTCCACCCAATCAGTGCCACTGGAACAAACTTCGTTGATATACAATCCGGCTACTTCGGACGGACCGGTATGCCAATCGTCTTCCGAATCATCCTTGCAACTTGTCACACATGCCGCTACGGTCAATAGCACTGCAGACATACAATAAAACTTTCTGCTCATAAATAGTAGAATATAAAATAATAAATAATCCAATTTAAAATGACAGCATGAGCCGCAACTGCAGGATGTGAAAATCCAACCCATCAGGCATCACCTCACTCAACGCCTTGCCATCCTTTGTAATATGTCCTTTATCGTCAGCATACTTGTCATTGTCCATAAAAGTATAGTTCAGCCCCAACATGACATTCGGTACGGGGAACCAATTCAGGTTGGCACTATAAGCATAAGCCGAACCACCGGTAATCGGTGAAGAAATCTCATGGAAATCATTCAGATTCACGTGGCTGGCGCGAGCCGAAACTTCAAGACATCCCCCTTTACGTCGCTGATAGACGGGGGCGAATTCGGCATCTTCAGGCATATAACGGCGTTGCTTGCCCAATATCATATAAGAAGCTGTGGCATACCAACCGTTGAACTCCGCATTCCTCAAGCCAATCTCCTGCCCGTCCTCCAAACGGTAACGCGACAAGTTCGTAAAGGTGTATTCACCGTAAGCCAACAATTTATTCCAACGTACGGCAGCCTCCAAACCATAAGTGGCATAGTGGCTTACGTTAGGGATTTCGGCACGTACGAAACGGCGGTGGTCCGTACGGCTTTCAGGGAAAGTGCGAAACTCCACCAAACGGTCTTCTGCGCCCAAAGCATCGGGCGTACGATATGACGCATAACCGCCCAAATGCACCGTCCATTCGTTGTTGTCCACTGGAGAAAGGCCGACACGCCCCGTAAAGCCGTATCCGTCACTACCCCTATTCTTCTCCTTTTGCAGAATGTCAACCTGCTGACCGAATACACCGCCCGACAACCACCAATGGTTGCCCCATGCCGTGACGGCTGCACCGAGACGCCGCCCACCTGCGAACATCTCTACTGGCATCGGGCGTTCATTGGCCGTCAAGTAACGTGAACTGGTAAGGCGTTCCATGCTCATAGGCTCTTTAAAATGCCCGGCCTGTATTGATATATGCTCATTGAACTTATAGCCAAGAAACATGTCTTTTATCTCCACTTCATTGTAGGCGAAATCCAAGTCGAATTCGGCAAACCATTTCTCATATAACTCCGCCTTAATCGCAAAACGAGCCCTACGAATACTCACTCCGTTGTCGAAACGGAACTTACCATCATCCTCTTCCATATCCTTGTTGGGCTTGGAACTCAAACCGTCCACCGAAACTGTCGGCAAATAGAAAGAAAGGTCGGTATAAATCCGATTATCCAACTTCATGCGAAAAGCCTTGTTCTTTGTTTCAAAGTTCAGTTTCCCTT